>Ga0102851_10001689_pt1 | contig 12849 bp, 9 predicted proteins | sample Mud3Dept3metaG_FD_79558 | JGI IMG/M metagenome (GOLD analysis project Ga0102851, IMG submission 79558) | Freshwater wetland microbial communities from Ohio, USA, analyzing the effect of biotic and abiotic controls - Mud 3 Core 4 Depth 3... | ecosystem: Environmental > Aquatic > Freshwater >... | reverse complement strand
TTCGTCGATCCCTCTCTCCCGGAAGGACCGCTCGTCGGCGGCGAGGTGTGGATGGTGGCGCCCGCTGACGACTCCACGGGGTCCGGCATTCGCGTGAGGATCCCGAACCGTCTCGGGGCCGCGGTCATCCGTTTTTCGATCACGACGGCCCGGGAAAGGCCGAAACCGATAGAGCCCTGACCGGCGCCCGAGGCGCCGGCGGGAACGGCCAGGGGGACGTCGAAGCGTCCCTCGTTACTCCATGATCTCGATCTTGGGATCGACCCGGACTTTCGTCCCGTTCCCGAGAACGAGGTCGACCTCGTATTCGAAGACCTTTCCGGCAAGACCCTTCTTCGGGGGCTTCGACTTCAGCACCTTGCCGTCATGCCGGGGTCTCTCGTCGAAGGGCGACCCGGATTTCCACCGGATGTCGTCCGAAACGCTGCCTTCGCTCGAGACCCACTCCACCCAGTCCTTCCCCTCGCAGAGGTAGACGGTCTTGTTCGCCGTGACGGCCTGATTTGTCACCTGGTTGTAGCCGACGAAGACGGTGACGGGAATCCCGGGCCGATTGCAGACGCTGCTCGGAGCCGGTGCGGGCGGTGCGGCGGGTCTGGCGCAGCCCGGGACCGCGAGGACGAGCGCGGCGAGAACGGCCGTGGCGGTGACGGTGGCGACGAGGGATCCGGATCTCTTCATCTCTTTCCTCCTGTCGACTGGGGAAGGCTCGTAGGGGTCGGCGTGAGTGACGCGAGCTTCTGGAACGCGGAATCTCCGCGGAGGGGCGCGAAGTCGGGATCGCGCTGGATCTCGACGAGACCGTAACCGCGGGCGACGGCCTGTTCGAGCCACACGAGGGCCTCGGCCTTCTTTCCGAGGACCATCGCGGCCGCGGCGGCGAGCTCAAGGACGCCTTCGTCCGAAGGGGCGAGCGCGACCCCGCGGCGGATCTCGGACCACGCCCGTTCCGGCTCGCCCGTCCGTGCGAGGCAACGTCCGAAGAGGACGATGGTTGGAGCGTCGGTGGGATCCACCGAGAGTTCCGCCCGGACGAGAGGGAGGGCCTCCTCGTAGGCGCGGCGGGCCTCGGAAGCCCGATCCGGGAGCTGTGACAGGGCGTCGCCGAGGTAGAGGCGCCACCTGTAGTTCTTCGGGGCGAGATCGACGGCGCGCTGGAACGACGCGGCGGCCTCGGCGAATCGGCCCAATAGGTACTGCGCCACGCCGAGGTTCGAGAACGCCTGGGGAATCGGCTCGATCCGGATCGAACTCTGAAGAGCCTTCTCCGCGTCCCCGAACCGACCGAGCCGGAGAAAGGCCGCGCCGAGGTTGAAATGCGCGCGGGGCAGGTCCGGGTTGAGAGCGATCGCGCGCTCGAAGGCGGCCGCGGCCTTTTCGTAGCGGCTTGTCCGGAAGTAGATCGCGCCGAGGCGGTTGACCGCCGTCGGGGAGGTGGGCCGGATCTCGACGAGGCGGAGGGCCGCCTTCTCCGCTCCGTCCATGTCGCCCGACCGCTGAAGCGCCGTGACGAGCGCGAGAAGGGCGGGGACGGAGCCCGGATCGCTCTCGAGGACCGTTCGGAGCACCGGGACCGCCTCAGCGGGCCGGCCCGTAACCGTCAGGACTTCGCCGAGCGTGACCTGCGCCTCCGGAAGGCCCGGTGAGAGCGCGATGGCCCTCTGCGCCGCCTCCGTGGCGAGAGAGGCGGCCGAAACATCCTTCGAGAGCCGGTACGAAGCGAGGTGTGCCCGACCCAGGGCCGCCTGGATGAGCGCGGAGTTCCCTCCGCCCGGGAGCCCCGTCAGGAGGTGGATCGCCTTCTTGACGGAGTCCGTGTCGTCATACCGTTCGAGGCACCCCAGCGCCACGACGTAGTCGGTCTGGGCGGGGCCCGGGGTCAGCTCGGGGGAAGACGGAGTGGGAACCGGGCCGCGGCTCGCGAGGTGGATCTGGAGGGCGGCCATGATCTTCTGCGTCAGCTCGTTCTCGAGGCGGAAGTGGTCGGCGGCGGGGCCGGTCACCTCGCCGGCCGCGATCTGGACGGGGGAGCCGGCGAGGGAGACGGAGAAGGACAGCTGACGGGTGTCGCCCATCTGTCGGACCGCGGGCTGCACGAGCAGGTTCGCTCCGGTGTCGCGCGCCCACTTCGCCGGGTCGGTCTCCTTGAGCAGGGCAGGGGCCGAGGGGGGCATGATGGCGACACCCGGGACGCTCTGAAGCTTCACGCCGAGGCTGAACGACACGCCGTCGCAGAGCTGGCGCCCGTCGTCGCGGCCCGTCAGATCGGTGGCCGGGAGAATCGCGAGGAGCTTCGAGGCCGGAAGAGCCGTCGTGTCCTTCCCCCGGAGGGTGAAGTAGAGAAGCGCCGCGACGGAGACGGCGAGGAGCGCCCCCGCGGCGGCCCAGGCCCGCGGAGCCCGCCGGATCCGGGCGGAGACGCCCGAAAGGTGCTGCGGCACCAGGGTCGTCCGCCCCGTGAGAACGGCGTCGATCACCTGCCGGGCGTGCGCGAGGTCGGGCGTCCGGTCGTCGCGGCTCTTCGTGAGGCAGCCGGAGAGAAGGTCGAGGATTCCCGGCGGAGTGGCGACCGGGAGCGCCGTCCAGTCGGGCTCGCGGTCGAGGATGGCGACGAGGACGTCCGACGGCGAATCGCCCGAGAAGGCCTTCTTCCCCGCCAGCATCTCGTAGAGGAGGCAGCCGAACGACCAGACGTCGCTTCGCCAGTCGAGCGGCTTGCCGCGGGCCTGCTCGGGGCTCATGTACGCAGCCGTCCCGAGAACCATCCCCTGCCGCGTCGCGCCGGTGTCGAGCGTGGGGGACTCGGAGAGGTCCGACACGTTCGGTCCCGGGGCGAAGGCCTTCGCGAGGCCGAAATCGAGGAGCTTGACCTTCCCGTCGGGCGTCACCTTCACGTTTGCGGGCTTGAGGTCGCGGTGGAGGATGCCCTTGCCGTGGGCCGCGTCGAGGGCGTCGGCGACCTGCCGGGCGATGCCGAGAGCGCGCGAGAGGGGGAGCGGGCCGGCCTCGACGAGCTGCCTCAGGGTTTCGCCCGGGACCATCTCCATGACGAGGAGCTGGACTCCCTCCACCCTCTCGAAGCTGTGGATCGCCGCGATGTTCGGGTGGTTGAACGTGGCGAGGAGCTGCGCCTCGCGCTGGAAGCGGACGGTCCGCTCGCGGTCGTCGGCGAAGGCGTCCGGCAGGACTTTGAGCGCCACCTCGCGCCCGAGGCGGGTGTCCCGGGCGCGCCAGACCTCGCCCATCCCTCCGGCTCCAAGGTGCGAAAGGACCTCATAAGGACCGAGTTTCGACCCAGGGGAGATGGCCATGGGCTGTCGGGTCGATTATGGCGCGCCGGACGGAGAACGGGGCCGCCGCAATTAGACTGTCTGCCCGAGAACGCCCGTCCCGACGGGAGGTCCGATGAGGAACATCCGCGCCGTCGCCTTTCTCCTGGCCCTTCTCGCGCGGCCTGCGTTCGCGGCCGGGGCCGCGCCTCTCGACGTCCTTACGGCCTCGGGTCTCTGGGACGCATGGCCTCTCGTGCGCGTCTCCCCTCCGGATCCCTGGGCGCTCAGGAGCGCGGAGCTTTCCTCGGCGCTCGAGAAGCTGGGATGGGAGCATCCGCGGCTCTTCCGGGTCGTGGACGAGGGGCGATCGGCCGAGGGGCGCCCCCTCAGAGTCCTGGCGCTCGGGACGGGGCCGACGAAGGTCCTCCTCTGGTCCCAGATGCACGGCGACGAGCCGACCGCCACGAGCGCGCTCCTCGACCTCCTGAATCACCTCGGCCGGAGCCGCGAGCACCCCGCCGTGACGCGCCTCCTCTCGAAACTGACGCTCTACGTTCTCCCGATGCTCAACCCGGACGGTGCCGAGCGGACGGTCCGGCGCAACGCGCAGGGTCTCGACATCAACCGTGACGCGCGAAGGCTCCAGACGCCGGAAGGGCGATTCCTGAAAGGGGTCCGCGACCGCTTCGAGCCGGCCTTCGGCTACAACCTCCACAATCAGTCCCCGCTGGCGATCGCCGGGAAGGGAGGAGCGCAGGCGGCGCTCGCTTTCCTCTCCGTCGCCTTTGACGAGGCGCTGACGGAGAACGAGGGACGGCGGACGACGAAGCGGCTGGCCGTCTTCCTCCGGGACTTCCTCGCCCCATGGGCGTCGGGGAGACTCGCTCGGTATGACGCCGACTACACGGAGCGAGCCTTCGGCGATTCGATGACGCGCTGGGGAACGGCGACCCTCCTGATCGAGACGGGGGGCTTCCCGGGCCCCGACGAGGCGGGCACTCTCGTCCGCCTCAATTTCGTCGCCCTTCTCGGATCGCTTCAGGCGCTCTCCGACGGCTCGCTTGCGGCGATCGACCCGAAGGAATACGACACCCTTCCCCTCCTCGAACGCGAGGGACTCTTCGACCTTCTCATCCGCAACGCGACCGTTGCGAACGGCACCGGGCTCCCGCTCTTCGTGGCCGATGTCGCCCTCTTTCGTCCCCACTCTTTCGGCGGTACGTCGGGGCGCGCCCGGCCCGGCGTGGCCGACTTTGGCGATCTGTCGGACTTCCACGGAAAGGAAGAGATCGACGGGAGAGGGAGGTTTCTCGTCCCGGCCCCTCCCGGCGGCGAGGAGGGCTGGACCGCGCTCGTCGCGCGCCTCCGCGAGCGGAAGCTCGCCGACGCGGACGGCGACCTCCTCCTCGTGCCCGCACAGCTCCCCGCCGAGGTGAACACGTGGACGCGGGAGGGTCAAGCGCTCGGCCCGGGCTTCACGGGAGGGCTCCTGCTCCTCGCCCCGGCGGGTGAAGGGAGGCTGAGGCTCGAACGGCGGATCGACCCGGTCCCGCCGGGCGCGCGCGCCGGAGGCCCTCGGTAGTGGCCCTCTCGGACGCCGAGAGGCGGAGGTATGCGCGCCACCTCGTCCTCGCGGGGGTCGGCGAGGCGGGACAGGAACGGCTCCGGGCCGGCCGGGTTCTGTGCGTCGGCGCGGGGGGGCTCGGGTCGCCCCTCGCGATCTATCTCACGGCGGCGGGGGTCGGGACCGTCGGTCTCGTCGAGTTCGACGTCGTCGACGAATCCAATCTGCACCGCCAGGTTCTTTACGGAACGAAGGACATCGGGCGCCCGAAGCTCGACGCGGCCGTGGAGCGGCTCCGCGACCTGAACCCGAACGTCACGATCGCAACACACGCGGCGGCGCTGACGCCCGCCCTCGCGCGGGAGATCTTCCCGGCGTACGACGTCGTCGCCGGGGCGACCGACAGCTTTTCCTCCCGGTACGTCGTCAATGAGACGTGCGTGGCTCTCGGAAAGCCGATGATCCACGCCGCCATCCACGGATTCGAGGGGCAGGCGTCGGTCTTCCGGGCGCCGACAGGGCCCTGCTACCGATGTGCTTTCCCCGAGCCGCCGCCTTCCGGCCTCGTCCCGACGGGAGCCGAGAGCGGCCTCCTCGGGGTCCTCCCGGGGACGCTCGGGGCGATCCAGGCCACGGAAGTCCTGAAGCTCCTCCTGGGGATCGGCGAGCCGCTCATCGGGCGGCTTCTCCTCGTCGACGCTCTCGCAATGTCGTTCCGGACGGTCCGCCTCTCGAAGGACCCCACGTGCGCGGCGTGCGGAGCGGGTGCTCCCGGTCGCTGAACGGCCGCCTCAGCGGGGGGCGGTGGAGGCGGGGGGCGCGGGGGGCCGGTTCCCGCCGCACTGTCTCGACCAGATCGTGGCCGCGACGAGAAGGGCGATTCCCACGAGGGTGACCACAACGACCGCCACGGGGCGGGCCCGCCGGACCGGCCTCACAGAGAGGGTCTGGAGGAGCTTGCCCGTTCCCGAGACCTCACTCCGGCTCTTCTCGAGCCGGAAGACGGCCTTCACGTCGCCGAATCGGATCTCCTCTCCCCCCGACAGGACCGACTCCGTGACCTTCTTCCCGTTCAGGAACGTGCCGTTGACGCTGGAGAGGTCTTTCAGGACCCATCCGTCCGCCGCCTCTTCGACGGCCGCGTGCTTGCGCGAGACGGAGAGGTTGAGGAGCTGGACGTCGCAGTCCGCGTCCCGCCCGACGACGGCGCGTCCGACGACCTCGTGCCTCTTCTCTTCGCCGTCCTGGACGATCAGAAACGCAGTCATGGGAGCCGCGCTCCTATCTTAGTCCGCCACGCCTCCGGCGTCCTGGCCGGGGGCGAAAACGAAGGCGACGTCTCCGACGTTCGTGCCGGTCGGCCCGGGAGCAAAGGCGTCCCCGAGAGTGGCGAAGAAGGGTCCCGTGTCGTTGTCCCGAAGGGCCTTCCACGGGTCGAGCCCGGCGCGCTCGGCCCGCTCGAGGGTCGTCTCGTCGACGAAGGCCCCCGCGGCGTCGGTCTCGTGGTCGATGCCGTCCGTCCCGGCGACGAGCGCCACGGCGCCCGTCGCGCCCGGAAGGTGGAGCGCCGTCGCGAGCGCCAGCTCGCGATTCCGCCCCCCGTGTCCCGGTCCCTTCACGGTGACCGTCGTCTCGCCTCCGAAGAGCGTGACGAGCGGCCGTCCGCTGCCACGCCGCCAGAGATGGCCGGCGGAGGCCCCGGCGACGGCGAGGCGGTGCGCGGCGCTCCGCGCCTCGCCCGAGAGAAGCTCGGGAACGACGCGGGGGTCGGCGCCGGCGAGGAGGGCAGCGGCCCGCGCCCCCTCGAGGGCCGTCCGGATGTCGGCGAGGAGGACGCTCCAGCGGGGGCCGGCCGGCCGCCCGGAGGGAGGGGGCGTCGGCAGGGCGAGAACGGCGCGGACGGAGGCGGGGAGCAACGGCGAGACGCGATACCGCTCGAGGAGGGCGAGGGCCGTCGCCGGCGAGGGGGGGATTCCGAGCGTCGGCCCCGAGGCGACGAGGTGCCAGCCGTCGTCGCCGAGGTCGGAGAGGACGAGGGTGACGACCTCGGCCGGGCCGCAGGCGGCCGAGAGCCACCCGGCCTTCACGCGGGAGAGGGCGCCGCGGACGGCGTTGATCTCGGCGATCGGCGCGCCCGCGGCCATCAGGAGGGAGATCGCGCGCGACTTGTCGGCGAGGGAGAGCCCCTCGGCGGGGGCGGACATCAGGGCGGAGCCTCCCCCCGAGAGGAGGACGAGGAGGAGATCGTCGGGGCGGAGCTTCGCGGCGAGCGAGAGGGCGGCGGCCCCCGCGTCGAGGCTTCCCTCGTCGGGAACGGGATGACCGGCCCGGATCAGGCGGGCGCCCGGCGGAAGGGACTCTCCCGTCTCGTAGGACGGGGCGACGACGAGCATCTCCCCGATCCGGGAGCCGAGCGCCTCATGCGCCGCGCGGGCCATGGGCGCGGCCGCCTTCCCGACGGAAAGGACGGCCACGCGCGACGGGACGAAGACGAACTCCCGGCGCTTCGCCGACGAAACGGAGCGGACGCGAAGGGCGTCGCCGCGCCGCCCGACGGCATCGCAGACGAGACGGCCCGGCTCGACGGCGGCGACGGCGGCGCGAAAGAGCCCGGTGAGGAGGTCGCGCGGGTCCAGAGCGGGCGGAGTTTACCTAAGCGGAGGGGGTAAGATGGGAAGGGAGTGACATCCGATGGGACGTGACATTCTCGGTTCGGTTCGGGAGGGGCTGTCGGAGGCCGGTACGCGTGGCCACGACGTGGCCGAGGTCATCGCCGATCGCGTGGAAGAAGCGCTGGAGAACGCCGAATCGCGCGGCCGGAAGGTGAGGAGGGAACTCGAGAGGCGCTGGAGGACGGTGGACCGCGCCGGGCGGGACAACGCCTTCCTGATGGCGCTCGGCGCCCTCGGTCTCGGCCTCCTCGTCGGCTGGCTGGTCGGACGCGAGCGTCGCTGATTGGACCTCGCGGCCCGGCTCGATGAGCTGAAGTCCGGCTTCTCGAAGACCTTCTGGATCGCCAACTCCCTCGAACTCTTCGAGCGCTTCGCTTACTACGGCTCGAAGGCGGTCCTCGCCGTCTACATCGCGGACGGGATCGGGCTGGGGCCGACGACAGCCGGCCTCTTCGCGGGGAGCGTCTTCAACACGCTTCTCTACTTTCTCCCTCCGCTCGCGGGAACGGTCGTCGACCGCTGGGGCTTCAAGCGGAGCCTGATGGCCTGCTTCGCGATCTTCTCGGTCGGCTACTTCCTGATCGGCCTGGCCGGCCTCCCGGCGGGGGCGCCGCTCGTGGCGGCCTTTGGCGGGCCGCGGAGCTACACGCTGTTTGCTCTCATCGTGACCGCGATCGGGGGTTCTCTCATCAAACCGAGCATCGTCGGGACGGTCGCCCGGACGACGACGGACCAGACGAAGGCGCTCGGCTACTCGATCTATTACACCCTCGTGAACATCGGTGGCGCCGTCGGACCGATCCTCGCCCTGCAGGTCCGTCAGAGTCTCGGCATCTCGTACGTCCTCATCATGTCTTCGGCGACGACCTTCGCCCTTCTCCTCGCGGCGTTCCTCTTCTTCCGCGAGCCGCCCCGCCCCGCCGACGCGCCTCCCCCGACCTCGTTCGCAAAGGTCTTCGGCGACATGGTCAAGGTCTTCGGGAACCTCCGGTTCCTCCTCTTCCTCGTCATCTTCTCCGGCTTCTGGGCGATGTTCTGGCAGATGTTCTATTCGCTGCCGTTCTACGTCCGCGACGTCCTGAAGTTTCCCCGCTTCGAGCTGATCGAGACGGTCGACGCCTGGACGATCATCCTCGTAACGATCCCGGTCACGGCTCTCGCGAAGAGGCTCCGGCCCTTCAGCGCCATGACGGTCGGCTTCCTCCTGGCGAGCGTCTCGTGGCTCGTCATGGCGATCGTCCCGACGCTTGCCGTCACGATCGTTGCGATCATGATCTTCGCCCTCGGGGAGGGGCTCCAGTCGCCCCGCTACTACGAGTACGTGGCTGACCTCGCTCCGAAGGAGCAGGTCGGGACGTACATGGGCTTCGCCTTCCTCCCGATCGCCCTCGGCACGTTCACGGCCGGGGCCATCTCCGGCCCGCTCGTGGAGACCTACGTGAACGGCTACAAGGCGGGGACCGTCGCCCATCCCGAGTCGATGTGGCTCTGGGTGGCCGCCATCGGCTTCGTCTCGACGGTCCTGATGCTCCTCTACGACCGGTTCGTCGCGCCGCGAAAGAGGACGTAGCGTTCGCGGGTCCGGGCCGCCGTCAGTACTCCGTGTCCGGGATCATCGCGAGGAAGCTCCCGTCCGACGTGACGGCGTCGTTCAGGACGCCGTAGGCGAAGAACGTATCGTCGCCGGAGACCCGCGTCACGACGGCCCGGGCCGTCGTCGTGCCCGGCACCGCACCGGCCTTCTCGAGGACGCGCGACCACTGGTACCAGTCGCCCGGATTCAGGGTGACGGCGAGCGGATGCCCGGCCGGGGCGCCTGTGGCGGCGTCGTGGAGCTGGACCGAGAGGCCGATCGGGCCGTCCGAGCCCCCGCCCGCGTGGACGACGGCCAGATTCGAACGGACCGTGACGTCCTGCGTCAGGCCGGGGACCGTCGCCGGGCCTCGAGAGCCTCCTCCCGCCGGGATCGCCGGGTAGGCGACGCCGAAGCTCCCGCCCGTCGCCGTGTCGGGATTCGGAGTCGAGGTCCTCGCGAAGGCGAGTGTCCTCGGCCCCTCGAGGTTCAGGAGCGCCCGGAAGGTGACGGCGAGCGTCCCGGCCTGAGGCCCGCCCGTTGCCGAGTCCGGGATGTTCACCCCGCGGTCGCGAAGGAACTGGAGCGTGTCCGGAATCGTCGCCTGCTGTCGCGCAGCGAGGCTCACCGTGACGACCGGGGCTCCGGTGGCCGAGCCGAACCCGGGGGCGGGCCGGTAGACGAGATCCACGGGAGTCGGGATCGGGCCGTCGTTGACGAGAGTCAGCTCCGTCGTGAAATGCGATCCGGCCTCGCCCCGCGTGTCGACGACGGCGGGGACGATCAGCTTCCGCGCGGCGGACACGCCGCCCGGGCGGACCATCGGCAGGACGGAACCGTCGGAGGTGAGGGCATCGTTGACCACGCCGTAGGCGACGAAGGCCGCGCTTCCCGCGACGCGGCGGATCCGGGCGTAGCCGAAGGAGCCGTCGGGAAGGCCCGCCTTCGCGAGGACGCCGTTCCACTGATACCACTCGCCCGGAGCGAGGCTCTTCGTCAGGAGTGTCGGAGCGGGCGCGCCGGCCGCGTCGAAGAGCTGCACCTCGATGGCGACCGGCTCGATTCCACGTCCGGGAACGGAGGTGACGGCCAGGTTGGAGCGGGCAACGCCCGAGACGCTTCGAAGGCCGTAGACGAAAGCCTCCTCCTCGGCCGCGTCGAGATCGCTCGTCGCGGGAAGAATGAGGCCGTACGTCCCTCCGAACGCCCCGTCGGTGTACGACCGCGCCTCGCCGTAGAGGAGGTCGGTCCCGGCCGCCGCGCTCATCGAAAGGCTGCCGGCCACCGGCGTGGCCGGCCCGGCCGGTGGAACCGGGATGCCGAGGCCGCGCAGGTAGGCCAGCGCGTCGGCCGCGCGGATCTCGGTCCCGCCGGCGAGCGTGACCGTCGCGCTCCCGGCAGCGGGAGCGCCGAAGCCGGAGGCGGCGAGGAAGGAGAGCGTGACGTCGAGCGGCGCCGCGCCCCGGTTTCCCAGTGTCAGTTCCGTCCGGAAGCGCGCTCCTCCCGTTCCCTGAACGTCGAGGACGACCGGGATCGTCGTTGTGGAAGCGGCGGCATCTGCGACGAAGAGGCCGTTCCCGGCCGTTCCGGCCAGGATCCTGTCCACGCCCTGGTACCAGTCGCGTCGGACGACGCGGACGTCGGCTCCGGCTGGAAACCCGGTCCACTCGGGAGACCACGCCCCCGCCGTCTTTCGAAAGAGCCCGGACGAGCCGGCCGCGGCGAGAAGATGCGTTCGCGCGTGATCGATCGAGTAGACGGGCGCGTTCCCGATTCCCGCGCTGTCGAGCTGCCAGACCGTCGAGGAAGGATCCTTCCGGTAGATTCCGCCCGGCAGCAGACCCGAGAAGACGGGACCGGAAGGGGCACCCGGTCCGCCGAAAGCCTGCACGGAGCTCCCGAAAGGAAGGCCGGCCGACTCGTCGTGCCAGGTCCCGTCGGTCCCGCGGCGGGCGACGCCGAGGCCCGGAGCCGCGAAGAGATCGTCACCGACCTGTCGAACGGTCGAGATCGAGGCCGTCGGGCCTAATCCCTCGTTGTCGGGGCTCCAGCTCCCGGCCGCGTAGCGCCAGATTCCGGCGTTGGCCGTCCCGGCCACGATGTCGGGGAACCCGGTCAGGGAGGTGATCACGGCTCCCGCGGGAAGACCCTCGTCGGCAGGCCGGGGTTCGAAAGTGCCGACGGGTAAGACCGTGTACGGCCCGCAGTTCGTCGCCGCGAGATAGCTGCTGTTGCCGAGACCGATCGCCGCCCGGATATCACCGCAGCCGGGTGGAAGGTCGAGACCCGACGCGGGGGGAGGGGAGAACTGCGCGATGCCGCCGCCGCGGGACGCGGCCGCGGTCAGCGGCACGGAGTGAACGAGAGAGGTCGAGTAAGCGATGTCCGAGACCGACGCGGCGAAAAGCCCGTTTCCCGCCGGGCTCCACGAAGCCCCCGAGTAGCGGTAAATGGGCGCTCCCGCGGTTCCGGCGTAGAGGTCGCTTGCGAGGGCCGTGAGGCTCTTTGCTGAGGCGACGAGGAGCCCGCCGTTCGCGGGACTCCACGAGCCTCCGCTCTTGCGCGAGATGCCGGCGTCGACCGAGGCGGCCCAGAGCCACCCCGATGCCGTCGCGAGCGACCGGACGTCGTGAACGCCATAGCCTGAATCGGGAGCCCAGCTCGCCCCGCTCCACGAGTAGACGCCGCGCGACGTCCCCGCGAAGAGAACGCCACTCCAGACGGCGAAGGCCTGGATGCCCTCGGAGGGGCCGAGGCCCGACGACATGGCGACGGGCACCCCGGTTCCGCCCGGATATCGGACCGCCCCCTGCCCGGCGACCCCGGCGACGAGATCCCCCTGGTGGGTGACGAGCGAGATCACCACGCCTCCCGCTCCCGAGAGCGCCGTCCACGAGTTCCCGCTCCGGACGAAGACGCCGAGCCCGGCGGCATAGAGCGAGGACCCGTTCGTGTAGACCGCGTTCACGATCGAAGGGCCGCCCGGCAACGGCTCGGGGCTCCAGCTTCCGTCTGCTCCTCGCCTCCAGAGTCCGTCGCCTGTCGCGGCCCAGACGGTTCCCCCGAAGACCGCGAGCGACGAGACGCTCTTCCCGGAAAGGCCGTCCGGGTTCCACGTCCCCGACTCGAGCCTCCAGACGCCGCGGACCGTCCCGGCCCAGAGCGTCGCGCCGTCCGCCGCGAGGGCCGGAGTGTCAGCTCCTTCGAGAGCGGCCACCTGCGTGAAGCGAAGGCCGGCGTGTGCGGGGACGGTGAGCACCGCAAGGAGAAGGGCGGCGGGCAGAAGGCGAAGCGAGCGCGTCGTCGTATGCATAGGGGCGGGGGCAAGTCTAACGTCGCGGAGCAGGGCGGAGCGAAACGCGCAACTTTCTCCGGGCGCCCGCGTCCATACTCCTACGGAGGGGTCCGTTCGTGAAAAAGGTCCGCCGCTTCGCGTTCGCTCTCGCCGTCCTGATTCCTTCGCTCGCCTCCCTGCCCGTCCGGGCCGGCGAGATCCGGGGACGTCTTCTCACGGGAGGGAAGCCGGCGGCGGGCGTCAGCGTCTCCGCGGTTCCCTACGAGGCGCCGTTCGACGCCGCCCGCCGCGAGGCGAAGGGGGGAGAGGAGCCGAAGGCCGTCTCGACCGCCGTCTCGGGGGCGGACGGTGGATTCGTCCTCGCCCTTCCTCCCGAGCCGCGCCGGAACGTCGTCATTCGCGCCGCGGGGAGCGGCGTGCGTGCGGTGGAGTTCGAAGGGGTCTTCGAATCGTCCGAGGCGGCCGATCTGGGC
>Ga0102851_10001685_pt1 | contig 12853 bp, 9 predicted proteins | sample Mud3Dept3metaG_FD_79558 | JGI IMG/M metagenome (GOLD analysis project Ga0102851, IMG submission 79558) | Freshwater wetland microbial communities from Ohio, USA, analyzing the effect of biotic and abiotic controls - Mud 3 Core 4 Depth 3... | ecosystem: Environmental > Aquatic > Freshwater >... | reverse complement strand
GACAACGGGACGCTGCTGCTCGCGCTCAAGCAGGACACGTTCTTCAACGGCACGATGATCGACGGCTACGTCGAGTTCACCGCCACCGACAGCGAGACCGTCGCCTCGATCTTCGTCGAGCTCGTCGAGCTCAAGCGCGGCGGCGTCGCGGCCGGCCACGTGTGGGACCGCTGCCTCGTGCGGCAGGGGCCGTGGCGCGCGCAGAACGGCGACGTGCTGCCGCTGCCGTTCCAGCTCCGCGTCCCCGCCGGCACGACGATGACCGGGCCCGACGTGTACTGGGAGATCCGCGGCGAGGTCGACATCAACTGGGCGACCGACATCGACGCAAAGATCGGCATCCACATGCGCAACCAGGACATGGAGCGCATCCGTGACGGCCTCGGCGCGATGGACTACCGCCTCGACGAGATCAGGAGCGTCGCGCTCGGCCAGCGGTTCGAGGCCGAGTTCCATCCGCCGGCGCACCTCGCGAAGCAGTGGGGCGTGAACGAGATCCGCCTCGAGATCGAGTACCTCGGCGCGAACCTCAAGGTCCGCATGAAGCTCGACCGCAAGGGCCTGCACCACGACCCCATGGTCGATCAGGTGTTCGAGCTCGGCCGCCTTCGCGCCGCCTCGCAGCCCGAGGTCAACGCGACGCTGAAGGCGATGCTCGACCAGCTCCTCCCGAAGTAAGGAGGAGCCGGCCGGCTCGCTGCCTGGTCGGGCTCAGTTGCCCTTCTTGCGGCGCTCCTCGTCGTCCTTCTTGCGGCGCTCGTCGTCGGCGCGCTTGCGATCGTCGTCGTCCTTGCGCCGCTTCTCGTCCTGCTGCTTGCGCTCGTCGGCCTCGCGCTTGCGCTGCTCGTCGGCCTGCTTGCGCTTGTCCTCGTCGGCGCGCTTGCGGTCATCCTCGTCCTTCTTGCGCTTCTCGTCCTGCTGCTTGCGCTCGTCTTCCTGGCGCTTGCGCTGTTCGTCGGCCTGCTTGCGCTTGTCCTCGTCGAGACGCTTGCGGTCGTCCTCGTCCTTCTTGCGCTTCTCGTCCTGCTGGCGGCGCTCGTCTTCCTGGTGCTTGCGCTGCTCGTCGGCCTGCTTGCGCTTGTCCTCGTCGAGCCGCTTGCGGTCGTCCTCGTCCTTCTTGCGGCGCTCGTCTTCCTGGCGCTTGCGCTGCTCGTCGGCCTGCTTGCGCTTGTCCTCGTCGAGCCGCTTGCGGTCCTCGTCGTCCTTGCGCCGCTTCTCGTCCGCCTGCTTGCGCTGCTCCTCGTCCTGGTGCTTGCGCTGCTCGTCGGCCTGCTTGCGCTTGTCCTCGTCGAGCCGCTTGCGGTCCTCGTCGTCCTTGCGCCGCTTCTCATCCGCTTGCTTGCGCTCGTCGTCGGCGCGCCGGCGATCGTCCTCGTCCTTCTTGCGCTTGTCCTCGTCCTGGCGCTTGCGCTGCTCGTCGGCCTGCTTGCGCTTGTCCTCGTCGAGCCGCTTGCGGTCCTCGTCGTCCTTCTTGCGCTTGTCGTCCGCCTGCTTGCGCTGCTCGTCGTCGCGCTTGCGGCGATCTTCCTCGGCGCGCTTGCGGTCGTCGTCGTCCTTCTTGCGCTTGTCGTCCGCCTGCTTGCGCTGCTCGTCGTCGCGCTTGCGGCGATCCTCGTCGGCGCGCTTGCGGTCGTCCTCTTCCTTCTGCCGGCGCTCGCGCTCCTTCTGCTCGGCCTGCTTGCGCTGCTCGTCGGTCCGCTTGCGCTGATCCTCGTCGAACCGCTTGCGGTCCTCCTCGTCCTTCTTCTTGCGCTCCTCGGCGACCTTGCGCTCCTCGTCGAGCCGCTTGCGCTGATCCTGCTCGAACTTCTTGCGGTCCTCCTCGTCCTTCTTCTTGCGCTCGTCGTCCTGCTTGCGCTGCTCGTCGGCGCGCTTGCGCTGGTCTTCCTCGAGGCGCTTGCGCTCCTGCTCCTCGCGCTTCTTGCGCTCCTCCTGCTGGCGGCGCTCGTCGTCGGCGCGGCGCCGCTCGAGCTCGGCCTGCGCCTTCTTCTGCTGCTCGATCCGCTCGCGCTCTTCCTGCTCGCGACGCTTCTTGTCCTGCTCCACCTGGCGCTGGCGCTGCTCGTCGAGCTTCTTGCGCTCGTCCTCGAACTTCTTGCGCTCCTCCTCGAGGCGGCGGCGCTGCGCATCATCCTGCGCCTTGCGCTGCTCCTCCTCGTTGCGGCGGCGGCGCTCGTCGAGGCGCTTCTGCTCCTCCTCGCGGCGGTTGCGCTCGTCGTCGTACCGGCGGCGCTCCTCGGCCTCGCGGCGGCGCTCCTCTTCGTCCCGGCGCAGCTGCGCCTCGCGCTCGCGACGGATCTGCTCCTCGCGGCGCTTGCGCTCCTGGTACTCGCGGCGGTGGTCGCGGACCTTCCGCTCGGCCTCCTTGTACTGGTCGCGGTCGTAGCGGCCGACCTCGCGGAGATCGAGCCGATCGCGCCGCGCGGTGATCCGGTTCTTGCGCAGCCAGTCCTCGTCGGGCCCGGCGACCCACAGGTCCTTCTTGTAGCGGTTGAAGCGATGGATCCGCGTGGTCCCGCGGATGTACGCGTTCCAGTTGGTCGTCACGTAGTGCCGGCGCAGATCGACGCTGGTCAGCTGCATCGCGGGGATGAACCGCCACTGCTCGTCCGGAACGTAGGTGTCCTCGGAGTAGCCCATCGGCGCCCAGCCGATCCAGCCCTCACCAACGCGCCACTGCACCCAGGCCGGGCCCCACTTCGTATCGGGAGCCCACACCCAGCGATTGACCCACACCCAGCGGCCGTAGTGATCGGTCGCCCAGCCGAACCCATCGTTCGAGACCCAGGTCCAGCCGTACTCGGAGTACTTCCAGTGGCCGTTCGTGTACGGCTGATACGCGGTGTCCGACGGTGCGAACACCCAACCGAACGTGCGGTCGTCGTACCAGGAGCCGTACGAAGCGAGCTCGTTGTAGAACACGTCGATCGACGGCACCGACTGGCCGTCGATGCTGACGTCGACGTCGACGTAGACCGGGCCGATCGGCTCCTGGTACGCGGGCTCCGTCACCGGCGGCTGGTAGACCGGCGGCTGCGGCTCGGGCTGCGGCGGCTGTGGCTGCGGCGGATAGGGCTGCTGCTGCGGATACGGCTGCTGCTGATACCCTCCGCCGTACTGCGGCGGGGGCGAGTTCACGGTACAGCCCGCGAGCAGGACGACGCTGAGCCACTTTCTCATCCGCATACCTGGCACCTTTCGACGGAATCGGTGGGACGGGGACCACCCCGCCCGAATTCATCGAGCATACCGGTTCTCACGTCCGGGCTTGCGGACGGGGGGTTTCGAAGTGCGCCGGGGGCTTACTGAACGCCGGGCGTCGGCATGCGCGGACCGTAGAACCGCATGCTGGCGAGCACGAGGGTCTCGTCGCCGCCCTTGACCTCGCGCCGCGCGGCGATGTCGATGCCCCACTTGATGTTCGCGATGCCGATGCCACCGGTGATGTACGACGAGCCGAGCTCGTTGTCGTGCAGCGCGCCGACGCGGAGCGGATACCCCATCTGGCTCGAGCGCAGGAACAGCTCCGCGCCGCCGCCATAGCGCGCGCCCGAGCCGTCGGTCTTCCACCGCGAGTCGAAGCTGAGCGCGAACGTCGGGATCGGGCGGGCGAAGACGCCGCCGCCGATCGCGCGCGGGAAGTGCGACGAGTCCTCGGTTCCCCACAGGTTTTGTCCCGACAGGCCCAGGTTGATCTGGTCGGTCAGCCGGACCGTCGCGCCGAGGTCGAACGAGATGCCGCTCTTCTTCTCCTCGGCCATCACGTTCGAGTCGAACCGGAAGTACTTCGTCGTCGCGCCGATCAGGATGCGCGGCACGAGCTGCCGCGACAGCGACGACCCCGCGATGTGGGCCGTGCGGGTCATCGCCATCCCGCCGAGCTCGGGGCTCGAGCCCGCATAGCTGTAGAAGAAGCAGCCCGGGACCGCGTTGGTCGAGTCACACGCCGACACGCCCACAAGCGAGGCGCTGTCGGATCCGCGGTAGCCGTAGCCACCCTCGAACACGAGCTCGCGGTTGAGCGGGAGGCCGGCCGGGTTGAGGCCGATCGCCGTGGCACCGGTGGCGCCCGCGCGCATCGCCTCGCCGACCGCGATCTCGCGCGGACCGAGGAGATCGTCGAGCGAGTCGGGCTCCGCGTGGGCGACGCCGAGGACACACGTCACAGCGAGGACACCGGGCACGAACGGTCGCATGCCCGAGTGTTGTCGCGGTTTCGCGCCGTGCGCAAGAAACCCGGCGAGCGTGCCGATCTGGCAGCTCTCCGCGGCGGGGGACGTCATCCTGGCGCGCGCGGTTCCCCGGCGCTTCTGCACGGGCACTGGGGCCGCGGGGATCGGGGGCTTCGACATCCTCCCGATCGAGGAGCAAGTGCCGGACCAACGCTCAGGGCAGCGTCAGGATCACGCCGTACGCGTCGTCGTTCATCGTCGCGGTCGGGGTCGCGAGCCCGCCCTGGTAGCCGACGACCAGCACCTTGTCGCCGCTCCGCGCTGCGCCCCAGAACTGATCGTTGCCGTTGGCGCCGAGCGGGTACGTCACGATGCCGGTACCGAACGTGGTGTCGAGCTGGCCGGTCGCGCCGAGGATCGCGAACACGGCATCCTGCGTGGGCATGGCGCTCGGGCCGGTCGAGCCGACGAGCAGGGTCTTGCCGTCCGGCAGCGCGAGCGCGTTGCGGCAGTTGCTGCCGAGCATCGTCCCCGACGGGTCGAACACGACGGCGCCGTTCGCGGTCCCGCCCCACGTCGTGTCCCGCGCGCCGGTGTTCACGTCGAACCGCATCGACACCCAGTCGTTGATCGTGCCGGTGACGCGGCCATAGCCCGCGGTCACGAGATGGTCGCCGTGGCGCGCGAAGCTGTAGATCTCGGTCTGCGTCGCCAGCACGATGTCGTGGAACAGGCCGCTGGTCGCGAACGTCGCGTCGAGCGCGGTCCCGGCGGGGTTGACCTTGTAGAGCACGGGCTGCGTCGTGTTCCCGGTCGCCGGCGTGTTCGCGTAGCCGCCCGCGACCACCGATCCGTCGGCCTGGGCCTGCAGGACGTGCGGCGTCGCATTCGTGTGCGTGCTCGACACGAAGATGTCGTAGACGAACTTGCCGTCACCGCCGCCGTAGCCGAGATCGAGCGCGCCGTCCGCGGTGAACCGGGCGACCACGAACTCGGTGTCGATCCGCAGCGTCGCGCCGCCGGAGATCAGGCCCTCGCCGCGCTGGTACGCGTGGACGAAGATCTGGTCGCTGGGACCGATCGCGAGGCCGCGGATGCCGTCGCGACCGCGCACCGTCGGGTTGGGCGTCGTCGGCTCGAGGAACGACTCGTTGAGGCTGACGACGCGGACGCCGTTGACGCCGAACGTGGTGTCGACCGCGCCCGTCGCGAGCAGGCGAAGCAGTGCGATGTCGGTGTCCGCCGCGTCGGTGGCGTTGGTCACCGCGGCCGGCGTGGTCGTCGACACGACGATCCTCCCGTCGGACTGGGTGACGACGTCGATCTCGCCGGCCCCGCCGCCGGCCACGACAGTCGTGGTCACCACGCCACCCGTCCCGAACGTCGGGTCCGGTCCGGTCGCGGTGCGCCGGGTGACCGTCAGGAGCTTGGCGCCGGCCAGCGTCGTGGCGACGAAGCCGGCCGTGTAGAACGTGCCGTTCGGGCCGGGCCACGCGGCCTGCATCTGATCCGGCCCCGCGGCCGACAGGCCGAACGAGAACGGGGTCGGTGGGGTGAACGACGGGGCATCGATCGGCGGCGGGACATCGATCGGGATGCCCGCGTCGGGCATCTCGAGGTTGTCGCCGCAGCCGGAGAGGAGAGCGGACGCGATCCAGGCGAGCTTCTTCATGGAGACTCCTTCGGACGGGTCAGAACCGGGCCTTGTAGCCAACGGCGACCATCCGGGGTGGGTTGGGACGCGCGCCGTACGGACGGCGCGAGACGATCACCTGCTCGTCGAGCAGGTTCGAACAGGTGGCATAGAGCTCGGCCCACGGCCTCAGGCGGACGTGCGCGGACAGATCGATCGTCAACAGCGACTGCGCGAGGACCGCCGCGGGGATCGCGCCCTGCCCGGCGACATCGCGGCTCTCCGCGCGCCACCGACCGGTCACGCCGAGCTCGCCGCGCGGATGCCGGAGCCCCGCCGACACGGTGAGCTGGTGCGGAGGCAGGTACGGCAGCTCGTCGCCGTCCTTGACGGTGCCCCAGCCGGCGAACTCCGACGAGAACGAGTGCTGGAAGGCCGACTGCGTGAGCGTGTACGCGACCGCGAACGGCACCGACAGCTTGCGGCGCGTGGCCACCGGCACCTCGCCAGAGGCCTGCGCCTCGACGCCCCACACGCGGACGTGGCCGCCGTTGTACTCGGTACCCTCCATCGCCTCCGTGCAACCGCTCGCGAGCGTGCACGAGCCCTTGAGGTTGCCGTAGTCACTGTAGAACCCGATCAGGTCGGCGTTGATCCGATCGTCACGCCAGCGCGCACCGCCCTCGTAGTTGATGCTCGACTCGGGGCGGACATCCGCGCTCGCCGACGGCGCCACCGGGACGAAGCCGCGGTGGACCCCGGCGAGGACGCTCAGCTCGTCGGTGAGGTGATACTCGGCGCCGCCGCCGGGGATCACGATGGCGTAGTCGGCGTCGCGGAGCTCCGGGGTCAGGCGATCCGCGAACCGGGTGTCGATCAGCTCGAGCCGCAAGCCGGCGCTGAGCTCGAGCTTCTTGTAGTGGATCCGATCCTCGGCGAACGTCGCGAGGGCGATCGTCTCGGCGCGCGTGTCGAGCACGGTCGCGCGCTGGCGCTGCGAACGGACGAGCTCGCCGCCGAGCATGTCGTAGCCGTCCTCGTAGCGGCGGCGATCGGCGCGATCGAAGTGGATGCGCACGCCGGCGTCGACGTGATGCGTGAGCGGTCCCGTCGTCTGCTCCGTCGCGAGTGTGGTCTGGATACCCTGCGACGTGAACCGGCGATCGTTGGTGCCGAGGATCAGCTCCTCCTCGGGGCTCGTCGAGTCGGCCTGCCCGGTGAGGATCGCGTAGTACACGGCGTTGGCGCCGGCCTCGGGTGCGGAGATCAGGTCGTAGAAGTCGCGCTGTCCGACGAAGCCGTCGACCTTGCCCCACGCGCGATGGAACTTGTGGCGGTACGCGACGGTCTCGACCCGCGTGTGCAGGCCGAGCTCCACGCGATGCGTCGCGCGGAGCCGCCAGTGGTCCCAGGTCATCTGATCGAGCGACGACCCGACGTAGCGCCGCTGCGGTGCGCGGGCGAAGTCCTCGTCGGTGAGCCCGGTGTACGTCTCGTTCGACGTCTCCTCGCCGTAGCCGGCGCGGAGATCGAGCGTGTGATAGGCGGTCGCCGTCGGCTCCGACATCAGCCGGCCCGTGACCTGGAGGTCGTCCTTGTCGAACCCGGTGTCGCCGCCGCCGTCGAGCTGCTTGAAGCCGTCGGTGCGCAGCTTGACGTACTCCGCCATCACGCCCCACCGCTTCTGCCGCTCGGCCGCGCGCGCGTGCAGCTTGCCGTAGCGATCGCTGCCACCCGCGATGTCGACGTAGCCAGCGCGCGCGGCGGGGAACGGCTCGCCGAGCATGTCGATCGCGCCACCGACGGTCGCGGGTCCAAACCGGATCGCCGACGGCCCCTTGGTGACCTCGATCCGAGACATCCGCGTGACGAGCGGGACGTAGTACGCCGCCGGGGCGGTGTACGGCGCGGGGCCGCTCAGCACGCCGTCCTCCATGAGCGTGATCTTCGCGCTGCGATCCGCGGCGGCGCCGCGCATGCCGATGTTCGGGCGCAGCCCGTAGCCATCCTCGTCGCGCAGGTAGACGCCCGCGATCCCGCCCAGGACCTTGTGGAGATCGTCGTACTCGTCGCGCTCGAGCGTTTCCTTGGTCAGCTCGGCGCGGGCCCCCGGCGGCGCGCGATCGACGATCTCGATCGTCTCGGTCTCGTCCTCTCCCGGCTCCGCGGGGCCGGCCTCGGTCGGCTGCGCCGCGACGGAGCGTGCCGCGAGGAGTCCGACGACGAGGACGAGCTCAGTCGTTGTCGGCCGCGACATCGTTCGGAATCTCGAGAGCCAGCACGGTGAGGAACTGGCTCTTCAGGTCATCGGTGAAGTCGCGCACGGCGGCGTGGGCCGCGACGACCTTCGCGTAGTCCGTGTCGAGCGCGGTGAGGAAGCTGTCGGGCAGCGCCGCGGCCGCCGCGATGGCGGCGTCGAGCTTCGCGATCATCCGGTCGGCGAGCTCGGGCTGCCCGAGCGCGCGCATGAAGTCATCGAACGCGGGGCCATCCTCGATCGGCGTGGTGCCCGTGAGCGCCTGGCGGAGCGCGTCGAGGTTGCCGCGCAACGCGAACGTCGCGCGATCGGAGAACCGCAGCTCGACCTCGCGGACGCACGGCGTCTGCACGGTCTGGCACGCGTTGAGCGCGATGCCCGCGGCCTCGGCGAGCTTCATGTCCTTGACCATCTTGTCGACGTAGAACATCCCGTCGGAGATCCGGTTGATCGCCTCCTGCGCGCTCGGGATCGTCGAGGCCGACGTGCCGGCGCGCGCGAGCTCCCCGACGTAGTCACCGCCGTCGGGGCGCCAGGCCGTGTGCAGCTCGGCCGCCTTCGCCGCGACGTCGGTGGCGATCGCCTGAGCGAGGCGACACCGCGCGCGTGGCAGGTCCGCGCCCAGCGTGTCCCAGCCGGTCGGCGCGGTCACGCACGAGTGGTCCGACGTCGTCGGGTAGAGCAGGTACTCGACCGCGGTCAGAGAGCGCGCGTTGACCAGCTCGGTCGACACGTCGTAGCTCGCCGGATCCGCCCATCGCCCCGCGACGTCGCGATCGAGCTCGCACGGCGACAGCAGCGGCCACGCATAGATCTCGTTGCGCAGCTTCGCGTGATCCATCGCGGCGGGCCCGACCAGCAGCGTGTCGGCGCGCTCCCACGCGTCGATCGCCGCGTTGCCCGCGGCCCGCGCGGCCTCGAGCGTCGCGGCAGGCTGCCCCGCATCGAGCGCATCGCAGTGCGCGGCGATCGCCGCCGGCACCGCCGCCGCGCGGGTGGCGAACGTCGCCTGCATCGGCAGCAGCACGTGCTCGGCGAGGTGCGCGAGCATCCCGGCGCGATCGAAGCCATCGGTCGGGGCATCGCTCGCGGAGCCCGGCTCGCTGCCACACGCGGCGACGCACAGCGCGAGGCCTGAGATCCGGACCGAGAACATGCATTGATCTGCTCATATTTGAAAACGACTTTCAACTCCGTTTTCAACTGATCGTCGGACGTCCGGCCCGGGAAGTGACGTCACCATCAATTCCAAATGGTTACACGAGGCGGCGGACCGGCCGGCTCGGGCAGCACCCAGCGCTCCGTGCTCGCAGTCACGAGATCGATCGTCGGATCGATCATGGCCGCGGGGGCGCGGCCGTTGAGCGACACCGCCGTCCGCGCGCGGATCGCGGTGACCTGGTAGCCCCGCTCGCGCAGATCCTCGGCGATGTGTCGCGCGAGCTGGACGATCAGATCTGGCTGCCCGCTCATCTCGCGGTCCTGCCGCGGGGTCAGGTAGTTGTGCGCGGGGATCTCGAGCTGCTTGTGGTCGGCGAGCTCGGCGATGAACGTGACCGCGCCGTGCTTCTCCCGGACCACGACGTGCCACGCGAACCGGATCCCGCGCTCGTTCCACAGCACGTTGCCGGGCAACACGAGGTGCCGTAGCGGCAGCGCGAGCTGGACGATCACGTAGCCCGCGATCATCGCGACCACGAACCGCCGCGGTGACGTCGCCCTCGCCTCGGTCGCGGCGATCGGCGCCGCCCACCGCTCGCGACCGAGCGCGCGCAGCACGCGCCGCGGCCACGACGGCGAGAAGAAGATCAGCGCCGAGCTCGTCATGATCACCGGGAACATGCCGATGTTGAGCAGGTAGCCGGTCACCCCATGGAACCCGATCAGCACGACGTACGCCGCGATCCGCGTGCGCGCCCATGACAGCCACGCGACGATCGTGGTGTCGAACAGGAAGCCCGCCCACGACATCGCGAGCGCGACCCACGGCTCGCCGAACAGGCTCCCGACGAGCGGCGTCTCGCTGCGCGCGGCGAGCCACAGGTTCAGCGGCTGGCCATAGCCGAGCCAATCGACCTTCGCCTTCGCGAGACCTGCGAACACGTAGACGACGCCGACCTGGAACCGCAGCAGCCAGACAAACCAGGCCGGCACCGTCGCGCGCGCGAGCGCCGGGTGCCTCCGCACATCGATCGACCAGGCCGCGTGGGCCGGCAGGAACGCGAGCAGGATCCCGAGCAGCACCACGAGGTAGTGGTGGTTCAGGTAGTTCGTGACGTCGATCAACTGCGTGTAGAGGAAGCCGAGCGTGAACAGCACGATCGCCACCCGGAAGTACACGCCGAGCGCGATCGCCAGGGCGAGCGCCGCGAGCACGCCATAGTGGATGTACATCCCCGTCGCCGACCACGGTTCGACCCACGCGAACCCGGGGTACTTGAAGAACCAGGTCGGCTCGCCGTACATCGGCTCGATCCAGCCGGTCGTCAGGAATCGCAGGATCCCGACGAACATCACCGCGCCGAAGATGATCCGGAACGCCGCGAGGGACGCGATGTCGACATGCGCGATCGCCGCCGCGCGAAGGCGATCAGCGAGAGGACGCGGCAGGAGCATCACGCCCTTCGAGATATAGGCCACGTCGGGCACACGCGTACGCCGAAAACGAGAACAGCGCGACCTCCGAGGAGACCGCGCTGTCCGCTTACGTCCGTACGATTACCAGCGATCGCCGCCGCCGCCGCCGCCGCGACCACCGCCGCCGCCGCGACCACCACGACCACCACGACCGCCGCGGCCACCGTCGCCGCCGCCGCCGCCGTAGTCACCACCACCACCGCCACCGCCGTAGCCGCCGCCACCGCCGCGGTCGCCACCGCCGCCGTAGCCGCCGCCACCACCGCCGTAGCCGCCGCCGCCGCCACCACCGCGGAAGCCGCCACCACCACCGCCGCCGCCGCGCTGCTGGCGCTGCTCGGCCTCATTGACGCGGAGCGGACGACCATCGAGGGTCCGACCGTCCATACCCTCGATGGCCGCCTTGGCCTCCTCGGGGGTACCCATGGTCACGAACGCGAAGCCGCGCGAGCGGCCCGTCTCACGATCCGAGACGAGGTGGACGTCGCTGACCGTTCCGAACTCCTGGAACGCAGTGCGGACGCCATCAGCATTGGTGTTGAACGAGAGATTGCCAACGTACAGACGAGTATTCATCGCTTGCTCGATCTGGCCCTGTGAACGCTACAAACCCGCCCCCTGAGGGGCCCTGTGCTCTAGAGCGGGTTTCGAACCTGGAGAATCAGCCCACTGAGCACCGGAGAACTAGCGTTTGACCGAGGACGAGTGACGACAAGCGGCAAACCAAGACCGACGAACTGTGGCTTGCCGAAACTACTGGAAGCCCCTAGCGAAAGCCATATGGATCCGTGCGCAGCATTCAAGATCCTGGATCCACACGGGGATCCGCGCATGACGATCTCAGAAACCCCCACCCGATCTCGGTGTCCCTTCCTCTGCACGGTTATGCTGCCGGTCCATGTCCGAGCTTGAACGTTCGCTGCTCCGGCGCCTGCGCGACCGGGACGAGCGTGCGTTCCGCGAGCTCGTCAACGATCACCGCGACCGTGTGTTCAACATCACATACCGGATGCTGGGCAACCGGCACGAGGCCGAGGACGTCGCGCAGGAAGTCTTCATCACGGTGTTCAAGACGATCGAGACCTTCCGCGAGGAATCGAAGTTCTCGACCTGGCTCTACCGGGTCACCGTCAACCACTGCAAGAACCGGATCAAGTACCTCGCGCGCCGCCACGATCGCGACCGCGACGAGCTCGACGAGACCTCGCAGCAGCAGAACGGTGCCGTCAACGGTGCGCCGGTCCGCGCCAAGCACCCCGACAAGGCGCTCGAGTCCGCGCAGATGGAGAAGCTGCTCCAGGAGGCGATCGCCTCGCTCGATGACGATCAGCGCGCGGTCGTGATCTTGCGCGACGTCGAGGACCTCTCGATCGAAGAGATCTGCGAGATCACGGGCCTGCCCGACGGGACCGTGAAGTCACGCCTGCACCGGGCGCGCCTGGTGCTACGCAAGAAGATGCAACGCCATGTGGAGTGAGCCATGACCGCCGAGGCAGCCGAGGCAGAGATCGACGAGGAGATCATCGTCACGCTATCGGACTACCTCGATAACGTGCTGCCGCCCGACAAGAAGGCAGAGGTCGCGGCGAAGATCGCGAACGACGCGGCGTGGAAGTCCGCGCACGCGGAGATGGTCGACGCGCGCCAGGCGATCGGCGAGACGCTCTCGGGCTTGCAGAAGGCCCGCCCCGACGTGAAGTTCACCGACGACGTCACCGGGACGATCGCCAAGCGGTCCGCAGGCCGGTTCTTCGGCCGCCGGACGTTCGGCGACCGCGTGCCGTTCGTCGCGATCCTCGTCGTCGCGCTGCTCGGCCTCGGCATCATCGCGTACATCATGTGGAGCTCGCCGACCGGCTCGCTCAAGGTCGACAAGGAGCGGACGCCCGGCGCGCAGGGCTCCGCGATCATCGACAAGCCGTAGGGGGCGCCCGCCGGGCTTCGCGCCTCGCGAACTTCGATCTTCGAAGGTGCGTGTGCTCGGAGGTGGAGCCCCGTGCGAAGCCCCCGTGCGGCGCTACTCCGCGAGTGAGTGCCCGCCCGAGTTGCGGGCCATCGTCAGCGAGCCACAGAACTTGCGCAGCGGCTCGCGGCGCTCGGGCGGCACGTACTCGAGGTTGAGCTGGCGGTCGGTGACCTCGAAGAACGAGCGCT
>Ga0102851_10001684_pt1 | contig 12854 bp, 9 predicted proteins | sample Mud3Dept3metaG_FD_79558 | JGI IMG/M metagenome (GOLD analysis project Ga0102851, IMG submission 79558) | Freshwater wetland microbial communities from Ohio, USA, analyzing the effect of biotic and abiotic controls - Mud 3 Core 4 Depth 3... | ecosystem: Environmental > Aquatic > Freshwater >... | reverse complement strand
GTTCCCGGCGTGAGCAGCGCCGAAGGCACGCACGTGACGGACCCATCGGCCTTCTACTATCCGAGCGGCCTCGCCGTCGTGCCCGAGCCGCACGGCCTCGCGAGCGCCGCGGCGTCGTTCCTGGCGATGGCGTCGCTCGCGGCATTGCGCGCCCGGCGCGCCCCCAGGTAGGTCGGCGACGATCACGCGTCTGCCTCGCCCTCGCGGTGCAGTTCGTGAATCCGCTCCTCGCGGGCGGTAGCGTCGGCTCCGCGCTCTGAACCGCACGCGAGGAGAGCAGACCCATGCCGAGCCCCCACCGCATCTTCGGAATCGAGCTGTCTCCGTACTCGGTCAAGGTGCGCTCGTACTTCCGCTACAAGGCGCTCCCGCACGAGTGGATCGTGCGCAACGTCGCGACGCAGGCCGAGTACCAGAAGTACGCGAAGCTCCCGATCATTCCGCTCGTGGTGACGCCCGACGGAGAAGGCATCCAGGACTCGACGCCGATCCTCGAGCGCTTCGAGGCCGCGCATCCCGAGCCGAGCATCCACCCCGGCGATCGCGTCGCCGCCTTCGTCTCCGCGCTGCTCGAGGAGTTCGGCGACGAGTGGGGCAACAAGTGGATGTTCCACTACCGCTGGGCGCGCGAGGTGGATCAGCTCTGCTCGGCCGGACGCATCGCGCGGGCGATGATGCCGGCCGCGAATGAAGAACAGCACGCGGCTATGACCGCCCAGATCCGCGAGCGCATGGTGAACCGCGTGTGGTTCGTCGGTTCGAACGCGGAGACGGCGCCACAGATCGAGGACTCGTTCCGCGAAACGATCGGGCTGCTCGATGCACACCTCGCCACGCGTCCCTATCTGTTCGGCGCGCGTCCCGCGTTCGGCGATTTCGGACTGTGGGCACAGCTCTACGAGGCGTGGACCGATCCGACGCCGGGTGCGTTGATCGAGGGCCGCGCGCCGCACGTCCTCGACTGGATACACCGGATGCTGTGGCCGCACGCGGAGGGCGTCTTCGAGCCGTGGTCGAGTCTCGAGCCGACGCTTCTGCCGCTGCTCGCGCAACAGGTCGGGCAGCTCTTCCTGCCCTGGACGGCGGCGAACGCGGCGGCGATCACGGCTGGCAGCGAGGAGTTCAGCGTCGAACTCGCGGGCAAGAGCTGGACGCAGAAGCCGCAGAAGTACCACGCCAAGTCGCTCGCGGCGCTGCGCGCGAAGTATGCCGCTGTGTCCGATCGCGCCGCCGTCGATGCCATGCTCGAGCGCGCCGGCTGTCTCGCGGGCCTGCGCGCCGAAGAAACCCCTTAGTCAAGTGGCGGTCTCGGCCGGAAGCCGGAAGGCGTCGCGCGTCGCGCCCTCTCTCGACGGTCGCGAGCGGCGCAGCGAACGCAGTCGCGAGGCGATCGTGCAGGCGCTCCTCGAACTCGTTGGCGACGGCATCCTGCAGCCCACCGCGCAGCAGGTGGCCGAGACGGCGGGCGCCGGCATCCGCAGCGTGTTCCGCCACGTCGCCGACATGGACAGCCTGTTCGCCGAGATGGATGCGCGGCTGGAGGCCGAAGCGCTTCCGTTGCTGCGCGGCGATCCGCCGGCAGCGGGCGTCGAGAAGCGCGCGCGTATGCTCGCCCTGCGCCGCATCGCGTTCTTCGAGAAGATCGCGCCCCATAAGCGCTCGGGAACCATCCAGCGCTGGCGCTCGGAGTTCCTGCGCGGCCCGCACGGCGCACTCGTGCGTGCGCTGCGTGCGGATCTGCTGCGCTGGCTCCCTGAACTTCGCCGCGTGCCGGCCGACCTCGTCGAGGCGCTCGACCTCGCGCTCTCGTTCGAGGCGTGGGATCGCCTGCGCACCGACCAACGACTCGGCCGCGACCGCGCACGCGACGCGATCCTGCGTACCTTCCTCTCGCCTCTATCCGCGCGCGACCGCTGACTGCAAAGGAAACCCACCGTGATCGATCGACCGCTGACCATCGTGGGCGCTCCGGGCTCGCCCTACAGCCGCAAGCTGCGCGCGGTGATGCGCTATCGGCGAATCCCGTACGCGTGGGTCCATCACGGATCGCGCGAAGCGCGCGGGCTGCCGCGGCCGCGCGTCGCGCTGCTGCCCTGTCTGATCCTGCGGAGCGCAGACGGCCAGCTCGAGGCCGCGATCGATTCGACGCCGCTGATCCGACGTCTCGAGGCGCTTCATCCCGGCCGTTCCGTGATCCCGCCCGATCCCGCGCTCGCGTTTGTCGACGCGCTGCTCGAGGACTACGCCGACGAGTGGCTGACGAAGGCGATGTTCCACTACCGCTGGGCGTTCGCGCCCGACATTGCGAAGGCCGCCGCGATCCTGCCGCGCTGGTCGCGCACCGATCAGCCGGAGGCGCAGGCCGTCGCGCTGGGGCGCGCTTTCGCCGAGCGGCAGACCGCGCGGCTGGGCGTCGTGGGCTCGAACGAAACGACGGCGCCGGTGATCGAAGACAGCTACCGGAGCCTGCTGCGTCTGCTCGACGCGCACCTAGAGCAGTCGCGTTTCGTCTTCGGCGGTCGCCCGGCTGCGTCGGACTTCGCGCTCTATGGCCAGCTCACGCAGCTCGCGGGCTTCGACCCGACCTCCGCAGCGATCGCGCTCGACTCCGCGCCGCGCGTCGTCGCGTGGGTCGACGCGGTCGAGGATCTCTCGGGCCTCGAGCCGCGCGACGAAGACTGGCTGCGCCGCGATGCGATCCCCGAGACGCTGCGCGCGTTGTTCGGAGAAGTCGGCCGCGTCTATGCGCCGTTCCTGCTCGCCAACGCCGATGCGATCGCGCGCGGCGCCGCGCGCGTCGAGTGCACGATCGGCGGCCGACCGTGGGTACAACAGCCGTTCCCGTACCAGGCGAAGTGCCTCGTCTGGCTGCGCGCAGCGCGCGCGGCGCTCGATGCCCGCGACGCGCAGGCCGTCGACGCGGTGCTGAGCGGAACGGGTTGTGAGCAGATCTTCTCGAACTGAGGGAGGTGCCATGAGCGGTCTCTGGATCTGGGCAACCGCGGCGTTGCTCTACGGAATCTTCTGGTTCTGGTATGTCGGGCTGCAGCGTCCGCTCAGGCGCACGGAGATCGACGCGCAGATGGCCAGCATCGCCGCCTCGAAGATGGACCTGTCGCCGGAGCAACCGGCGACGCTCCGCGCATTTCTCGAGGCGGACGATGGCCGCGAGTTCTTCATGCTGAACCTCGTGCGTCTGCACCAGCGCGAGGTGACCGCACCGGGCAACGCCGAGCCACGCGAGCCGCGCGCCGTGCTCGACGGCTACACGCGACACTTCATGCCGGCGCTGTTCCGCCGCGCCGGGCATCCCGCCTTCTTCGGCCGCGCCGCGGGTGGCTATCTCGAGCACTGGGGCGTCGAGCCGGATCCCGGCTGGAGCTTTGGTGCCGCGATCCGCTATCGCAGCCGGCGCGACATGATCGAACTCGTCGTGGATCCGCGCTTCGCGAATGCGCACGCTTTCAAGTCCGCCGCGATCGCGACGACGCTTGCGTTTCCCACCGCGCCGGGCTTCGTGATGCTCGGCCCCAAGGTCTGGGTCGGGCTGGTGCTCGCGCTCGTCGCCGCGCTCGCGCAGCTCGCGCTCGGCGAATTGGCAGCTTGACCAGGTCGCTCGCGGAAAATTGGGCAGAACGCGCCCGGTAGATGAGAATCCCACCGGCAATGGATCAAACGGAGGATGGAGGAACCATGGCGGCGACGAAGACGGGACTCATCTACGACGATTACGCAACGCTGACGCCCGTCCACGCGGGCATCGACTTGACCCATCTGAGGCGGCTCGTCGCCGAAGAACTCGAGCTCTATCAGAAGCGGACGCCGAAGAGCGCGGAACTCTTTGCGCGTGCGCAGAAGCACATGGTCAAGGGCGTGCCGTGCACATGGCAGGCGGACTGGTTCCTGCCGTACACGTTCTATGTCGAGCGCGCCAAGGGGAATCGGCTGTGGGACGTCGACGGCAACGAGTACATCGACTTCCACTTCGCCGACACGCCCGCCATTTTCGGTCACTCGCCCGACAACGCAGTCACGCGCGGGATCGCCGACCAGCTGCTGAACCGGGGAGTCACCTCGTTGGCTCCCACGGAGGACGCGATTGCCAGCGCCGAAATGCTGGCCGAGAAGGTGGGCCTGCCGTTCTGGTACGTGACGTTGTCCGCGTCGGACTCGAACCGCATGGCGATCAATCTCGCGCGCAGCATCACGAAGCGTTCGAAGCTGCTGATGTTCAACGTCGGCTATCACGGAACGGTGGACGACACGCTGAAGTGGATGCCGCGTCCCGGCAAGATCGAATTCCGCTGGGCGCACTTCCGGCCGGGGGAAGATCCGGCCGCCGTCACCAAGATCGTCGAGTTCAACGACCTGGAAGCGGTCGAGCGAGCGCTGAAGGCCGAGGACGTTGCGATTCTACTGACCGAGCCGTTCCTGACCGACGGCGGCTTCACGATGCCGCGGGAAGGCTGGCACCAAGGGCTCCGCGAGCTCTGCACCCGCTACGGCACGCTGCTGCTGATCGACGAAACGCACACCCAGACCTCGGGTCCCGGAGGCCTCACGCGTGAGTGGGGATTGGATCCGGACATCTGGGTGTCGGGGAAGAGCATTGGCGCAGGGTTGCCGGTCGGTGTCATGGGGCTCAAGGAGGAATGGGCCAGGAAGTGGCAGGCCCTGCTCGACGGCTTCACGCCGTGGGGGGTCTGCGGCCTGACCGGCCAGGGCACCACGAACTCGGCGAACATGCTGTGCTTGCGCGCGCTTCGCCTCTCGCTCGAGCACAACTACACCGACGCGACGTTCGCAAAGATGTTTGACTCGATGAACCATCTCCAGCGCGGCATGCAGCGCGTCATCGAGAAACACGGCGCGCCGTTTCGCGTCGATGCCGTGGGTGCGCGCCTGAACGTCAGCTTCACACCGGACGTGTGCTACGACGCGCTCTCCGCCGCGAAGGGCGTCGGCTTCGGCGGCTACCGCGAGTACTGGCTGTACTACTGCCTGAACCGCGGGGTCGTGCTGATCCCCATCGTCAACATGATCCTCACCGGACCCGACACCACGTTCGACGACTGCGACAAACTCGTTCAGCTCTGGGACGAGACCCTCGCCCACATGTACGGGAAGTGACGCGGCTCCCGCCGGTCGCCAAAACGCAGTGCTAGCGGTGCCGCCCGACCCCCGCGCCACCCGTCGGTAGCGGGTCCCGCCGCGCGCCCCGTCCTCTCATGGGGCCTGGCTCTCATGGGATGCCCCCGAAATTCCGACAAAGTCGGTCACGGATTACCTGTAGCCTGGTATGATGTTGTAGTCGAATGCAACTTTGCACTCCGCATCGGCATTTCGGGTGCCGGGGCGGCCGGAGGGGCGATGGGGATCTCACGGCGAACTTTTCTGGTCGGCGCCGCCACGGGGGCCACGACCATGGCGCTCGGTCTTTCCTCCCTCCGGCGGCGGGAGGGCCTCACCTATCCCGGCATCGAGACCATCCCGGTAGACCAGGTTTCGTACGGCGACTGGACCGACACCTATCGCTCGAAGTGGACGTGGGACCGCGTCGTGAAGGGAACCCACAATCGCTCCAACTGCTTCTCGGCGTGTTCCTGGAACCTCTTCGTGAAGGACGGCGTCGTCTGGCGCGAGGAACAGAACGCCGTCTACGGCGCGTCCCGAGCGGATGTCCCGGACTTCAACCCGCGCGGCTGCCAGAAGGGCGCCTGCCACAGCGACCTTCACCTCAGCGAAGCGCGTCTGCTGCATCCGATGAAGCGCGTCGGCGAACGCGGCGAAGGCAAATGGAAGCGGATCACCTGGGCCGAGGCCTACGACGAAATCGCCGACGCCTGCATCGACGCCGCGCTCGCGGCCGGCACCGAGACCATCATCCACGACCACGGCACCACGAACTGCGATTACAGCCCCGACTCCTCCGCCGAGATGCGCTGGAACACTGCGATGGGTACGACGCTGCTCGACTCCTGGGCGGGAGTCGGCGACATGCCCAACGGTCTGGTGGAGACCTTCGGCCTCTACAACGCCGACGGCACCACCGACGACTGGTTCCTCTCGGACTACATCGTCCTCTGGGTCGCCAACCCGGCCTACACCCGCATGCCGGACGTGCACTTCGTGAACGAAGCGCGTTACCGGGGTGCGACCGTCGTCGTGATCTCGCCGGACCTCTCGGCGAGCGCCATCCACTCCGACTTCTGGGTGCCCGTCAAGCAGGAGACCGACGCGGCCTTCGGGCTGGCGGCCGCGCACGTCATCCTCGAAGAGGCACTCTACGACGACGAGGCCGTGCGCGAGCAGACCGATCTGCCGTTCCTCGTGCGCACCGACACCGGGCGCTACCTGCGCGAGTCCGACATGCGCGCGGGTGGGCGCGACGACCTGCTCTACATCTTCGACGAGATTGCCGGGAAGATGACGGAAGCGCCCGGCTGTCAGGGCGAAGGTTCGCACCTGCTCGCGCTCGGGGGTCGCAAGCCGGCCCTCGACGGTCACTGGGACGCGACACTGGCGGACGGTTCCAAGGTCGCCGTGCGGCCGCTGTTCCAGGTGCTGCGCGAGCATCTGGCTGCGAGCTACACGCCGCAGAAGCAAGAAGCGACGACGGGCGTCAAGGCCTCGGTGGTGGAACGCTTCGCCCGCGGTCTCGCCAAGGCGCCCGCCGCGATGGTCTATTCCTCCTGGGGCGCGTGCAAGAACTATCACAGCGATCTCTTCCAGCGCGCGATCGCGCTGTTGATGGCGATCACGGGCAATCAGGGCCGCAAGGGCGGCGGCCTGCGCGTGGCGTCGTGGTGGGAGATGAAGGGAGCCGACGAACTCGGCGGCGGAAACTACCGCCCGCCGCTCACCGAAATCTTGAAGCTGATGGCGAAGGGCATGCGCGGCCTCGGGCCGACCGACTGGGAACAGGTATACACCGATTACAGTAAGTTCTACCCGATCACGCCCCTGATGCCGTTCCTGTACTACCACGCCGGCTACGACGAGGTCTGGAACCGCGCGCAGCATCAGGATCCGACGATGCCGAACCCGCTGAGTCAGTACATGCAGGAGGCGGTCGAGAAAGGCTGGATTCCGATCCACCCCGAGCCGGGGACGCGGCCCCGCGTGTTCATCTTCTCGGGCTCGAACCCGCTGCGCCGCTGGCCCTCTCCGCAGACCGCCAGAGCGAACCTGTGGCCGAAGCTCGATCTGATCGTGTCCACGAACTTCCGCTGGAGCACGAGCACGCTGTCGTCCGACATCGCGCTCCCGGTGGCGGCCTACTACGAGAAGTACGGCGTCAAGTACGGGGTTTCCGCGATGCCCTACATCGTCGTCAGCGAGCCGGCGACAGCGCCGCTCGGCGAGTCGAAGTTCGACTACGAAGTCTTCGGAACGTTGGCCCGGCGTGTGAGTGAGCGCGCCCGCGAGCGCGGCCTCACGCAGCCGGTGAAGGGACCGAAGGGGCGTCCGCTCGATCTCACCAAGGTCTTCGACGATTGGTCGATGGACGGCGAACTCGACCCGATGAACGTGCGGCCGGTGATGGACCGCATCTTCCGGCGCAGCGACATCGTCGGCAACGTGAGCATCGACCAGGCGCTCGAGCTCGGCGCCGTGCCGGTGGTGAAGGAAGGAACCTTCACGCTGGTGAACCAGGCATGCAGCTCGTTCGAGCCGGGCGACACGTTCACGCCGTATCGCTGGTTCCGCGAGGGCAAGATGCGCTGGCCGACACTCTCGGGCCGCATGCAGTTCCTGATCGATCACCCGTGGTTCATGACGGGTGGGGAATCGCTACCCGTACACAAGGACTCGCCCGGGATGCTCAGCGGCCAGCCGCTGCGCATGACCAGCGGGCACACGCGCTGGAGCGTCCACGCCATCTCACGCGACCAGAAGATCCTGCTGCGTTTGCAGCGCGGGGGCCCCACCGCCTGGATGCACCCGGCCGACATGGCGTCGCGCGGGCTCGTCGACAACGACCGGATCCGCGTCTTCAACGATCACGGCGCCTTCGAGGCGCGCGTGCGGCCCGGCTCGCGCATGCAGCCGGGCATGGTCCAGATCTATCACGCCTGGGAGCCCTACCAGTTCAAGAAGTGGCAGGGGCAGCAGGCGCCGATCGCGGCGCCGTGGAAGCCGCTCCACCTGGCAGGCGGCTACGCGCAGCTCCACTACCGCATGTACTACGGTTCGCCGGGTCACAACCCTCGCGGTGTCGGTGTCGAGGTGGAGAAAGTCGTTTGAACGAGACACCCGGCCGGCGGGAGCGGAAGAAGCGCGCGCGCCGCGAGCGGATCTACGAGGCCGCTCGCCAGCTCTTTCTCGAGCAGGGCTATGCCGCCACCACGGTGGAACAGATCGCCGAGGCCGCCGACGTGGCGCAGACCACGTTCTTCAACCACTTCCAGAGCAAGGACGCCGTGCTCCGCGAGATGACGGGCGAGATCTCGGGTCATCTCGAGGCAATGCTGCAGCAGGAACTCGCCACGGCGGATACGGCCGAGCGCCGCATCCGCCGCTTCGCGACGCAGGCGCTCCGCGCGCTCGGCGCCACGGAAGGTCTCGCGCGTGAAGTCCTCCTCGAACTGCTCCGCAAGGCGTCCGGCCCCGGCACCGCGCTGCCCTACCTCGCGAGCGTCCGCGAGCCCTTCACCACGATCGTGCGCGAGGGCCAATCCGCAGGAGACGTCCGTCGCGACCTCGAGCCCAGCTTGCTCGCCGAACTCGTGATCGGCCTGCTCAACACCGCCCTGCTGGGCTGGCTGAACGACCCCGGCTACCCATTCGAGAAGCGCATGACGCAGTTCGTGGATCTGATCGCGGAGCTGATCCGACCCCGACCCGTGTAGTTCCGCCGCTGGTTCAGCGGATCTCGTAGTTGTCCATGATGAGGTACTCGAACCAGCTCGGAGGCAGCGCCGGCCGCAGGGCGACCATCGTGCGCTGCAGAAGACTCGCCACCGGGTAGCGAAGTCGCGGGCGCTCCGATTCGACGACCGCGACCACCTTGCGCACCACGGGCCCGATGTCCGAATTGCGGAGTTCGTCCTCGGCCATGCGGCCGACGGCGGCGCGGCAGCGCTCGTCGTAGGCAGACGCTGGGCCGCTCGCACGCGCCATGCGTCGCCTCGCGGTGAAGCCGGTCGCGAAATCTCCGGGCTCGACCATCGACACGTGGATGCCGAAGGGGCGCACCTCCATGCGAAGCGCCTCGGTGTAGGCCTCGACCGCAAACTTGGTTGCGCAGTAGAACGCCTGGAACGGCACACTCACGAGTCCTGCGAGCGAGCTGATGTTGACGATGCGCCCGCTCCGCCGCTCGCGCATGCCGGGCAGCGCGGCGCGACACAGGCGGTGCGTGCCCAGAAAGTTGGTCTCCAGCTGCGCCCTCGCCTCCTCGACCGTCGTGTCCTCGATCGCGCCCGCCACGCCGAATCCTGCGTTGTTGACGAGCACGTCGATGCGGCCCCGTTCCCGCAGGATCCGCTCGACGCCTTCAGCCACGCTCGCCTCGCTGTCGACGTCCATCGCGAGCGGCCGGTAGCTGTCAGCTTTCGCCGGCGCGGGAACGGTTCGCGTCGTCCCGTATACGCAGTAGCCACGCGCGTGCATGGCTTCGGCGATCGCCTTGCCGAAGCCGGACGAGGCGCCGGTGATGAGGACGACCTGTTCCGAACGCGTCATGGTGTGTTCCGTTCTTCGGGTGTGCCGCATCGGCGGGGCCGGTGTCCCGCGAGCGGATACTCGTCGGAAAGATGCTTTCCCGACAGGGGGACGCCTCGAGCCCTCGCCCCCCGTGGTACTTTGCACCGCGCACTCGTCGGGAGGGGGATCGATGCGTCAAGCGATGCGGCAGGACTGGGATGCGATCGTCGTTGGATCTGGACTCGGCGGACTGGCGTGCGCCGCGTATCTCTGTGCGGCGGGCCAGCGCACGCTGGTGCTGGAGTCGCACTCGGTGGCCGGCGGCAATTCACAGGTCTTCCGCCGCACCGTGCGCGGCAGCGAGTACGAGTTCGACGTCGGTATCCACTACATTGGCGAGTGCGGTCCGGATGGTCTCATCACCCGCATCCTGAACGGCATCGGGCTCGCGGAACGCATCGTGTTCCGCCCGCTCGACCCGGACGGGTTCTCGACGCTGGTGTTCCCCGATCTGCGCTTCCGCGTGCCGGTCGGTTGGGATCGCTACCGGGCACGGCTGCTCGAAACCTTCCCGGACGAGGCCGAGCCGCTCGGCCGCGTCGTGGATCTGATGCGCGAAATCGGCGAGCAGGGCCGCCGGCTCCAGAATCAGGACGTCGGGATGGGGGAACTCTTCGCGTCGGCGCCGAACGTCGCGCAGTGGGGCCTGCAGCCGATCACCGAATTGTTTGCCGCACACGGGCTCTCGCAGCACGCACAGGCGGTGCTGCTCGGCGAGCAGGGCGATTACGCGGTGCGGCCGTCGAAGACGCCCGCGGTGCTCGCGGCCGGTCTCACCGATCACTACATGCGCGGCGCGTTCTACCCCGAAGGCGGCGGTCAGGTGATGGCGGCGCGGCTGATCGAGGCTATCCGCGCCTACGGCGGCGAGGTGCGCGTGCGCGCCGGGGTCGAGCGCATCGTCGTGGAAGGCGGCCGCGTGCGCGGCGTCGTGTTGGCAAAGGGCGGCGAGCGCATCGATGCGCCGGTCGTGGTCTCGAACGCGGACCTGAAGCGTACCGTGCTCGAGCTGGTCGGCGCCGAACACTTCAAGCCCGCGTCGGTCGAGCGCGTGCGCAGCTTCCGCATGTCGCTGCCGCTCTTCGCGAGCTATCTCGATCTCGACGTGGATCTGGCCGCCCTCGGCGTGCCCAACACCAACTACTGGATCTGGGGCAGCTACGACCTCGAGGCCGTCTATGCGGAGCTGGAGAGCGGCAAGATGAGTTCGACGCCGCTCGCCTACGTCACCGCGGCATCGCTGAAGGATCCCAGCAATCCGCGCCTCGCGCCGCGTGGTCACACCAATCTCCAGATCATGACGCTGGTCCCGCGCGAGTACGCGCCCTGGCACGTCGAGCAGGGGCCGCATGAGGCGAAGAGCAATCGCTACCACCTCGACGTCGAGTACCGGCGCACCAAGCGGGAGCTGGTGGAGCGGCTGATCGGCATCGCGGAGGGCGTGATCCCCGGACTCGGGAAGCACGTGGTGTGGAGGGAATCCGCGACCCCAGTGACACAGGAGCGCTTCACGCACTCGACGGGCGGAACGTCGTACGGCATCGAGTTCGCGACCGATCAGATGGGCCCGCTGCGGATGGGGCCCGCGACCGACGTCGGCGGGCTCTATCTAGCCGGCGCGAGCACGCCGTCGGGTCACGGCATCGGCGGCGTGCTGCGCAGCGGTGTGATCGCGGCGAGCGCGGTGCTCGAAGCCGACTTGATGGGCATCCTGCGCAGCGGCGAGCGGATCGGCGATCCGGGCCGGCTGCCGCCGCTCGTCGCCAACTGGGACCCCTGGCGTGCGAGCCGCTGAGCGTCGAGACGACGAGGGGAGACGCGTGAGACAGCGAAATCGCGGGGAGCGCGGCCTCTCGCGCCGGGCCTTCTTGGCGGGCACGGCCGTGGGCGGTGCAGGCATGTGGGCGGCGGCCGTGCTCCCGCGACGCCTGCTCACGAACGATCCGAATCGGCCGCCGGCTCTCTACGAGTTCTACGTCGACAGCTTCTGGATGCAGTCGGCGGGGATGTGGGAGGAGCCGATTCGCCCACCGCTGCGCGGCCGACACAAGGCAGATGTGGCAATCGTGGGCGGCGGTTTCGCGGGCATGGCGACCGCGTACCACCTCGCGCGACGCTTTCCCGCGAAGCGGATCGTGCTGCTGGAGGGCGCGCGCTGCGGCTACGGCGCCAGCGGGCGCAACGGCGGCTTCGCGGATCCGGGGATGCCGGGGCTCGACTACGTGTACGAGACCCACGGACCCGAGGGCGCACGAGCGTACTACGACGCGACGCTGCTCGGCCTCGGTCAGATCGGCGCGTTCGTCGGCCAGCACGGCGTGGACTGCGACTTCGAGCAGAACGGGAGCCTCGAGCTCGCCACCGAGCAGGCGCACCTCGACGAGTTCGGGGAGCAGAAGCGCCGCTTCGACGCGATGGGGATCGAGACGTCGCTCCTCGACAGTGCAGCGCTGCGCAAGGTCGTGCATTCCGAGCGCTTCGTGGGCGCGCTGCGGCTGCCGGGCCCCGCGATCCTGAATCCCGCGAAGCTCGCGCTCGGCATGCGACGCACGATCGAGTCGTTCGGGGTCGTCGTCTCCGAACGCTCCAAGGTGTTGCGCATCGAGCCCGGATCCAGCGTGCGCCTCATCACCGAGTTCGCGGAGCTGGAGGCGCCGCAGGTAGTCGTCACACTGAACGGCTACGCGCCGCAGCTCGGCCTGTTCCGCGATCGCATCCTTCCGCTCTGCAACTACGTGGTCGCGACCGAGTCGCTCTCTGCGGCGCAGTGGGACGCGATCGGCTGGTCCGGCCGCGAGGGCCTGTCCGACGCGCGCGTGCAGTTCATGTATCTGCGGCGCAGCGCCGACGACCGCATCGTCTTCGGCGGCGAGAGTTCGCCCTATTTCTACGACAGCACGCCCAGCACCGGGAACTACCGGCCCTCGATCGAGAAGTTGAAGCGGAGCCTGCTCACGACGTTTCCCCAGCTCGAGGGCGTGCGCTTCACGAACGAATGGGGCGGGACGATGGCGTTCACGCGCGACTTCGTGCCGTCGGTGGGTACGCTGGATGGCACCCAGAACGTCTTCTACGCGGTCGGCTTCAACGGCGAGGGCGTCGTGATGACCCAGCTCGCGGGCATGATCCTCGCGCGTCTCGTCGCC
>Ga0102851_10001683_pt1 | contig 12857 bp, 10 predicted proteins | sample Mud3Dept3metaG_FD_79558 | JGI IMG/M metagenome (GOLD analysis project Ga0102851, IMG submission 79558) | Freshwater wetland microbial communities from Ohio, USA, analyzing the effect of biotic and abiotic controls - Mud 3 Core 4 Depth 3... | ecosystem: Environmental > Aquatic > Freshwater >... | reverse complement strand
CGGTTATAAACCTGACTTTTGATGAGGTCCTCGATTTCAGATATTCAATAGTACGAGAGATAATATCAATTATGTTCCCGTTCACGAGAACAGGTTTTGATCCGATCTTTGAAAATCTTTCCGTAATTTTTTCAAGTCTTTCGACATCAAGAGCAAGTTCCCTGTTGATCGATAACTGCGGATACTTGTGCTGCAGCATTTCAATCCATCCTGCAAGTGATGATGTGGGAGTTCCAAGCTGATGGGCCGTCTCTTTTGACAATCCTACCCACACCTGGTTTTCTTCAGCTTTGCGAGAAGAGCGGAATGCCAGGTAGGCAACAAGAATAAAAAGCAGTATAATCCCAAGCTGCACATAAGGATAATAGTTAAGCTGGGTTAATATGATACTATCCTTATAGTAGATGAGGTTTGTATAGCCATTACCGTAATCAATGATTATCGGATTGGTTTTTTTCTTGATCTTCTCAAGCTGGGAATTAAGGTATTCCGGATCACGCGCCCGGATTTCATCAAAATTCTTTGAACCGGTAATTGCATCTGTGCCGTCGGTAAGGATTACCGGGACACTGATGTTATTTTCAATAATGGATGACAGGAATTCCGTATGGCTCGAATCAGGCATGGCGATAAGTCTTGTTGCTTCTGCCCACTGTTCTACCTTGATCCTCTCTTCCGCTTTCAGGATATTAACAAGGAACCGTGTATAGACTAAAGATCCCAGTCCTGTCAGAATTGCAAACAGAAAGAGAAAAAGCATCCATGGGGTCTTATGTCGGTAACTGTTCAAATTCCCTGTATTAAACTATAAAGTTATTTTTTCCTGAATATATTCTTTATTACACTTTTTCTTCTGACAGGAATGTACTGAGTTGTATCTGTTTTTGCAGTGTCAGTTTTCGCAGAATCAGTTTCTTCCCATGTAATCTTAAATCTCTTCTCACCAGCCGGTTTCTGGCTCACTGTCGTATCATACCTGTACCACCCGTATTCCTGGTTCAGTATTGTTTTCAGGGTCTGTCTCTCGGCTTTTATATCGTCCTTAATTTTACTTGTAGCAGCCTTCAGATCGTAACTCACCTTTGTTCCATCTCCCTCATCTTCAATTTTTAACAGAACAGATGTTCGTCCCAGTCCGTCATCCTGTACAACCCCGAATTCTGAAGTGTTTGGTTTGGGTTTCTTAATTTTCTTGCTCAGGATTTCTGATAGCAATATTTTAAAATGGTACTCATAATCATCATCAAAACTATGCATTCCGTTAACGGACAGATCTGCGGCAGAGGATTTGATATCCATCTGGGGAATAAACAGATAATTGTTTCTTATAAAGAAATCATTTTCAAGCTTCTCGAACCTGATGGTTGCCAGTTCTGATAATGAGATAAATTTGGAAAGCTGCATAACAGGTTCAAAATTTATCAGAATTCCGTCGATTATGACATATTTGCCTTCTGCAGTAAGAGTTTTAATCCGGGGCTTCAGCAGGGAGTCCAGCGGCATAAGGATTGAAACTGATCCTGAAACGGACCCTGCTATGTTTTCAGCCTTCAGAAAATCCTGTCCGAAATTATGAAATGTCGTGAAGGCATCATTAATATCTATATTTTCAAGATCAAAGCTCCCTCTTGCAACTAATGACTTATCTGTGTTCTGCACAAAAAAACCATTACCCGAGATAATTCCATTTAAGGAATTTAAATTCAGAGATTTAAGATTTAGCAGCCTTGGCTTATAACTTAAGGAGCCGTTGATTTTTTCTGCTTTAAATGTTTTGTATGAAAGAGTGTCAATGTCAAAATTAAGATCAAGGATAACATCACCCGGTAAAGAAAAAGCTGTTTTATGAGTTGCAGATGTATCGGTCCCTTCTAAACCCGGAAATAATACTTCGGGGAAAAACCGGCTGAATTTAACGTCTGCATCTGCCCTGAGAATGGCAGGTTTGCCTGCAAGCCATTCCGGAAGGTTATAAAACTCTCCATTCAGATCAATAGTGTGGTCTTTAAATGTAAAATGCAATTTGTCGGCAGTTATGCTTTTTGACATTTTCAGGCTACCGGTTGTACGGTCTATAGCTATGTCAGAATTTTTTAATTTTATGCTGAAGGAGTTAAAAGATAAATCACCTTCAGGATTTAAATTAAAAATGTCATATACCTCATATTTGTCTTTCTCTGGTAATTCACCTGTAAGCTTAAGGTTCATATCAATTGAGCCTTCAGCCTGTGACACATTCTGAAGGTTAAAGAATTCCTTAATCTCTGAAGGGATAACCATACCCTTAAGGAAAAGATCCACTTCAGGCTGTGTAAAATCAGCCAGCGTAAATGCAGAAGTATATTCTGATGATCCAAGCCTTGCTTTCAGATCTCTGACTGACACCGAGCTTGTTTCTGGATTCTGTTTTGTGCCGTTTGAATAAAATCCGTCAAAGGAAATATTGTCAATATTGAGTTCTGATTTTCCATACAAAATATGCCCCCTGGTTACATTAAATGTTATTTCGAAAAGAGGATTTAATGTACGGGTCACAGGACCTGTAATCTTTCCATTAACTTTCAATATCCCGGACGGATCATAATCCCGGACCAGATTCTGATATTTTTCAGGGACATATTTCTTAATCTTTGACAGGTCAATATTGTTACCGCTCACATCAAGGTCGAGGACATCATCTTCCGAAACAAATCCCTTCAGATCAAAATTAAAATTCTCGATGCGAAGCGTCCCCTTATTGAAAAGTATTCCACTGTCAGAACTCTGGAGGTTAATATCAAGATCAGCACGGATACTTTTAGTGATGCTTGTATTATAAAGACGGAAAAGGTCGATGCGCATTCCGGAGTTAGCTGTGAAATCAATTTCATCTCCGGATATTCTGCTTTTCAGGCGCCCGGTTTCAATTAAGCCCTTTATGATAAGCTTTGTTGCCTGGTTATTATAAGTTGCTTCTATGTCTGTTACATTGATTCTGTCAAGATCAATGGTAATATCATCACCCGTGTCTTTCCCGTTTTCTGCAGTGATTTCATAGTTGACAAGGCCTGCTGTATCAATGAATATATTGAAATGTCCCTCCCTGACCCCGACTCTGTCAATGTTGTAAATTCCATTAATAATATCAGTTATGCTGAAATCCATTGATACAGATGCGGCTGAAAGAAGGGTATCTGTACTTATACCGGAAAAGCATGCCTGATCAAAACCCGGAGATGAATGGACAAGAACATTTTTGAGGTCGAGGGAAGCTTTCGGAAATTTCCTTAAAAACGACAGCTTAACAGATTCAAACTCGTACTTTGTAGATATATTCTTATTAAGTGATTTAAGTATGATCCCTGCAACTCTATCCTGCATCAGAAGCGAGGCAGAAAATAACATGACTATAATTGCAATGATCAGCACAGCAATTATTTTGAGTATTTTCAGAAACAGTCTCATATAAATACAAAATATCTGTCTGCAGTTCAGATAACGGCAGACAAAGTTAATTCATTTGATTGAATATAGTTTTTCTATTTAAGGAGGAAAGATAAATCGTCATCCGGAGAAAGCTCGACCGGCGGAATGCCCTTTTTAAAAATCCTTACATTCCGCGGACCGACCAGCCGCATGCTTTTGTTTTCGATTATCAGCATGGTTCCTTCTCGTAATCCGGCAACTGTGATACCGGGATTCATTTCAATGAATTCTTCTATCCGCTGCTCTCTTGTTTCCCCGGCATGCCCCGCAGGATTTGTATCAAGGTAGTGCGGATTGATCTGAAATGGCACCAGATTAAATGAGTCAAAAGAATCGGGTTCAGTAACAGGCATATCATTGGTAGTTCTGATAGTCGGACATGCAACATTTGATCCGGCACTCCACCCGATATATGGTGTACCTCCAAGTACTTTTTCCCGGACAATTTCAATCAGCTTTTTATCCCTGATAGTTTTCAGGAGCTTCCAGGTGTTACCTCCGCCAACAACGATAACCTCAGCATTTCTGACAGCTGCCCCTGCATCCCTGAAATGATGAATTGATATGATATCATGGCCGACTTCATGGAATCTTTCCGACACCTTTCCCTCATATACCTCATAAGAAAAAGTGACAGCAGCATAAGGGATGAACAATGCTTTTACAGGATGTGGCCCCAGAAATTCCCTGATATTTTGTTTTGGGTAGTCAAGATAAGGTTCTCCCGGATTTGTTGAATTGCTTATGAGTAATAGTTTCATATTTCAAAATGAAATTAAGAGGCTCAGTTCAGAAAGCCTTAAGTTCTTTAATATTATGATTTTCAGGAACGTTATTTATTTTGATCAGGCGGAATGAATTATTCAGGATATTAAATGTCAGCAATTTGCCGGTCAGAACACCATCCATTCCGGTAATAATTTTAATTACCTCATTCGCCATATAAGTTCCGGTAATTCCGGGAAGAACTCCTGTCAATCCCACATCGGCAGGGGCAGGATTCTTATGATTTCCGGCTTCGGCATATGGATTGTAACACCTGTAGGTAGGACCTCCAAGGTAATTAAAAACTGAAACCTGTCCCTCGAATTTATAAATTGCCCCATGCACCATAGGTTTATTAAGAATGACACATGAATCGTTGATTATGTATCTTGTTTCAAGGTTATCAGTTGAATCAACTATAACATCGAAATTTTTCAGGATCTGCAAAGAATTTGTCGCATCCAGCCTGAGATTGAAGATCTCAATCTGAACCAGTGAATTCAGGTGTTCAAGGCGGTTTTTTGCTATTATGGATTTCAGTTTTCCGACATCATTCGAGCCATATAAGACCTGCCTCTGAAGGTTGGCTTCATCAACCATATCAAATTCCACTATTGCTACTTTTCCCAAACCTGCAGCAACAAGATATTGGAGAACAGGACATCCCAGACCGCCTGCACCAACAACCAGGACAGCGGACTTTTTAAGTTTCTGCTGTCCTTCAATTCCTATTTCAGGGATCATGATCTGTTTCCTGTACCTTCTTGTTTCCCTTGGGGATAGCTCATCTCCGGCCATATAATGTTTTGGTTGAACAGGTACAAATATACAATGAAGGGACATTGCATGCAACGTCCCTTCATTAATGAATTTGAAAAACAGGGAATGAATTAATCGTTGAATGTAAACGCAAAGCCAATTTCAAAAGGTTCGAGCTGAAGTCCGTTTGGTCCCAGCTGATCTTTAAACCATGGTGTAAGGTAATAGCTGGCATAGATCATAAAGTTTTCATAGCCTATCCGTGCTGTGACACCACCCCTGAGAAGGCTCAGATTCAGATCGTCATCTGATTTTAATTTCTGACCATCACTAAAGATCATTTTTGTATGAGAACCAAGTTTTATTCCGCCAATTACGCCTGCAGCTATATTTAAACGATGCCCTTCACCGGTCGGTAGTTGAAATTCAAGCAATGCCGGTACATTCAGGTAAAGCGTGGAGAATTTTGATTTTTTAAGGATTGTATCCCCTACAGGCACTGTTTCAACAACATACCCATTATCGCCGACTCCGATATTATTGTTATCGGTAAAGATGTAATTGTTCCAGTTTAATCCCAGACCTGTTACAAAACCGAAATTACGTGTGATTCCAAGACTGATCTGTGAAAAACTGATATTAATGGAGTGCGATTTACCGGAATGGAGTTTCATATACGAAATTTCCTCAGGGAGATCTATATCATTAAGATTACGGTTATAGAGATAGTTGTTAAATCCAAACTCAAGTCCGGACCAGTGTCCTCTGAATCTCCGCGCACCATTTTCCTGGTCAGCATCCTCTTCCTCATCATCATTGAACCATTTATCTGAACGGTAATTTTCGAATTCAACTTTGGATTTCTCTCCTTCAAGTGATTCAAGGATGGTCACGCCTCTGCTTCCTAACCTGAGGTTAACGGCATCCTTGCTGTCTTCATAGACTAACAGGTTTTGGCCAATAACCACTTTGTAATTATCATTGGTGTCTGCAACTGCTTTTTGCCGGGGAATAATTTTATTTTCCGCAGATGTCTCCTGGCTGAATCCCTGGATTATTAAAGCTGTCAGTATTATTATTATTCCTGCTTTTTTCATGATGTTATTGCTTTTTATGTCCAATGCTGGGACGCAGATAATGGTAAAAAAGTTACGGTACGGGATTGGTTTTTTTGACAGGAGCGTTGAATTTCAGAATTTTTGAGCTGAAATAAATTGATTTTAACTCTCCTGCATCATCATAAGTTTTCTGAAGCGCCATTTCAAAACCGAACAGCTTATTAAGTCCCAATATACCGGCCTCAGCTATCTCGTAGGTTTTTAAGGGGCTTTCATTGTAAGGTTCTGTTTTAAGGATTTTTTCACGGAATGTTCTGGCAATGAATTTGCTTAGCCTGCTTCTTCCATCGTCATATTCATACGCAGGTTTAGTGTATGTATTGTTTGAGGCGATTAAGGTATAATCCGGGCTTGGTAAATTCAGATCTGGCTCCGGGAGTACGGAGACCCTGGAGATAGGTATATCCGGGATATCCCTTGTTAAAACTGAAGATTCACCGGCATTCAGAGCAATATAATTATCTGCTGCTTCTTGTGCAACTGGTTCAGCAACTGATTTTACCGGTATCACCTTACGATAATCTGCAGGTAATGATTTTTCGGTGAGGGCAACTGATTTATAGACAATGATTTCATCAGGCCGTACAAGGACAGTATCAGAATTGATATTTAAAGCTTCCCTGTCATTTTTCCCTGCTATATACCCCGGGACGAAGATATAGCTCAGGATAATAAGTGCAATCGTTGCAGCTGCACTTAATCCTATGACAGACATCCGGATGATTCTTGCATCAAGGGTTTTATGTAAAAGACTTCCTTTATTTTTATACCTCAGATACGGAGGTGTAAGCTTAATTTTCTGAATAATATTAAATACTCTTCTTTTATCTGCATCCTGCTCCATGCTTTCATTCAGTTCTGTCAATTGATCCGGTGACAGATCGTTTTCGAGACAGGCTACAGACAGATATTCAAACTGAGAAGAATAGAGCCCGGAAGGGGCTCTTCTTAAAACTTCCTTATCCGGGAACGGTTTATCATCAGGTGAGAGGTGTAATATAGACAATGAAGCGGCTTCTTCCCTGAGATCCGCATTTTTATCGAGGAATTCCTGAAGCTCACCAACCTGATCTTCGCTGAGGTTTCCATCGAGCCAGTCAATCAGCCAAATTTCATAATTTGATCTGTCAGGTTTCATATTTATAGAACAGTTTCAATTTTCCCGATGAAATTTTTAAGGGCAATCCTGCCCCTGTAAATGTTAATTTTGACCTGTGCTTCGGTTAATCCGGTTATTTCTCCGATTTCCCTGTAACTGTAACCTTCATAATCACGTAACAGAACAGTTGTTTTCTGCTGTTCAGGCAACCGGTCAATGGCAGAATGAAGTATTTCATTGAGATCGGTATATTGAGATTCCTGAGATTCAAAAAGAATATCTGCATCATTTGATTCTTCCAGGGATGTCATCCTTTTTTCCCTGCGAATAATATCGATCATGGTGTGATATGCAGTTGAAAACAACCATGACTTTACTACAGCATATTCTATTTCAACCACATGTCTCCACAGCTTTTCATAGCTGTCCTGAACAATATCATTTGCTCTCTCTTCATCCTTTAGATCAGCCCGGATAAAGCGATAGACAGAATCAGCATATTCTTCAACAGACCTGTTATATTCCTTTACTGTCATAAACCGGATTACAATGCAAGGACGGGTAAAATTAGGAAAAGTTACAGAGGGCCCCCGTCCCGCTGCACGGGACTGCCCCCTAAAGGGGGCCTAATACACAGTTAATTAGTGAATTATCTTATAAACAAGAATTAGCAATCTTTAGGGGGGATGGGGGGTTACTTTGGCTGATACACCCGCACCCAGTCGATTTCCATTGTTGCCATGCTGTTGACCGGTTTATCGAGCCCTCCGGAGCACAGTATGTACATCGGAACCTGGGGGATATCTGAAGTCTGGGTGAAGACAGTTGCACCATTTAATCTCCAGACCAGCTTATCAGGGGTCCATTCAAGCGAATAGATATAGAAGTCGTTTGCATATTTTGATCCGGCTGAAGCTTTTGCTCTTTTCTCAACATCGGGGAAAAAATCAGAGACCACCTTGCCGTTTTCAAGACGGCAAATATCAATATGCGGTGTGATACTGTCAGCAAGCATCCAGAAAGCAGATTTTGTTCCCGGATTTCCAAGCTTGATCTTTGCAGAGAATATACCATATTTCTGACGGAAGCTTTTCCCTGAATTAATAATTCCCGAAGTATAGGCAAATTCCTGTGCTTTAAAACCACCCGGCGTCCAGACCTTACCCTCCTTTTTCTGAGGTTTGGTGATAATCTTAAGAAGACTGTTACGGACTTCAAAATTATCTTTTTCAGTGTATGCCTGAAGGTCGTTTCCGACACTATAATTGTCTTTCAGCAGCTTATCGCCATAGTAATAGTTTGTGATCCATTTTCCGGTATTCAGCTTATCGCCATCAAATTCGTCACTGAAGGTCAGTTCCCTGGATTTCAGGATATCGAATTTTCTGGAATCTTTTACCTTAAAATACCATAGTATATCGGCATTCTTCTTCAGTTTATCAAACTCCTGCACCTCTTTGTACATTTCAGACTTTTCAAATCTCTTTTTGTCAAGAAAGTAGTTTTTCTTTTCTTTGAAATCAGGAGTATTCACGTAGTCTTTCAGTTCGTTATACCTTGCAAGCCGAGCAGATCCGTCAGTATTCAAAAAGTTTGAATACTCTTTTGATGTTTTGAATCTGAAGAATTCTTTGATTTCAGAGCTCCCTTTAAGACGGTTATAATCCAGAAGCTTTTTATAGTCTTCAGTCTTTTTGAACTCCTTTGTTTTCATTTTTTCTTTGAATTCCAGCGACTGAATGAGATTCTGCAGTGATTCATATCCTTTGATTTTTTCAGAACCATCCAGCTCTTTAAATCTCTTAAGAGTAGATCCGGCTATTGTTTTGAAGTAGAGTACTATATCCTTTGCTTTCTGAAGAGACAGGAATTCTTTTTCTTTGGCATATTCTTCAGAGTTTTTATACTTAAGTGATTCTATCTCTTTTCTTTTCTGGATGAAATCTGAGGAGCTGATCAGGTCTTTAAGGTAAGTATATCTTTTAAGCTGATCAGACTCAGAAAAAGCAGTAAGCTTGTTGAATTCGGTTATAAGTGCTTTTTCTGCCTGCTCAATTTTAGAAGTAGAAGGGAATAATCCCAGTAAAAGCTTGAGACTTGCCATTGGATGAATGTTTTAAGTACAACGGATAAAGATAGAAAATCTTTTCTTAATTATTTTAAAGCTGAAATTTAATATAATATTTCAAGGATAACGGAATAATAGATTGAATGTTGTAAGTTGTTGAATATTTGTTGTTAAACCCTCGGAGAAGTGGCATTGAAAGTGACGTTCCCAATCATTCCCCATCCCGCGCAGCGATTATGGTTTTTAGAAGCAGGAGCAATGACATCCCAAATCATTTTCCATACCGCGTAGCGGTTATGGTATTGTAGTAGCAAATAGCAAGGTAAATCCCGATCATCTTCCATACCGCGTAGCGGTAATAGTATTGTATAGCATATGGTGAAAATTATGAATATCATTCCCCGGGGATAGGGTACTGTCCCATTTCAGTCTTTATCCTCTACGAGGAATAAATGTCATAAATTAAACCGCTTTTCTACAATAGCATATGCCCTACGGGCAATGGTCCGGTAGCTTTAGTAATGATATTCATTATCAACTTCCATACCGCGTAGCGGTTATGGTATTGTAGCAAGTAACAAGGTAAATCCCGATCATCTTCCATACCGCGTAGCGGTTATAGTTTTGTAGCAAATAATAAATTCCCTGCAGGAAGAAAAAATATCTTTATTATTTTCATACATTTGAAAGGCTGCATTTAATAAATAATCAATTATGAAACCTGGAACATTCACCCAAATGTATGTACAGCTTGTATTTGCTGTTGCCAAAAAGGAAGCTGTATTGTCAAAACAAATTCGTCCTCGTGTCTTTATGTATATAAGTGGTATTATTACAGGACTTAAGCACAAATCTATAATTGTTAATGGAGTATCGGACCATATCCATATTCTTCTTGGTCTTAATCCATCCGTGTCTGTCTCTGATACCGTCCATGACATAAAAAGAGGTTCTTCAATTTTTATCAATGATAATAAATTGGTTCAGGGCCGATTTTCATGGCAGGAAGGGTATGGCGGATTTACCTACAGCCGATCGCAGGTAGAAGAAATCTATAAATACATTGAAAATCAGGAGACTCATCATGCAAAAAGATCTTTTCGTGAAGAATATATGTCTATTCTTGATAAAAATGACGTCGATTATGATCAGAGGTTCCTGTTTGAGTTTTTTGACAACCCCTATAGTATTGTATAGCGCATGTTGAAAATTAAATGTATCATTCCTCGGGGATAGGGTACTGTCCCATTTCAGTCTTTATCCTCTACGAGGAATAAATGTCATAAATTAAACCGCTTTTCTACAATAGCGTATGCCCTACGGGCAATGGATCGGTGTCAACAGTAACAATATTTATAAATATTCTAACTACCGCGTAGCGGTTATGGTATTGTAGAAGCAGTAGCAATGACATCCCAAATCATCTTCCATACCGCGTAGCGGTTATGGTATTGTAGTAGCAAATAGCAAGGTAAATCCCGATCATCTTCCATACCGTGCAGCGGTTATAGGTAGTAGCATGCAAACCGTGAACCCAAACACTTTTTATGAAAGTCAAAAATCAGATTTTGTTAAATTCCATGTAAATAATTTGTTTATTCAAAATATCCATTTTAACTTTGACTAACCGTTCAATCAAAAAACGGTTTTAATCAGGATTAATTATTGAATGAACGTTTAATCAAAAAAGATGTCGCCAAGATCACCACAGCAGTTTAAGGAGATGAGGGAAGAAAAAATGACCCTTATAATGGAAGTTGCACTTGAGCACTTTGCTAACGAGGGGTACTACAGGACAACCATAAACCATATTGCAAGACATGCCAGGATGTCAAAAGGTTTGATGTATAATTATTTTGAAAGCAAAGAAGCATTGCTGAAGGCTATTATTCATAAATCAGTTAATGAAGTATATAAATATCTGGACATTGACAGGGATGGATACCTTTCTGAGGGGGAATTTGAGTTTTTTATAAGGAAAGTTAATGTGTTATTAAAGGAAAAAAGATACTTCTGGCGGTTATTAATGCAGCTTTTAATGCAGAATGATGTCAGGGAACAGTTTCTGAAAGCATTTCCGGAATCGGATTCACTGATACACCCCGGACATGAGCCGGGAGACAATTATTATCCTCTGCAAATGATGAAAATGATAACCGATTATTTCATAAGAAAAAAGGAGAGACTTGGAATGCAATATGATCCTGATGGCGATATCAATATGTTTTTTACCACAATGACGGGTTTTGCAGTAAAGAGTATTTATTCAGAAGCTGATGATAATGATCAAGCTATAAACAGAATTATAGAATTATTTAAATAGATCAATATGAAGAACATAGTTTCAATTATATTTTTTATTCTGATTCAGGGATCAGGCATGAATGCTCTTATAGGGCAGGATCTCAGCGCAACCGATATTGTCAGAAAGGCAGACGAGAAGTTCAACGGGGAGAAAAGCAGTTACAGTGCAATGTCAATGACAATAATCAGACCTGAGTGGCAGAGGACAATCGAATTCAAGAGCTGGACCCTTGGAAAGGATTTTGCACTGGCCCTGATCACAGCTCCGGCTAAAGAAGCAGGGCAAACATTTCTGAAGAGAGGCTCTGAAATGTGGAGCTGGAATCCTTCAATAAGCAGGCTCATTAAATTGCCTCCTTCGATGATGTCGCAAGGCTGGATGGGATCGGATTACACGAACGACGATATTTTAAGGGAATCTTCATTGGTAAATGATTATGTGCATGAAATCGTTGGAGAAGAGAACATAGATGGCCGGTTATGTTATAAAATTAAGATGACGGCCAGGGAAAATGCCTCCATTATCTGGGGAAGACAGATCCGGTGGATTGACAAGAGGGATTTTCTTGTGTTAAAGGCAGAATTATATGATGAAGATGGTTACCTGGTAAGGACTGAGACTGGTTCGGATATCAAAATTATGGATGGAAGAACGATAACTTCAAAAATTGAACTTGTTCCGGAAGACGAGCCCGAAAATAAAACACTTGTTGAGATCCGGGAAATAAAATTCAATATAACTGCAGAAGAAAGTTTTTTTTCCCAGCAGAATATGAAAAGGGTACGTTGATATCAGAATATTAATGGCATGAAACCCACATGATTGATAACAATCACAAACAAGTATGACTATAATTCAATTTCAATCATGTGCGGTTCCATCCGACCTTTAAAATAAATTATATACGGATGAAAGAAGAATTTAAAATAGCATGGAGAAATCTCTGGCGGAACAGGCGCCGGACAATTATTACATCAGCTTCTGTTTTCTTTGCAGTTTTTTTTGCAGTTGTAATGAGATCATACCAGCTCGGAAGTTATGATCATATGATAAATAATTTGATCGAATCGTTTACAGGCTATATGCAGGTTCAGCAAGTAAAATACCAGGATAATCCGTTAATTGATAACTCATTCGATTATAATGATTCGATTGTTTCAGCAATTTCGGAAATCGATAAGGTTGTTTCTGTCACTCCACACCTCGAATCTTTCACTCTTGCATCGAGCGGAACACAGACAAAAGGTGTTGCTGTAATTGCGATCGATCCGGTAAAGG
>Ga0102851_10001680_pt1 | contig 12860 bp, 5 predicted proteins | sample Mud3Dept3metaG_FD_79558 | JGI IMG/M metagenome (GOLD analysis project Ga0102851, IMG submission 79558) | Freshwater wetland microbial communities from Ohio, USA, analyzing the effect of biotic and abiotic controls - Mud 3 Core 4 Depth 3... | ecosystem: Environmental > Aquatic > Freshwater >... | reverse complement strand
GAAGACGGCACCGATATATACTGGGCCCGCAGCCGCACTTTGGAATATTTAAGCAAGATCATACCGAAACTTCCCGAGGGCGTACGCACCGAAATAGGGCCTGACGCGACAGGCGTGGGTTGGGTCTATCAATACGCGCTGGTCGATAAAACAGGAAGCAATAACTTAGCGCAGCTGCGCACGTTCCAGGACTGGTATTTACGTTATTGGCTGCAGGGTGTGCCCGGAGTCGCAGAGGTCGCTTCCATCGGTGGATTCCAGAAACAGTATCAGGTAAATATCAATCCCAATGCCTTACTGGCGTATAACGTTCCTTTGGTGAAGGTGCTGGAGGCGGTCAGGGACGGCAATAATGATACAGGCGGAAGGCTTGTTGAGTTCTCCGGGACAGAATATATGGTAAGGGGCAGGGGCTACGCGAAATCAAAAAAAGACATTGAGAATATCAGTTTGGGCAATGATGCCTCCGGCACGCCGATCCTGATAAAAAATATCGGCAGTGTCGTTTTAGGCCCGGAGATACGCCGGGGTGTGGCTGATTTAGACGGCCAAGGCGATACCGTAGGCGGTATTGTAGTCATGCGTCAAGGCGAGAACGCTTTAAATGTCATCAACCGGGTAAAAGAAAAGATCGAAGATATCAAGCCGTCTTTGCCCAAAGGGGTAGAGATAGTTACCACCTATGACCGTTCAGAACTGATCAAGCGTTCCATCGAAACTTTAAAGCACCAGTTGATAGAAGAAATGATCATTGTCAGCTTGGTGATTCTTCTGTTCTTATGGCATTTTCCGTCGGCGGTAATTCCCATTGTGACTATTCCCATCGCGGTGATTTTATCGTTCATTCCTATGTTTGGGCTGAAATTGACTTCTAATATTATGTCTTTATCCGGCATCGCGATTTCCATAGGAGTCCTTGTGGATGGCGCAATTGTAGAAGTCGAGAATGCCTATAAAAAACTGCAACTCTGGGAGGCCGGCGGGCGGAAAGGCGACTATCATGTAGTAAGGTTGAATGCCTTAAAAGAAGTCGGGCCATCCGTCTTTTTTTCGCTTTTAGTCATCGCTGTCGCGTTCTTACCTGTCTTTACGTTGGTAGATCAAGAAGGAAGATTATTTAAGCCCTTGGCGTTCAGCAAGAACTTTGCTATGGCGATCGCCGCGATATTAGCCATAACCTTAGATCCCGCGATGCGTATGCTCTTCACCAGGATGGATTACAAACATTTTAGGCCGAGATGGTTATCAAATATTTTTAATGGTATTACCGTTGGTAAATATTATCCCGAAGAGAGGCATCCGGTAAGCAAGCTGTTATTTAGAATTTACGAACCGGCGTGCAATTTCGTGCTTAAGTACCGTAAGACCACGATAATAGCCGCGATAATATTGATGTTGTCCGCTATCCCGGTTTATTTTCAGTTGGGGTCAGAATTTATGCCGCCTTTAAACGAGGGGACGATCCTCTATATGCCTACGACACTGCCCGGGATCTCCGTCGCCGAAGCGAGCAGATTATTACAGACGCAGGACGCGATCATAAAGACGGTCCCGGAGGTCGAGCGCGTATTCGGCAAAGCGGGCCGGGCGGAAAGCTCAACAGATCCCGCGCCTTTTTCCATGATGGAAACCACAGTTGTCTTAAAGCCTGAAAGCGAATGGCGAAAGGTCCATCGCTGGTATTCCGGGATGCCCGGATTTTTACAGGCGCCGCTTCGGCCGATTTGGCGGGACCGAGTTACATGGGAGGATATAGTAAGCGAACTGGACCGTAAATTGAAAATTCCCGGCGTCACCAACGCGTGGACGATGCCTATCAAGGCGAGGATAGATATGTTATCGACGGGAATACGCACTCCCGTAGGGATAAAAATATACGGCGCGGACTTAAAAGAGATAGAAAAACTCGGCATGCGCATTGAAACGATCGTAAAGGATGTAAAGGGCACGCGCTCTGTTTTTGCCGAACGGGTTACCGGCGGATATTTTGTGGATTTTAACATAAGGCGCGAACAGATCGCGCGCTACGGCTTGAGCATTAAAGAAGTGGAGATGGTTATAATGTCCGCAATCGGCGGCGAGCCGATTACCACTACTGTTGAGGGCAGAGAAAGATACACGATAAATGTGCGCTACGCCCGCGAACTGCGGGATGATCTGCCGAAACTGCGCAGGGTGCTGGTGCCCACAATGTCCGGCGCGCAGATCCCGCTGGAGCAGTTAGCCGATATTGAACTGGTATCGGGCCCGGCGATGATCAGGGACGAAAACGGGATGCTTTCCGGCTATGTGTATGTGGATATAGCGGGCAGAGACGTGGGCAGCTATGTAAGCGACGCGAAGAAAGCGGTACAAAAAGAACTGCGGGTGCCCACGGGATATTCAATGGTATGGAGCGGACAGTATGAGAATATGATGAGGGTAAGGGAAAGGCTGAAGGTCGTAATACCCGTTACCATATTCATTATATTCATATTGCTTTATATGAATACCAAGTCTCCGGTCAAGGCGGGGATCGTCATGCTGGCAGTGCCGTTTTCGCTGGTAGGCGCCATCTGGTTCCTGTGGCTGCTGAAATACAACATTTCTATCGCGGTATGGGTCGGGATGATCGCCCTGATGGGATTGGACGCGGAAACAGGGGTCTTTATGCTGCTATTTTTGGATCTCGCTTATTATGAACGCGTCAGGCAGGGAAAGATGAGGACTTATGAGGACCTGAAAGAAGCGATCATACACGGGGCAGTAAAGCGCATCAGGCCCAAAATGATGACGGTTATGGCGATGTTCATGGGCTTGATCCCTATTATGTATTCCATGGGCGCGGGTTCCGATATGATGAAACGTATCGCGGCGCCGATGATCGGCGGCGTATTTACCAGCTTTATTCTGGAGCTGCTCGTATACCCGCCGATATATTCCATCTGGAAGTGGCGGTATGAAATGAAACACGGAACAGTGGATGTGGGTAAGTTGCCCATACCCGAATTGCAAAAACATTAAATTTGTCTCATTGACAAAAAAGGAGGAAGGGATGAGGAAGGTCGTTTATTTAAGTGTGCTAGTCTTATCTGTTTTCGGTGTTGTTAATTTTTTATCTGCAATGGATGTGTGCTGCGCAGCCGAACATAAGGATACCTCTAAAACCGCGCAGGATAAAGGCGAAGCGATCGATGTCGGCAATAAAATTTGCCCGGTAAGCGGCGAGAAGATAGACGAGAAGACAAAAGCGACTTATGAATACGAAGGCAAGATCTACAACTTTTGTTGTTCCGGCTGCATTAATGGATTCAAAAAGAACCCCGAGAAATATATCAAGATAATAGAAGAGGAAGGTACGAAAGAAGGGAGATCTCACGAACATTTAATGCACTAGCGCGTAAACATAGTAAGCGATGGATACAATTGCGCTTGAGGAGGGCGAGTTAGAGGGGCTGCTAAGGCCTTATCTTTCATCGCCCTTTGTCTTTTTGGAGACTGTCTTGCCGGACAGAGCCCCGCCCTTTACGCGTAAAGGGCGGGACAGAGAGAATCAGGCCTCTTTCCTGTTTACCGATTTTGAGGATATACTTGTCTTTAACCCCGGCGATGACGCAGGGAAATTCTTCAGGGAAGCGGAAAACTTCCTAAAGAAAGGCTACTGGCTTTCCGGGTATTTTTCTTACGAATTCGGCTATTGGCTGGAACCCGCCCTTTATCACTTAAGGCAAAAGACCGGTTTTCCCTTGGTTTGGTTAGGGGCATGCAAAAAGCCCCTGCTTATAAATCATGCCGCCCGCTACCAGCCCCATAAAGACAGTCAATCATCTTATAGAATAAAAAATTTAAAACCCAATATCAGCCGCCGGGAATATTTTTCAAAGATAAAAAGAATAAAAAAATACATAGAGCAAGGCTTGACATATGAAACGAATTTTACCTTTAAGATTAAGTTTGATTTCCGCGGAGATGTTCTGGGCTTCTACCTGAACTTAAGGAGTTCCCAGCCCACGGCCTACTCGGCCCTGATAAATACGGGGGAAAGCGCCGTCCTGTCTTTGTCGCCCGAACTTTTCTTCCGGCAGCAAGGCAGGAAGATCGCGACCCGGCCGATGAAAGGGACGTTTTCCCGCGGGTTTACATCGGAGAAGGATAAAAAGAATATAGAGCGGTTTAAGGAAGATAAAAAGATCAAATCGGAAAATTTGATGATCGTGGATTTATTGAGGAATGATTTGGGAAGGGTCTGTGAGAGGGTCGGCGTACCCGCTCTCTTTAAGATAGAGAGGCACCCGACACTTTATCAAATGACCTCAACGGTCGAAGGCAGATTAAGGGAGAAGGCAGGGATAAGGGAGATCTTCATCTCTCTTTTCCCGTCGGGCTCTGTGACAGGAGCCCCCAAAATAAAGACGATGGAGATAATCAATCATCTGGAGAAAGAGCCAAGAGGGATCTATACCGGCGCCATCGGCTATATCTCCCCAAAAAAAAGCGCCTGCTTTAATGTGGCGATAAGGACCGCTTTTCTGAAAGACGGCAAAGGAGAATTAGGCGTCGGCGGAGGCGTTATTTACGATTCCTCGGAGAGCGGCGAGCATGAAGAGGCGCTACTTAAGGCAAGGTTTCTTACGAAACGTCCTTTAGCGTTCTCTCTTATTGAGACTATCCTCTGGAAACGAAGAACGGGCTATCACCTGTTAGAGTTACACATAGAGAGGCTGCGCGATTCCTGCCTCTATTTTTCCATTCCCTTAGATTTAAGAAAGCTCAAAACAGGATTAAAGGCTTTAGAGAAAGATATGGACGCGCATAAATGGAGAGTAAGGATTTTGGTTAGCCAAAGAGGCGAGGTAAGCATAGAAAAAGAACCTTTGAAAATAATAACCGTTCCCGTAAAAGTGATGATAAGCCCGCGAAAAGTAAATCCGGACAGCGTCTTTCTCTATCACAAGACGACTCTGCGGAATTTATACGATAAAGAGAGGACAAAAGCGTTGAAGGAAGGTTTTTTTGAGGTGATTTTTTCAAATACCGAAGGAGAAATAACCGAAGGGAGCATTACGAACGTTTTTGTATTAAAGGACGGGAAACTCTACACCCCGCCTCTTAAATGCGGCCTTTTGCGCGGGGTCTTAAGAGAGCGTCTGTTAAAAGAAGGGAAAGTGAGGGAGAAGGTCATTTACCGTAAGGATATTTTGGATGCGGATAGGGTGTATATCGGTAATTCCGTAAGGGGGCTCCTGGAAGCGGAAGTTGGTCGGGAGTAGTAAAAATCCGCGCCAGACCGATAAAATATAATTGACTTTTTTCGGTCTATCCACTAAAATTTAGTATGGTAGTTTAGGTATTGGAGGGTTCGCGGATCAAGAGAAAAGAAAAAAACGCGCGCGAGGTGGTTTTCTTTGGTATGGGGTAAATTAAAGGATGATATTTCCGGGCCATTTTTTTGCTAACCACGCGAGAATCCATATATTTAAGAGTGTGATTGAATAAGCGGAACTTAATGTTCCGCTTATTTGTTTTTAAACGGCGATGAGTTATTGTCGGAGCAAAAAAATGGAGGGGTTATTATGGCTAGGGTATTAATGTCGGCCGCATTATTCTTAGCGGTCCTCACTTTGGAATCATCTGCGGTTGCGTCCAATGGGTATAAAATTTTTGGAGTGCAGGGGGCTAAAGCGGCCGGACAAGCTGAAGCGTTTGTCGCTCAGGCGGACGACCCATCGGCAATAGCTTTTAATCCCGCGGGGCTGACGCAGCTGAAAGGAACTCATCTGTCTACAGGCGTTACCGCTATAAGAGTCGCCACGGAATGGACGGCGACCAGCCCTAATCTAAATCCTAAAGAGAACAACATAGACGAATGGCAGTTTGTCCCGGACCTTTTTTTAGCCTCGGATCTTGGAATGAAAAAGTTAGCTTTCGGCGCGGGGTTGACGGTTCCTTTTGGCTTAACATCGCGCTGGAGCGAGACCGGCTTCGCGCGTTATGTCTCAACGACCAATAGTTTAAGGGTGATAAACTTTAATCCGACGATCGCCTACGAGATAATCCCGGAACTTTCGGTCGGCGCGGGGTTTAGTTATTATTCATCTCAAGCGGTTATGAAGAATAAGGTTGATTATGGATTTTTAATAGGGGCGCCCGGCGCTTTGGACGGCGCAAGCGTTCTTAGGGGGCAGGGGCACGCCTTCGGCTGGAATCTTGGGACGCTTTACAAGATAAACGAGAGAAACAGCTTAGGGTTTTCATACAGGAGCCCTTTTTCCATAACGTACAGGGGGCATATCGATCTCTCCGAGATACCCGCCTTTAGAAATATGGGGGACTACGTTAATTCGCCCGGCGAAGCCGACATTCATTATCCTGCCGTGATAAGCGGCGGTTACGCGTTTAAACCGATTGAAAAATTAAAATTGGAATTCGATCTTGAGTGGGTCAGATGGCAGAGTTATGATGTTTTAGCGGTAGCCTTCGCCGATCCCCGCCTAGCGGATACATCCTATGTATATGAATGGAAGAATGCTTTTAATTATAAGTTCGGAACGGAATACAAACTAAACGACAATTTGGAGTTGCGCTGCGGATATCAATATGCCGAAACAGCCGTGCCGGAACACACCTTTCGCCCAAGCCTGACAGACGCCGATAAACATTACGCGACGGCCGGGATCGGGATAAAGAGGGGGAATTTCAAAGTGGATATCGCCGGCGTTTTGATATTTTACGAGGACAGGGAGATAAATAATAACGTTGACAGAAACGAGACGACGACCGGCTCTACTATTGACGGCATTTATAAAAGTTTCGGAGGCATTATCGCGGCGAATCTTACCTATAAATTTTAAAGAAAGAATTTATGGATACAGCTAAAGACCAGAGAAGACATCCGCGGATTTATCTTAAAGTTGAAGTGACGGGAAAGATCGGCGAGGCCGACCTTCTCCTTGGCAGCTCAAGAGATATTTCAAAAGAAGGCATGTTTGTCGAGACCCATAAGTCCCTTTCTTCAGTCCTGCAGTTATCCCTGCGTTTTAATCTTCCATACGTTCCCGTGCCGGTAGAAACCCGCGGAAGGATAATGTGGGCCAAGAGCGCGGAAGGAGAACCATCCGCCGTCGCGCCGCCGACCGTCTCGAGATGGGTGAGGCCCGGCATAGGCGTCCATTTCGAGGATATGGACGAGAAGAACAGGGCATTGCTGAACGGTTTTCTCGAAGGGAATCGTAAATTCGATTCGGATAATCACAATTTGTCGGATTTTATCGAATTGCCGGACAAGGATATTTTCACTAAAGCAATCCCCTGTTTTGAATGGTTTGACGATTACAGCCGCAAGGGATATTGGACATATGGTCGTCCTCTTTCATCATCTTGCGGCAACCGCGTTGTAATTTATGATGAGAGATTAGGCCGCCGCAGAGAGATGATCATGATGGGCTCTAATAGCTATCTGGGGCTTACTACACATCCCAAAGTGGTAAGGGCCGCGGCCGCGGCCGTTAAGAAATACGGCGCCGGTAGCGGCGGAGTGCCGCAATTAAGCGGGACATTTGACTTAACGAAGAGATTGGAAAAAAAGTTAGCCCAATGGAAAGGCTGCGAGGACGCCATTATTTTTCCCGCGGGTTATTCGGCAAATGTCGGAACAATATCAGCGTTAGTTAGAAGAGATGACGCGGTTATAATTGACCATTTGGCCCACGCCAGTCTTATAGATGGATGTACGTTGTCCAAAGGGCACATGGAGGTATTTAGGCATAATGACGCCGCTGATTTAGAGAACATCCTGAAGAAATGCGACCGTGATTATGCGGGTAAACTTGTCATCGTCGACAGCGTCTACAGTATGGACGGCGATATAGCTCCTCTTCCGCAGATAAGAAAGGTCGCCCATGCCTATGGAGCGCGCTTAATGGTTGATGAGGCCCATGCCAGCGGCGTAATAGGAAAGAGAGGAAGAGGTATTGCCGACCATTTTAATATGGAAGGAGAGATAGATATAGTCGCGGGAACGCTAAGCAAGGCCTTAGGCGGTGTAGGCGGATTTGTGGCCTCAAGAAAAGAAGTCGTTAATTACCTGCGCTATTATGCCCGCTCATATTTTTTCAGCACCAGTTTGCCCCCGTCCGTTCTGGCTTCAGTTTCGGCCGCGATAGATGTGATAGAAGAAGAGCCTCATTTGCGCCAACGGCTATGGCACAATATACGATACGTTAAGGAAAGGCTGGTTTCTTCAGGATTCAATATAGGCAATACCGAGTCGGCTATTATTCCGATAATCATCGGCGACGAGATGATCTTGAGGAAGATGAGCAAAAGGATACATGAGGAGGGGATATACCTTAACCCCGTGCCTTATCCTGCCGTACCAAGAGGCAAGTGCCGTTTTCGCCTAAGTTTGATGGCTACCCATACAAAAGATGATTTAGACAGGACTTTGGAAGTTCTGGAGAAGGCGGGAAGAGAATTCGGCGTGATTTCTTCCTCTCCGGTTTCCGCGTCCAAGACGTTAAGACTCGAGGTTATTAAAAGCATCTCCGAAATTGACGAAAACAAATGGGATTCTATCGTGGGCAAGGACAGGATCATCTGTTCCTATCGTTACTTGCGGGCGGTCGAGGAGTCCAAGATAAACGACTGTGATTATCGTTATCTGCTTGTTTACGACGGCAATGAGCTGGTCGCACACGCCTGCGTATATTCTATGAGTTTTGAGTTGGATGTTCTCGCGAGAGGAATGATCAAGAAAGCGATTTCTATGACAAGAAAGATATTTCCCAATTTCCTTCGCTTGAAGTTCGTTGAGTGTGGAACACCGGTCGCTTTAGGCAATACCATATCTTTTGCCGGCGGGATTCAAAGGGGAGACGCGCTAAGTTTGATCGCGAAAGGCATGGAAGGCGTCGCGATGAGCAAAAAGATCGGGCTTACGCTTTTAAGAGATTTTACAGATAAAGAAACGGCTTTTTTCGATCATCTCGGCGCCGACGGCTATGTCAGAGTATTAAATCTTCCGAACGCGGTTATGGATTGTCACTGGAATTCTTTTGAGGAGTATCTGGGAGACCTAAAAAGCCATTACAGAAACGACATAAAGAAGCAGATAAAACAGGCGCGCGATAAGGGTATTTCCGTCGAAGTAAGAGATAGCTTTGAAGATATCGCGTTTGACCTGCTTAAGCTATGGAAAAATACATACGATCGCGCCCGTGAATATCGCAGAGAGATTTTAACCGAAGATTTTTTTAAGAATATCAGTTTTTATTTAGAGGAGAAATCGAAAGTGATTTTATTGAAGAGAGGCGCAAAGACGTTAGGGTTTATGCTGGTTTTATCAGACGATTTTATTTTAAGGTGCATGTTTTTAGGAATGGATTATAAACACAGCAAAGAATGCGCTATCTATTTTAATAGTTTCTACAACACGATTAAATTGGCCATTGAAGAAAATAAGAAAAAAGTAGAGATGGGCATAACTACTATCTCCACAAAGGCGCATCTAGGCGCTTATGTGGAGCCGTTATTTATGTATATGAAGCATAGTAATCATTTCCTTAACTCAATCATCACGGGCATCTTTAAATTTGTCACCCCTAACGCGCAACATGACTCCAAGAGGGTTTTTAAGAACGTGGCGCAAGAGCGGAGACATGATTAGCAAGACAGCGATCGACGCGCCGGCGCCAAAGGTTGATTCCGCCAAGACGCGGGTAGAGATGAGCTGCAGGGCGGTTAAATCACTCCTTGTATATTTCGAGGAACGCTATGGCAGGGAGGAGTTAAAGAAGTTTATAAACAAAACAGGCATGCCGTTAGAATATCTCGAGGATGAGAGCAATTGGCTTACATTTAGTTATTATACGTCTATATTTGATAGATTGGCGGAGTACGCGGGTAATCCGGAAGTTTTATTCGAATCGGGAACTTATGCGGCAAAAATAGAAGTTTTTGGAAGCCTCTATTTTGTCTTGAGGGTATTAGGTAATCCGGCTTTGAGCTATAAGAATGTGGTCAATTTTGCGAATACTTTCAGCAAAATAACCAAATTCAGCCTATTGGAGCTAAAGAGGAATAGGGCGGTTATTAAAGTTCGTTATTTGGATGGTTTTACCCAGACCGCGAACAATTGCCGCAACCTGCAGGGGCAATTAGCCTCAGTGCCTACTATGTGGGGGCTTCCGCCGGCGAAAGTGTTTCACTCCAAATGTCAGGCAAGGGGGGACGATAGCTGCGTATATGAGTTAATCTGGGTCAATAAATCATCTCGTTTGTTCGGGTATTATGGGCTATTCGGCGGCGTACTTATCGCCGCAATCGCATACGCCATAAGTAATAATTTTTATTTTTTAGGTTTATTCGGCGGATTGGCCATATATCTTATGCTAATAATCGGCGGATATATAATAGGAAGATACTGGGACTATAAGAATCTAATAAAAGAAAACTCCGAACTTTACGAAGGGCAGAATTCCGCGCTCTTGAATTCGGTCAAGGAGATAGAAACCCTTAATCTTGACTTACAGCGGAAAGTCGAGTTAAGAACGGAAGAACTTATCTTAGCCAACAAAAAACTGGAGAAGGCATACGAAGATTTAAAGAAGAACGAAGTTCTCTTAGTCCAGTCGGAGAAGATGGCTTCTTTAGGGCGGTTGATAGCGGGCATAGCCCATGAGGTAAATACGCCGGCCGGAGTCATCAGGTCGTCAATCTCTTCTATCCTGTCGCATGTCGAGAAGATATTCTCCGACATAATCAGCATTGACAAATTCAATCTCAACGAAAAGGATAAGGCATTTTATCTGGAGATAATTAAAAAGGCGGCCACAAATGCCCTTACGCGCAACGGGGTAAGCGTTAAAGAAGAGGAGAATCAGGCGAGGCAAATCAGGGGAAAAGCCAAAGAGTTAAATCTTGGCCTACCGGAGGGGGCCGAGCGCGTCTTGGCTGAATTTAAACTCAAAGACGAGCTTGCCGGCATAGCTGATTTACTCTCGAGGAATAACGGCAAGATTCTGCTGAAAACCCTTCAGGACATAGGCAGGTATTTCGTTAATTTAAGAAGCGTTGATATCGGCACCGGCAGAATAATCGAATTGGTCAAGGCCCTTAAGATATATTCGCATATCGACCAATCAAAGGTTGAGGAAGTTGACATACATGAAGGCATCGAGACCTCGCTTATAATATTAAAGAACGAGTTAAAAGACAGGATCGAGGTCGTAAAGAATTTTTCCGTTCTCCCCAAGATCACATGTTATGTGGATGAACTCAATCAGGTATGGACCAATCTTATCCTTAACGCTTGCGAGGCGATAATAGGCAAAGGCAGGATTGCCATAGATACTTACGAAAAGAACGCGATGATCGCGGTAAGGATCAGCGATGATGGGGCCGGGATACCCAAGGAGACACTCGGGAAAATATTCGATCCGTTTTTCACCACGAAACCCAAGGGCACGGGTATGGGGCTGGGGATTTGCCAGCAAATAGTCGGGAAGCATAACGGCCTGATCAATGTGGAATCAGTTCCGGGAAAGACAAGTTTCGAAGTGGTTTTGCCTGTAAAGGTAAAAGAAGACGCTGATACATAAGGGCTAAGATTATGAGAAAGATCGATGTCGCGGTAATCGGGGCCGGATTAGGAGGCCTTTGCGCGGCGGCTTATCTGTCGAAGGCCGGGTTAAATGTTCTTGTGCTGGAGAAGACCCCGCATCTAGGCGGAGCTTGCAGCGTCAGGGAGGTCGGCGGTTACAGGTTCGATGTGGGCGCGAATTATTTCGGCGATAGAATACTAAAGGTTTTTAGAGAGCTTGGCTGGAAGAAGCCCTTCGAGGTTATGCCTATCAAAACCCGCTGTATAATCAAGAACATGTCCATGACCCATCCTTTTGGTTATTATAGTTTAAGAGAGCTTGCGTCGCTTGGTATTTCGCGAAAAGAAATGTCGGTCATCTTTTTGAGATTTTTAGGGCAATTTATGCCGGGAGCGCATTCGGACCTCACCTCATTCTCGGAAGTCGTCGACAGCGTTACCGGGAACTCGAATCTGAAGGAGTTTTTTAACATCGAGGCCTTTCTTTTAGGGAGCCGTCCGGAATCTATGCCGTCTTATATGTTTAATGTGGTCATGGGAACGTATTACGGTTATCATAAGCCTTTCTACCCGCAAGGCGGTTCCGCGGCTATACCCGAGACGTTCCTTAAGATTATTGAGCAAAATAACGGCGAGGTTCGTTTATCATCCCCCGTCACCGATATCGTCTCGAAGGGCGGCAGGGCAGCGGGCGTCCAAAGCGGAGGAGAATTCATAGAAAGCCGTTTTGTGGTTAGCGGCCTTACGGTGAGAAAAACCATATCGAAAGTTAGCGGCGGCAATGGCTTTTCTCAAGGCTATCTCGATAGGATATCCAGATATCGCGAGGGACTAAAACTTGCCACTATCTTCACCGCCTTTAAAAAAAATACGCCGCTAGAAAGAGGCATTCATACTATAGTGGGCACCGAGGGCGATGTTCGCGGAAGCCTGAATACGTTGTTTTCGGGCGGCTTTCCGGAAAAACCCGTATTCTGTTTTACCTGTCCGGATATGCTGTTCCCATCCACGAGCGCGGATAGCAGGCCTTATTTGGCCACGATAAGATTTTTTACGCCGATAAAAAACAGCGCAGAAGAAGAAGTCTTCCGCGAGGGGGAAAAGGTTTTGAGCAGCGTAAGCAAACTCTTGCCGGGGGTTATGGAAGGGTTGATATGGAAAAAGATAGTCACGGCGGATGAATTTGCCGCGGAATTCGGATTTTCAAGTTGCGCCGCGCCGGTAGCGGAATCCTTGGAGTACCCGAAGCATTCGTGCGTTTTGCCCCTAAAAAATCTATATT
>Ga0102851_10001679_pt1 | contig 12866 bp, 11 predicted proteins | sample Mud3Dept3metaG_FD_79558 | JGI IMG/M metagenome (GOLD analysis project Ga0102851, IMG submission 79558) | Freshwater wetland microbial communities from Ohio, USA, analyzing the effect of biotic and abiotic controls - Mud 3 Core 4 Depth 3... | ecosystem: Environmental > Aquatic > Freshwater >... | reverse complement strand
TTTGGGTCAACTTCCGCAAAGATCGATGTTTTCTCTGCAGAGTGCCAGAGCGCTTCGTCGTGCATCTCTTCAAGTTGAGCACCGGTTATTACCATTGAGCTATCTAATCCAACCGCTTCGGCAATGTGTACAGCGACCAGCCGATTATCACCAGTGATAATTTTCAACTGGACACCCAAATGAGCAAGCGTTTGGATGATCTCCTTAACCCCTTGCTTTGGGGGATCGAAGAACAGCAGGAATCCAGTAAAAATCAGGTCACGCTCATCTTCCCGGTTATAACTTCCCTCTTTGGCATGGACAGATTTGTAGGCCACTCCAAGGACGCGATATCCCTGCTCACTCCATTCATTGTAATGTTGCATCAGCGGGACGTGCTGGACTTCATCCAGTGGTAAGACTTGAGTCTGCAACTGGATGGATGTGCAAATCGATAACACTCCTTCGAGCGCTCCTTTGGTAATCATCAGATAAGAGCCAGTTGTCTCCGCTGACTCATCCTGCAAAATGACGCTCATCCGCTTGCGCACGAAGTCGTAAGGGATTTCATCGATTTTGTGCGCACTTTCGACAGTGCCTCCCGCTTTGTCCAGAATGGCTTGATCTAAAGGATTATCCAGGCCTGTGTGGTTCAAGGCATTCAAAAAGGCATAGCGCAAGACTTCTTTAGAAGCATTACCGGAAATATCCAGAGCGGCATCCAGTTGGACAACGCCTTCGGTCAATGTGCCGGTCTTGTCTGTGCATAACACATCCATGTTGCCAAAGTTCTCAATGGATTCCAGCTGGCGCACGATCACGCCAGCCCGAGCCATATCGCGCGATCCTTGGGAAAGATTAATATTGATAATCGCCGGCAGCAATTGCGGCGTCAGACCTACGGCTAGAGCAATGGAAAACAAAAGGGAATCCAGGAACGGTTTATGAAAAGCGATGTTTAGGGCAAAGATGGCGAAAACCAGGATAAACATCACTTCGCTGAGCAGATAGCCCAGGTGCTTAACGCCACGTTCGAACTCCGTTTCCGGCGGGCGCAAAACCAGCCGCTTGGCAACCTGCCCAAAGACCGTATCCCTGCCCGTTTGTGCGACAAGCATGCGAGCACTGCCACTCCGCACGCTGGTGCCCATATAAGCCGTATTGGTGCGTTCACCCAGACTGGCATCAGCCTTTGTCGGCCCAGGTTGCTTCTCCACGGGGAATGTCTCCCCAGTGAGCACCGCCTGGTTAACGAAGAAGTCTTTGGCTTCCAAGACAACTCCATCGGCTGGGATCAAGCTACCCGCAGAGAGTAACACCACATCCCCAGGAACAACATGAGCCGCGAGAATCGATCGGGGCTGGTGATCCCTGAGGACGTTTACCTTCAAGGTGATTTGTTCCCGCAGTTTCTCGGCAGCGCTATTTGCATTGTATTCCTGGACAAAACTCAAAATCGCGCTGCCCAACACGATCAATAAAATGATCGCTGCATCTACCCAATCCTTCAAAAAGGCGGAAACCAGCGTGGCCCCCAGCAGGATCAACACAATCGGGCTTTTGAACTGGTTTAAAAATAGGCCAATAGCACTGGCCTGTTCTCTTACCTGGAGCTGGTTGGGCCCAAAAAGCTGCAATCGCCGGTCTGCTTCGCCAGATTGAAGGCCATCATCTGAGCTTTGTAGTTGGGAAACCAGAGCGTCTTGAGGTAAGCTCCAATACTTCTCGGGGATGTTAATTGTGTCTGCCATACTAAATTCAAATTATGAAAGCGTTAATTGGCCACACCCAATTTCTTGAATACAAACAGCTTCAACCAATCCAGCCCAAGCATGTAGATTGCCACCATTCCAATTACGCTGCCCACCAAGCTTATGGTAATCGCAGCCATCCAGAATCCTTGAGTAGCCAGGAAAATCACAATGAATATGTCGCCAAGCGTGCTGAGGGACAAAGCCCTCCCTGGCATCGAATCCCAGAAATGGCCGCGCTCGCGCACCAGGTAAACGTTGGCCTGACCAGTAAAGACCAACATGACAAAAACCAAAGTCTGTAGCTCCGGCAATTCTAAATGGTAAATCGATGCCCCCATAAACAGGATGCCAAACGAAAAGAGCAGCCAGGCAACAGCGATCACCAGGGCGCTGATAATCAGAGGACGAAGGCGCCATCGCTCTGGCTTTCTCGAAAACCTCACCCGGTCAGAGGCGAGGGACATGGTTACAAAATCATTGGCGAAGAGGAGCAGGATAACCAAGAGCGGGGTGATCAAAAATTTTCCTGTCAGCAACAAGCCCAGACTTAAAAACAGGGCGATCTGAAAGGTTTTAATAATCTTATTGAGGGTATAAGTCAACATGCGTTGGTAAATCTGCCGGCCAATCTTCACGGCAGAGAGCACATCACTGAGACCTGGATTAGTCAGTACAATGCTGGCAGCAGCTTTTGCTACATCAGTAGCATTGGCTACCGCGATGCCAACCTCCGCCTGTTTCAACGCCGGGGCGTCATTGACCCCATCCCCGGTCATCCCAACTACATGCCCATTCTTTTGGAGACACCGTACCAGATGGAATTTATCCTCCGGAAAGACACCTGCAACCACATCGCAATGAATCTGGCTGTCGTATGAGCCCTGCCGGATGACTTCCGCCGCACAGGCCTTATCGCCTAAACCCACCTGGGCGGCAACTGCCTGAGCGGTTGCCAGACCGTCACCTGTGATCATCACCACGCGCACCGCCAAATCACGCAGGCTTCTTATCAGGTCTTTTGAGTCGGAGCGGGGATGGTCAGAAAATCCGAGCAGCCCCGCCAGGTCTTGATGCCCATTACTCCCATGCGAAACCGCCAACACCCGGTCACCTTGTGCGGCCAGATGCTCAATCTCCTGGCCCACATCAGCATGGTCGGCGACTTGAGCCAGAACGACCTGGGGCAGGCCTTTAATAACATGTTCCAGACTCGAACCGGTTTGTACCACTGCCTCCGTACGCTTAGTCTGCGGGTCAAAGGGGATGAATTGCACTCGCTGATTATTCCCATTGAGCAGACCACGCTCTCTGGCGGCGCGAATGATCGCCAAATCGAGCGGGTCTTGCGAAGCCTCATCTGAGCTCAGGGCGGCGTATCGGAGTGTGTCTACCTCCTTGCAGGGTTCAAAGGAAAGTATAGTTGAAAGGGTTAGCTGATTTTGGGTGATTGTCCCGGTCTTGTCGCTACATAAGATGTCCATTGCTGCCGCTTCTTCGATTGCGGACAACCGGGTGACCAGTACACCTTGACCGGCCAATTCCCGAGCACCCAGAGCGGATGCCAGGGTAAACGTGGCAGGCAACGCGACAGGCACGGATGCCACCAGCACAATCAATGCAAAAGGGATCGATTCACTTAAAGGGAGCGCATTTACCTGCGCATAGATGAGGACGCCTACAACTAACAGAGTGTCCAGAACAACCAGGTACTTGACCAATTTCAGAATCATTTCCTCCAGATGGCTTGCTGTTTTGGCTGTCCCCACCAACTCTACCGTTCTTCCAAAGAGCGTGCGCGTCCCTGTAGCAAGAACCTGAGCAGTGGCTTCGCCACGCAAGACAATTCCACCCGCGTGGGCGGTCTCTTCTTGCCCCAGATCGATCTCAAGCGATTCTCCCGTTAAAGCAGATTGGTCGACCGTTACTTGACCTTCAACCAGGTTTACATCAGCGGGAATGAAATCGCCCATACGCAGGTGAATCACATCTCCCGGCACCAGCTCTTCCGCAGATAACAATTGCCATACACGATCACGTAAAACTCTGGCTCGAACGATTAATTTTTCGCGTAGCAGTGCCAGCGCATTTTGGGCGGAGTTTTCCTGGAGGAAAGCGATAGAGGTGTTGAAAATAAGCAATAAGGCAATGATAGCTGCCTGGGCTATGTGGTGAGTGGTCAACTCCAAAACGATGATAAGTTCCAGCATCCAGGGGACAGCACCCCAAAATTTTCCGAGATAGGCGAGAATCCGGTTTGGCTTTTTTTCTGGAACAGAATTCGGGCCAAATTCTAGCAAGCGAGCCTGGGCTTCGACGGTACTTAATCCTTGCAAATCTTTATCCCCCGAATTGATTTATGGATCAAGCGCGGCGCCAACTTACTCGCTTCTTGCCAATCGACTTGCCGCTTATGCTGAAATTCGTCAAGAATTGTATTCCCTACCATATTTCTATTCCTCCTTGCACAACTGCTCTTTTCGGTGCTTACATTCTTATACCTAATTTGCTCCAGGTTAACATGGCCCAGGAAGAAGGAGAAGACCACTGATGAACAAAAGCAGGCCTACCAAACCAACAATTAGCAGGTAAACCAGGATCAGCACACTCTTTCCGTCGTCTGTCAACCTCCTGGCAATCCCTTTCGGGTGGATGAAAAATAAGGCTGATAGCAACAATACGGTGCATATAACCAAGAGAGAGACACCTGACAGGAGACATAGTTTGATCATAACCAACCCGGCTCGCCTGCAACCTCCAGATACGATCAAGTGACATGCTACCAGGTCAATGCCTGATCCGTCTCTAAATGTGACTTATATATAACTTATGGATAAATTAAATGCTTGGGTTGGAAGGTAACCAAATGGTAAAAGCCGTCTCCTGGTCGGGTTCGCTTTGGACTTCAATCCACCCGCCATGTGCAACCACCAGATCTCTGGCGATGCTTAACCCTAATCCCATGCCTTTCGGAACACGTCCCCCTTGTGCGCCCCGATAAAAGGGGACAAATATCTTTTCCTGCTCTTCTGCTGGAATCCCAGGACCGGTATTGCCCACTCGGATCCAATCCCCCTCCTGGTGAGATCCCGCCGTGATAGAAACCCTCCCGCCCGGTGGTGTGAACTTAATCGCATTGCTAAGTAGGTTTCCCAACGCCTGCCCCAACCTCACCGGATCAATTTCTCGCTCAGGCAGGTCATCCGGGATAGCTACCTGCCAATCCAGTCCTTTGGCAAGCGCCGCTTCCCGCCAGGGACTCAGTATGCGTAAGAGCCACGTTTGCAGCGCAACCGGCTCCAAATCGAGCTCCAGCACACCAAGCACCTGATCATGAAGATGAGATAGCTCCTCCAGCAAATGATCCATCCGGCGCGTTTCATCATCGATACCGGTCAGGAGCTCATCTAATATAACCGGGTCGTTCTTTGAGCCGAGCAACAACGCCTGGAGTGCCGAATGGATTGCTCCGAGCGGGCGTCCTAGCTCATGAATCAGGTTAGCTAGCAATCTCTGCCGGCTCTCCTCCAGGTTATGCAACCTCTCAACCAGGTAATTGACGGATCGCAAGACCTGCTGAATCTCTTCCGGCCCCTGGATCGACAAAGCCTCTTTCCGGCTCCCGCGTGCCAGGTCATAGACCGCCCGGGTTACCCGTTGTAACGGTTGGCTGATGCTGATAGCAATCCCTGAGCCCAGGAAAACCCCACCGACTAATCCCAGGATCAGGATGGTAAAGATCAAGTAGCGTAAGCGCAAGAACTCCTGAATGATGGTGTTGTAACGGTGAGACATGCGCACAACACCTACAACCCGCCCATCCGGCTCCAGAACAGGCGCGAAGACATCCACAATCTCCGCCTGCATGCCCTGACTATAATTTGTTCGTACGATCATCGCACCCTGCAGCGCTTCATCCAATCCATCCACATCCAGAGCCTGACCTATACGACTCTGGTCATTGTCATCGCTGGAGGCCAACAGGCGCCCATCCGGGGTAACCAACATCACCCGTGCGTCCAGTTCTGGATGAGCCTGACTCAAAATCTGGCGGGCGTAAGCGGGGTCATCCCAGATTTCCGTCTGTCCCTTAGCCATCTCAGCCAAGAGTCTTGCATCGCCCGCTAACTCTCTGGATAAACCCGGCAGTAACACCTGGCTTTCCAGCGTGTAAATGAGAGCGATGCCCAATAAGGGGATAATCACCAGGGAAGGTAAGATGTGACTGAGAATAAGCCGGTTGCGCAGTGAGCGCAGCATCATCCACCTTGCGGTAGTAACCGGTAGCCGACTCCGCGCGCCGATAAAATGCGCGTTGGATGATCGGGATCCGCCTCGATTTTCTGGCGCAACCAACGGATATGCACGTAAACCACTTGTGGCTGCCCTTGATACTCCGCTCCCCACACTTGAGCCAGCAATTGGTCAACAGAAACCATCTGGTTGGGTCGCACGGCAAGAGCGTATAACAGGTCAAATTCCCGGCGAGTCAACTCAATGAACTTACCCCCAATGGAAACGGTGTGCGCCGCCGGGTCAATAATCAGATCACCCAGCGCGATAGTCACCGTTTGCAGTGAGGCCCCAAGAGGGGGTTCAGCGCGTCGCAAGACGGTTTTAACCCGCGCCAGGAGAACATCGATATCAAATGGCTTGGTAACATAATCGTCAGCGCCTAATTCCAGCCCCACTACCTGGTCCAGGTTGCGCCGCCGGGCGGTGAGAAATATTACCGGAACGCCTAGCTGCTCCTTAAAGCGGCGCAATGCATCCAGGCCATCCATACCAGGCAGGCCAATATCCAGGATGACCAAATCCGGAAGGTTCAGGCGGGCAGCAGCCAGGGCGTCCTCTGCATTTGCGGCGGTCGAAGCCCGGTAACCTGCCCTTTCCAGGTTCAGGGCTAAACTTCTCCGCAACAAGGTATCGTCATCTACCACCAGAATGTGTTTCGTCATGGCAGGGCATTTCTGCGGCCTGTGTTGCTTCTCGGGTTATATCTTAACACAAATCCCCATCTGTTCTCAAGAAGTTATATCGTCGCCAGATATTGCCAGAACAAAGACACCGCCGCGTCGCCGTCCCCGGCCGCGGCCGCCACTCCATGCTTGGTGCCGTTGCGCACATCACCGGCGGCGAAAATGCCCGGCACGCTGGTCTCCAGCAGCAAGGGATCGCGGTTGAGCGGCCAATTGGGCGGGCGCTTGCCGTCTTTCACCAGGTCGAGACCGGTCAGGATATGCCCACTCTCACTGCGCATCACCAGGTCGGCGACGAAATCGCTCTGTGGCTTCTGGCCGATGAAGACGAACACCGCTGCTGCTGGCAGCGAACGCCTCTCGCCCAATTGGTTGTTCTGGATGACCACCTCATTCATTTTACTTTCACCGTGTATCTCAGCCAAATCGCTATGGTATAGAATTTCAATCTTCGGATCAGCCTGGATGGCTACATCCAGATACTGCGACCAGTCCGGGTCCGGGCCGCGAATGATCACGGTAACTTTACGGGCATACTTGCTTAGGAAGAGCATCCCCTGGGCAGCGGCGTTGCCCGCTCCAATGACAATCACATCCTGATCCTTGTAATTGGCTGCTTCTGTATGGGCTGCACCATAGTAGACCCCTGCCCCATTCCAGCGCTGGATGCCGGGCAGGTCCAGGGTGCGAAACCAGGCGCCGGTGGCAATGAGCACGATCTTCGCCGATAGCTCGCTGCCATCGGCCAAGGTCACCGTTTTGGTGTTGCCTTCCGAGCGAATGGCGGCGACGGTCTGGCTGGCAAGCATCTCGGCGCCAAAGCGCCTGGCCTGGGTGACCGCCCGGCGGGTGAGCTCCTTGCCGGAGATGCCACTGGGGAAGCCCAAGAAATTCTCGATCTTGGGGCTGTTGCCTGCCTGCCCGCCGGGAGCCTGGCGCTCGATCAGCAACATTCTCAAGCCATCCGCGCTGCCATACACTGCAGCGGAAAGACCCGCCGGACCGCCACCGATGATGATGACATCATAAAAAGGCCTTTCGGCGCGGGTGCGTAAACCAGCTTTCTCGGCTAATTGCGCCTGGGTCGGCTGCACCAGCTGGCCGCCATCCGGGAAAAACAGCACGGGTACTTTTAGCGCATCCAGGTTAGCCGCTTTCAGCAGGTTTTGCGCTTCTTGATCGCGCTCGATATCCAGCCACTGGTACGGGATGGAGTTGCGGGTCAGGAAATCCTTCGCCTCGTGGGAAGCGGGCGACCACAAGGCGCCAACCACGCGGATACCCTCAAACGGCAGCCGCACGTTGAGGCGCCACTCCTCGAGCAAGCCGTCAATCACCGGGTAGAAATTCTCCTCGGGCGGGTCCCACGGCTTGAGCAGATAGTAGTCGAGACTCACCCTGTTGATAGCGCTGATAGCAGCTTCCGTGTCAGCGTAAGCGGTGAGCAGAACCTTGCGCGCTTCGGGGAATAGCTGAACCGCCTGCTCGAGAAATTGCACGCCGCTCATTTGCGGCATGCGCTGGTCTACGACAAAGAGAGATACAGTTTCACCGCGTTGCTTGAGTTGTCCTAGCAAATCAAGTGCCAGCGCACCAGATTCCGCCTTGACGATACGGTAGTCACGACCATATTTCTGGCGCAGATCGCGCTCTATCGAGTTCAATACGGCATAATCGTCGTCAACTGTCAGTATGGTTGCTTTTGCCATAGTCTATCTCCTAGATGAATTATACTGGCAAATACAGATATTTATTATGAAATTTAGAATAATTCAAAGGTCAATCGGTGGTCGCTTTCGCCTCCGGGCCTCTCTGCCAGGGCGGAGATCGAGCGCTTATCGCTAGCCAATGAAGTTGGCTGGGGTTTTATGGATTACGGCTTAACAGGTTGGATTTGTGGTTCATACACCTGCATCCAAAAAAGTGGCTCTTGATCGTAAGGATAAACATCTCGAATTACCCAATCACGTGAAGGATAGCCCGCTGCTCCACCCCAATATGGCTGCTCACGAGCGAAGACATCGAAGGTATAGAGTTTCGGCTGTTCATTCTTATCCAGGAATTGAACCATTATTCTTGCTCCACCTGCATTTCGGGAGTCGCAAGTTACAGACGGTTCACAGCAAGTCGTCCACCATTCAACACCAAGTATCCTATAATCCGGTCTTATTCCCATGGACATTAAATCGGAAATCACGCTCTTTTGCCTTCCCAACAGCTCACTCTGCATAGTTGTATCTCCAATTTCCCAGAGTTCAAGAGCCGTTGAGCGGTCGCCGAGAACGATGGCGTGCACAAAGGCTTTAATTTGTGCTTGAGGCTGATTGCCAGTTGGACGCTCCAGTAAGTGGTAACGCAGTTCTATATTGCTCTGAACGATCAGCCACAATCCACCTGCTCCTATGCCAATACCAGCAAGGAAAGCAAACACAAAGCCTATCACTTTAGAAATACTTTTCATCACTTATCCCTTGTTGTACATGCCGGATGGTCAGGTGAAGCCACCATAATTTAATTATAATTCGGTCAGAATAATACCGGTGTGATTGAACGCGCAATGCTTCGCGGCCAGAGGCAAGGCAACCCATGGCGTGAGCCGGGAACAAGATAAATCATGTTCTACTCGAACAATTCCTTCCTGCGACAATATTATTTATGAACTATATCTTAGGATGATGGGTATTTGTATTGGGAAGTTAAATGAGCAGTCAATGACTGCCGGGGTGTTTCCGTGAGAAGATACGTACTGACTCGTTTGGCGCAGAGCTTGCTGGTGCTGCTGCTCATGGTCACAGCAGTGTTCTTCCTGGCGCAAATCATCATGCCTGGCGATTTTGCCATCCTGGTGGAGTATGGGGAAGGCCCGGAGAAGGTAAACGAGCTGCGCCAGGAGCTCGGGTTGGATAAGCCCATTTTCCTGCGCTATTTGACCTGGATAGGAACCTTGTTGCGCGGGAACCTGGGGCGCTCCTTCTTTACCACGCCTGATTTCAGACTCCCGGGCAGCGGGATGACCCGGCTGCCAGTCAGCGCCTTGGCTGGACGGGCTTTGCTGGTCAGCGCCTTGCTGTTTGGCATTGGCTCGTTGCTGGCATTCCAGCTTGGATGCTGGCTGGGGCGCTCAATTGCCTGGGGCAAGCCAAACGCGCTGACAGGCACCATTACGTTTCTTGGCATCCTGCTCTACACCACATTCCCGCCACTGCTGGCCTGGATGGTGACCAGCATCAATCGCCAAATTGGCGTCTTTCGCGAGAATATCACCATCACTGCCTGGAAGGAGCACTATCTGGAAGGGCCCTTGTGGCGACCCTCCACCTTCGCTGCCCTGATGCTGGCTACACTAATCCTCATCATCTTTATCCTGGGTTTCATTCGCGCCTGGGCCACGCAGCGCTACAGGTTGCGCCTCACCGCCCTGCCGTTCAACCTGCTGGTAGCGGCAGTATGGGTGGCAGGCTGGTTCGCCATCGGAGCCAGCGCACGTTTCATGGATATCGTCCATTTCTTAGGTCTGGGCATCATCATCTTTATTTTGCTCTCATTTGGCGATACGATGCTGATGATGCGCACAAGCATGACCGACACGCTGTATGAAGAATACGTCTTTGCCGCCCGCGCCAAAGGGATGCCCGAGAAAGCTATCCGCGACCGGCATGCTGCGCCTAATGCGCTGCTGCCCGTGCTGAGCCGCCAGATTATCAACATCCCGATCCTGTTATCGGGCATGGTGATGATTGAAGAGGCGTTGGGCACCGGGGGAATGGGCACGCTCTTGTTTGATTCGTTGCGCAATTATGACATCCCCGTCTCAATGGGTGTATTGTTGATCATCGGCATCATCGCCCTTGCCTCCCGCCTGTTGCTGGAAATCATCATCGCTTACCTCGATCCACGCCTGCGCCTGAGCGATTCGGCGCAGGGAGCTGCCACAGGCGGCGCCGAATTCAGCGGTGAAGGCTTGCTTCAGGCTGTGGTCTCGGGACTGTCATCCTGGCTAAAGCCTGCGAATAAACAAACGGATGTACCGGTTGCCATGGCGCACCCGGCAGGATACACTCCCACAGCGGTTCATTTTACCCGGCGGCTAAGACGGAGAGCTCAAGCCTTTCAGAGAGGATTGCGAGAGAACTGGCGGATATTTTCCGAGAATCGTCTGGCTGTGCTGGGTTTAGTCCTGATCCTTATCTTCATTGGAATGGCTTTTTTGCATCCATTGCTGATGAACACCGTCTGGATCAAGCGGGTTTATGACCCTCTGGTCGGATTCGACCCGCTGGTTTACCCCAATCCGTCACCGCCAACCCAGGGACATCTTTTGGGCACGGATGCGCTCGGTCGCGATATTTTCAGCATGCTGCTGGCCGCCACATCCAACACACTGGCAGTAGCGCTTTCCTCGGCCCTGACAGCAGCTGTCACAGGCACATTGATCGGAGCTATCTCGGCATACTTCCGGAAAACCAAGCTGGCCACACTGCTGGGCTATTTAAGTGACACGCTGCTGGTGCTTCCCGCGCCGATCCTGATGATTATCATCGGAACACGCTTCCACGACGAGATTACAGCACTCATGTTCGGATTTCTCTTTGGAATAATCGCCGGGTGCAGCTACGTGGCTATTGTGATGCGCTCCCAGGCGTTAGTCATTATGACTAAGCCGTTTATCGAGGCTTCCTGGGTGGCGGGCGCTGGCCATCGCCGGATCATTTTCTCTCACCTGGTACCCCATTTGCTGCCGCTGGCGGCGGTGCAAATGATGCTGGTGGTGGTCAGCGCAGTGATCTCATACGGTTTTATCGCCTTCATTGGCGACACGATGCCGACCATGAATTGGGGGGCGATGATCTACCAGGCGCTTCGATTCTCTCTGGACATGCTGGGGAAGCTCCCCTGGCTGCAGCTGGCTGCTCCGGCGATAGCTCTCTCGCTGTTTGCGGCGGCTTTTTACATGGTATCCAGGGGGCTGCATGACATTGCCGAGCCGCGGTTGAGGAAATAGGGCAGCGTTGGGGAAAATACTTCTAAGTCAAATCACGAATCTTGTGTATTGCTCTTTGGTTCTTCAAAATTAATCAGAATTGGCAGCTCTGCAACTTTTTGCCAATCTGCCTCTTCTTCTTTCGATTCAACCTGGTATACGTATCTTCCCGGGCCCGCTAGTGGTAAACCTTGAATAGATATTCTTGTCCGATGAAAATGAGATTTTGAAAGATCGATTTTAACTTCTAAGGGATTGGAAGATTCGCCATCCGGTTTTATTTGCATTAACCTCATTACTCCTTCAACTGGAGTTTCCCCAGTGCGTTCCCATAAAGTAATAACTTCAAACTTTATCGGAATCCCATAAACCTGTTCTGGATTCCCATAAACCGTCAAACTCTCGAGTACATTGAAAAGGCTAACCTTGTTTGATTCGCCGTCAATACTCGAGCTATCACACAGTATAGACCAAATGTGTTTAATCATTACAGCACCACTTCCTTTTTTGTGGAAGTTGTTATAGGGGCAATAGGATTTCCATACCCGGGTTTAATTTCCCATTCTGGGACAAGAAACGGTTTGCTTACTGTAATCAGTTTAATAGGTGCAACATGGACCACTTTAATCTCTTGTTTCGACTGTTCTGTTTCTAGTTCTTGGAATTTAGGATTAAGATCGAGGGCCTTACAAATCTTGCGTATCAACTCAAGGGTTGGGTTCGCCAGCCCCGCTTCAATGCGCGAAATATTCGCCTGCCTGGTACCCACCTGCCTGGCTAGTTCGGTTTGTGTCCAGCCTTTCTTCAAGCGGGCTTGTAACACCGCATCCCCCAGGTCAAAAGCCAGTTGTAGTTCTGCTTGTGCTTCCCTATATTCAGGGTTCTGCTCTAGTTGCTTTTTATAATCAGAATATTTCATCTTCTTTGCCCTCGACGGGAGGTTAAATAATCCTTACGATATTCAATTGCCTTATCAACTTCCGAATCTACAACTTTGTTAGTCTTTTTTTGGTATCCATGTGTAATGACAATCGTCTGGCCGTCAAAATAGAAATGAAAAAAGCGGACAGGACAGCGACCATTTGGTTTTTCATAGAATATGATGTCCCACATGATCTACTCGATCAACTTATTTCCACAAAATATAGCATATATGCTATATAATAATATCACACT
>Ga0102851_10001678_pt1 | contig 12867 bp, 10 predicted proteins | sample Mud3Dept3metaG_FD_79558 | JGI IMG/M metagenome (GOLD analysis project Ga0102851, IMG submission 79558) | Freshwater wetland microbial communities from Ohio, USA, analyzing the effect of biotic and abiotic controls - Mud 3 Core 4 Depth 3... | ecosystem: Environmental > Aquatic > Freshwater >... | reverse complement strand
TTAGAAAATACTTTAAAGGGTTCAGTATTTCAAAGTCAAAGCAGTATTTTACCGTTGCGCCGTTTAGCCGTTGCGCCGTTGCACCATTGCGCCTTTTAATATACATCAACCCCATTGTCTAATAATTAGACAATATTTCTTATTTTCGTATTTCAATTAACAACCGATGAGCAAAGTAACCGATAAGCTTGTACTTGGAGCCTCACCCACGATGATCAATGTAATGAACATTGTCAGGAGGATTGCTCCGACAGAAGCAAATGTGCTGATAACAGGCGAAAACGGAACGGGAAAAGAGCTTATTGCCAGGGAAATACACAATCTCTCGGGTAGGGCAGGGGAGCTTATGATCAGTGTTGATATGGGGTCAATAACCGAGACACTCTTTGAAAGTGAGCTGTTCGGACATGTAAAGGGCGCCTTTACCGATGCCAGGGAAGACAGGAAGGGAAAATTCGAGCTTGCCACAGGCGGAACATTATTCCTGGATGAGATCGGCAATCTCTCACTGCAGTCACAATCAAAATTATTGAATGTGCTTCAGAACAGGCAGATTGTACGGGTCGGTTCAAACAGGCAGATACCTGTGAATATCCGGCTGATCTGTGCCACCAACTGCGATCTCATGAATATGGTCGGAGAGGAGCGGTTCCGCGAAGATCTGCTCTACAGGATCAATACCATAATTATTGATGTCCCGCCACTTCGGGACAGGGTTGATGATATCCCAATCCTGGCAAGTTATTTCCTGAAAGTTTATTGTGAAAAATATAACAGAGAACCGATAAAGATCAACACCCATGCACTGGAGAAGCTTACCAATTACAGCTGGCCGGGTAATGTCAGGGAAATGCAGCATGCCATCGAGAAAGCCGTGATCATGAGCGATTCACCAATTCTTCTTCCTTCAGATTTCGAATTCAGACCGCCATCAGGAAAAGCTCACCACACTGAGCTGACTCTGGCGGAAATGGAGAAGAAAATGATACTTGATTGCCTGAAGAGACATGGCAACAACATCAGCGTGGCTGCAGCAATGCTTGGCATTACCAGGCAGACTCTCTACAACAAGCTGAAGAAACTCGATTATGGCCTCTCTCAGCCTACTACCTGACCATCGAACAGGTTCACGATCCTGTGAGCATAACCTGCATCTCTGTCGTTGTGAGTGACCATTATTATAGTGGTACCCTCTTTATTCAGTTCTGTAAGAAGGTTGATCACTTCAATACCATTCTTTGAATCAAGATTACCTGTGGGCTCATCGGCAAGGATCAGTCTGGGATTCGCAACAACTGCACGTGCAATCGCTACTCTCTGCTGCTGTCCGCCCGAAAGCTGCTGTGGAAAATGTTTTGCCCTGTGGGTGATCTTCATCCTTGCAAGGGCATCTTCCACCTTTTTCTTCCTTTCGCCGGCTTTCATCTTCAGATAAATAAGGGGAAGTTCAACGTTCTCATACACATTGAGCTCGTCAATCAGGTTGAAGCTCTGGAAGACAAAACCGATGTTACCTTTGCGGAATACGGTTCTGTCGCGCTCCTTAAGGTTTGCAACCTCTGTGCCGTTAAAAAGATAGCTTCCGGATGTCGGATTGTCAAGCAATCCGAGGATATTGAGCAGGGTAGATTTCCCGCATCCCGATGGGCCCATAACTGCAACATACTCACCTTCTTTAACATTCAGATTCACTTTATTGAGAGCTGTTGTCTCAACTTCCTCGGTCCTGAAGACCTTGGTCAGATCGTTAGTTTTAATCATTGCATAAAGTATTAGTCGTTATTTTACTTTTTAAACACAAGTTTTTCATTTTTCCCAAAAGATTCATAGCCGGAAATAATTACTTTTTCACCCATATGAAGCCCGTCAAGTACCTCATAATATTTCGGATTTTTTCTGCCAATGGAAATATTGCGTTTCGTCGCAAAGGATTCTGAGGGATCAAGGACAAATATCCACTGCCCTCCTGTCTCCTGGAAGAATCCGCCGATGGGCACCATCGTGGATTCCTTTGGCTGGCCAAGCTGCAGGCTGGTATAATATGTCTGGCCTGCTCTGATGTTATCCGGCATGCTGTCAACAAAAACCATGTCTATCTCAAAGGTTCCGCTCCTGACCTCAGGATAAACTCTTCTCACAACAAGACCAAATTCATTTCCCTGTCTGTCGAGAGTTGCTGTCAGCTGTGTTTTAACCCTGTCAATGTAATGTTCGTCGATCTGTGCAGTGACCTTAAAGGATGTCAGGACATTTATCTGGCCCATATTTGCACCTCTCTGGATTGACTGACCGATCTCAGGGGTCAACAGACCCAACTGACCGTCTATCGGGGCTCTTACATTAAGGTTTTCAGCCCGGTTTCTTACCAGCTGAAGGTTTTTCCGCATATTCTCAAGGTTGGCTGTAATTGTGCTTACCTGAACCGATCTGAAAATCGAATCCTGCCGCTGGCGTTCAATAAAAAGCTCCTGTGATTGCCTGGCCATATCAAGATCTTCCTTTGATCGCAGGAACTCCTCCCTTGAAATGAGATTATCTTTCATAAGGATCACATTCTGCTGGTAGTTACGTTCTTTTCTTTCAATATCATATTTAATGTTGAGAAGCTGGGTTTTTATCGCAATTCTTTCCTGTTCCATCGTAACCTGTGTATTCCTCAGGAAGTTTTCCTTTTCGGCAAGCTGTGCTTCACTGTCGAGGATATTGAGGTAAAGGTCCGGATTGGATAATCTTAAAATAATATCTCCTTTTTTCACCATTGCTCCCTCTTCAATCAGCTTCTCCTCAACCCGTCCGCCTTCCTGGGCATCAAGGAAGATAGTACTTATGGGCTCCACTGTACCAGGGACAGTGATATAATCGTTGAACTGACCAAAGACCACTGACTCAATTATCAGCTTGTCCTTTTCCACCTTATATGTTGAGGTCCGGTCGGTGAAGAAAGCCATGTAGAAGAGTACTATTATTATTATCCCTATTGCTATATATCCGATATGCTTTTTCTTAAGACCCTTTTTCTTTTCTATGGGTTTGTCCATTTTTTCAACAGGTGTATCCATTACCACGTTTGTTTTATCACATTAATTAAAAATAATATTCTCATATTCTCCGGTTGAATAAAAATTGATGGAAAGCTTCCTTATTACCATCTGAAGTTTAGTGCGTAATGCTTCAGCTTCTGCCCTGAACAGGGTAGTTTTTGCTGCCGAATAATCTGTCACGTCAACAAGTCCTGATTCAAACTTTTTTTCAACGGTTTTGAATGATTTGTTGTTGTACTCCAGATTCGCCCGGGCAGCCAGATATTCGTCCTTTCCTCTGGAATAATCGAGACAGGCATTCTCTATTTCAGTGTAAAGATTATTCTTCTCCTGTTCAAGCCTGAGCGAGGTGTCGTCTTTTCTGATCTTCGCATTCCTTATGTTCCTTCCCAGGGTGTAGTTGTTAAAGATCGGAATGTCAAGTGATAAATAGACAGCCTGGCTGGTATTGTTCTTTAGCTGGCTTGAATAGGAGAGCTGTTGGGGTGCCTCGTCACTGAGTATTCTGTAATAACCGGTAAAGACAGCGCCACCTATCGAGATTTCAGGAGCCACCAGACCCCTTGCAGCCGAGACCTGCTTTTTGTTCGCTTTAAGTTCATATTCAATTGCTTTTAGCCTTGGAAGGATTTGTGAGGCTATACGATAAATGCTGTCCGTCTCATAGCTTTCGTCGCTTATCAGCATCTTTTCCGGATCCGGGATCAGCAGATCAAAATCCGATTCAGGGTCAAGTTGCAGCAAATGCTTAAAGGTTGTCAGAGCCTGACTGGCTGTGTTGTGTGCTATGGTATATGACAGCCTGTCGGCAGATACCTGGCTCTCCATCTCATACTGTTTCGAAAGAGCCTCCTTGCCTGTTTCCACCATTTTAGAAATTCTGAAATTCTGCTCTTCCGAAAGCCCAAGCTGCATTTTGGAAGCCTCTTCAAGACCTTTTGCATAAAGGACCTGGTAATATTGTCCCAGGATCTCAATTATAAGAGTATTCCTTGCGATCTTCTCTGCTTCAAGTCCTGCCTGGTACATGAACCTGTTGGCCGCAATTGTATTTAGCGTCGCAAATCCGTTGAAAAGATTGAGATTCGTGTTAAGAGAGTACGAATTGCTGATGTTCTGCTCAAATGTTATCAGGTTAGTGACCGGGTCGATCGACCTTCCGAATCCTACGCGGGCATCGGATCCGAAATTCAGTGAAGGCAGGACATCCATCCTGGATTTCAGCAGGTTGGCTTGCGATGTCTCGGTCTGCAGTCTCTGCCTCTTTAAGCCAATATTATTTGTAACGGCATAGTTTATACACTCTTCGAGTGTCCAACTCTTAACCTGACCCGCCGCTTCAAACCATACCAGGGTAAATAGTAGAATTGCTGTCCAGAAAGGCCTCTTCATCATTTTTCAGATTGATCTCATTAATTTGAATTGTTTAAACAAAAAAAATGCCAGTTATTTTAACTAGCTTATAATCTGCTATATATATAGGATTCTAATAATATCATGTGTAAAATAAATAGACATATAACTGTCTAATATTTATACATAATAAGGAATAACCATAATAGAATATTCAAATCCCGCTACACCTTTGTGCCACAGTTCTACTGTACCCTTGTACTACCAGGCATTGTATTTAAAATGTAACTTTTTATCTTCGTTTACGTAAATACCTTATTTCATATAAAAGACAGATGAGGATAACCGATTGTATTAAATTCTCGAATGAAAATCCTGTATGCTACCTCGCAACCACAGAGGGTGATCAACCGCGTGTTCGTGCTATTGGATTCTGGTTCGCAAACAAAACAGGTTTCTACTTTCAGACGAGCTCTTTTAAAGAGTTTCCTCTTCAACTTGCAAAAAATCCCAAAACTGAAGTCTGCTTTTATAAACATGAAGGAATGATGGGTACCATGTTGAGGATTTCAGGGAAGGTTGAATTCATGAACGACAAAAAACTCAGCAAAAAAGTTCTGATTGACAGGCCTTTCCTGAAAAGTTTTGGACTTACGATCGATAGCGATCAACTGGTAATTTTCAGGATCGCCCATGGCGAGGCTCATTTCTGGACTATGGAGACAAACCTGAAACCCAAAGAGATAATAAAATTTTAAATTTTCAGCTCTGATGTATTGGACCAAATTTGAACAGTCGTCAGGAAAAGGGAGGATCAGACATTTATTATCGGTTTCCCGATACAACAATTCTTGAATTTCTTCCCGCTGCCGCATGGACAAGGATCATTCCTCTCCGGCATAACCTGCTTCACAACCTGATTTTCCTTATTCCTTATCCATGTCATTACATTGGCCGGGGCACGTTTGTTTTTAAGCTCTTTAGCCATGAAATCCATATATGGCTCCACATGCTTGAAAAATATCTTGTAGCCTTCACACAAATAATTCAGCCCCGGCTTACCATCAGGAGTGAGCATAAACCTGTGCTTCGGACACTCTCCGTGGCAGGCATACCGGACATCGCATTGCAGACAATACCTGGGCAGCGTATTTCTCTTATCTATCCCGAAGTCGAACTGCCGCTGTGATTTGACCATGTCAATCATCGGGACTTCCAGAATGTTTCCAAGAAAATATTCCGGGTAAACAAAATGGTCACATGAGAAAAGATCCCCGTTATGCTCCATTACAAGGGCATCGCCGCAGGTTCCGCTGAAAACGCATAACCCCGGATTTTCACCAACATAGTTTGCCAGCGTGGTGTCGAATATCTGTACATAATACCTTGCAACATCATTCCTTACCCATTCATCGAAGATTGTTATGAGGAACTTACCAAAGTGTTCAGGCCTGACCGACCAGTCTGTGACTTTTGCATCACCATGAACCGGGGCAATAAGTTTTAAATGATCCGCGGCCGGATCGTCGGCAAAACGTTCCACCACCGGAAGGAATTGCATGAATCCACTGCCGATCTTTTTCAGGAACCTGTATGTTTCACTCGCATAATTAACGTTGTAATCATTCACCACACTGAGAGTGTTGAACTCCACCTTGTGTTTATGAAGGAGTTCAATGCCATTCATGACCTTTCCGAATGTTGGCCTGCCAGAAACAGTCTTCCTGTATTTGTCATGGTTATGTTCAGCCCCATCAATTGAGATACCAACAAGTATTTTATTGTCAGTAAAGAAGTTGCACCAATCGTCATTAAGTCTTGTCCCATTTGTCTGGAAAGCATTTTCAATCCTTTTTCCTCCTGAATACTTCTTCTGGTAATCTATCGCTTTCCTGAAAAAATCGAGCCCCATGAGTGTCGGTTCACCCCCCTGCCATGTAAAAGTGACAACAGGCACTTCGTTGGCTTCAATAAACTGCTTTGTGAAGTTCTCAAGCAATCCGTCAGTCATCCTGAACTCATTGCCGGGAAACAGTTTCTTCTTTTCAAGGTAATAGCAATATGTGCAGTTCAGATTACAGGAGGGTCCTGCAGGCTTCAGCATGACATGAAAGGCGTTTGGCCTTTTCAGCTTCAGCGCATCCGTAAAAAGCAGGTTTGTTTTCATTCAGACAATGTTGCCAGGCATCAAAAATAAGAATATTGAAGAGAACGGCAACCCGGAAGTGATATATGTACATGTAAGAAGCTGAGTGGGAGAGTGGGAGAGTGGGAGAGTGGGAGAGTGGGAGAGTGGGAGAGTGGGAGAGTGGGTGAGTGGGTAAGTGGGCGGGAGGGTGAGGAAGATCTAGTGAAGGAAAGTTACATCGCCGACTTTATTGAAGTAGGTTCCGTCGGCAAAACGACCGGTGGCTTTCCAGACGTAGACTCCCTGAACTGCAAGGTTTCCGCTGCCAAAATATCCATCCCAACCCTTATAAAGGTCATGGCTTTCATAGATCAGCATCCCCCACCGGTTGAATACCTGCAGATAGTACTCAATCACATTGGTGAAGAATGGTCTGAATATGTCGTCTGCCAGCTCATATTCCTTCCAGTAACCCCCCGTTGGTCCCGACTGGTTCCACCTGAAAGCATTAGGAAACTTGATTGCACCCTCCTTGTATTCCACCTTGATAGGAGATATGTATCTTGATGAGTCTGTACATCCGTCTTTTGAGGTCACTGTCAGAGTAACTTCATATACTCCTTCTGCCGCATATTTATGCCAGGGATTCTCTTCAACAGAGCTGCTGTCATCCCCGAAATTCCATAACCAGGAAACCCCGAACAATGAATGATTTTGAAACACCACCACCTGTGTGTTATTGATGACATCGGTGGGGAATGCATCGAAAATTGAAGTTGGATTCTGATAGACTGTGATCAATCCCTTGGACGTGGATTCTCCGGAATAATTGGTGACTGTAAGAGTTACAATATAATTTCCCGGGACATAATAAATATGGTCCGGATTCATTTCATCGGAAAATGTTTTGTCACCGAAGTCCCATAAATATATTTCTCCATGTAAGCTCAAATTCCGGAACTGAACAGTTAGTGGTGTACATCCTAAAGTATCAGGTTTAAAAACAGCCTTCGGCATCGGAGGCAGTATCACATTAATATGAATTGTATCAGTTCCTGAACATCCAAACCGGTCCTGCAGAGTCTGATAGGTGATGACATGCTTCCCGATCCCTGCTTCCATCGGATCAAACGAATTGCCGGTCATTCCTGTCCCTGACCAGCTTCCTCCCTGTGGGACAGCTGTCAGTGTTACCTTCGGATCAGTAACATAGAGTCTTTCGACCGGATTGATAATTGCCGTTGGAGAAGGCATTACAGTAACCGTAATCTGGTCTTCATCAGGACATCCATACGAACTGATTATCCGGTATCTTACAATATGGTCTCCGGGCCCGGCAACGGAAGGGCTGAATTTGTTCCCGCTAACACCAGTGCCCGACCATGTGCCGCCCTGGTCATGTGCTCTTAAAGTTACCGGAGCATTCTGTACGCATAATGTATCAACAGGAGTGATTGTAGCATCGGGGTAGGGAACAATGAGGATTTTGGCTGTTGTAACAACGGGAGGGTGATCACCATTTGCCGGATCGGCAGGTGGACCGGAAATATCCGGATCATCATATGGGTTACAGTAATTCCAGTTGCGCAATGTCACCTGGAAATACTGGCCAATCTGTTTATCACTGGCAACATTGATCACCTCTGAATAGACACCTGATCCGGTTACGGGTCCGGGAAGAGTTATTATAGCTGTTGTATATGGAAATGAGACGCCGGTCCCGTTTATTGTAACCGGAATACCTGTCATTGTTATGTCAGTTCCATAGATCCATTGTATCCACCTCGTATAAAGATTGGGTACATCTCTCTCCTGCGGAGGAACACAATTGAACTGGGTCAGGTCCTGGAACCTCACGTTTGCACCGTTTCCGTAACATATGGGGTATATTTCCGGGTTAATATGCATGTGCCCGCCGTTATGGTTATCATCATCCCAGACTGTAACTATCTGTTCCTGAGTGGATGAAGTACACAATACTCCATTGACCATCAGGGTGGATTGCGGCCGGTAATTGCATTTATCCCCTCTGGATGTATATGTATGATGTGCTGTAACCTCATAAGATCCGGCCGCGGTAGCTGTTGCCGGAAGTCTCTCAACTATGCCGTCATCCCAGTCAAACTGTATGGCAACCGGGGTCCCGGTATTATTAACTCCGGCGTAACTTACATTCCAGCTCGCTGAGACAGGGGAACATAACTTATCCGGTGTGATCCTGTTGGCTTTGGCTGTAATACTGCAATCCTGACCAATGGAATACAATGAGATATGTATGAAGACTAAAAATAAAACCAAAAATCTCATAAAAATAATACCAAATAGTATTTGCTCTCACATATGCTTTAAACGATAAAATTAATATAAAGTTATATTACAAGGTAAATCTTTAAACAAAAACCAGCAATTTCCTGTTCTTCTCCTCTGTGATCTCTGTGTCCTCACTGCCTGCCTGCCCTGCCTGCCGGCAGGCAATCGGTAGGCAGTGAGGACACAGAGGGATCCAGAGAGTTTAATTATTGCATCTGATGAGGGGTAAACAATTTTTTTTTAATTTTAGAAACGAATAAAAGGAGAAAAAAATGAAAAGAAGAAAATTCCTTGAAATAACATCGATGGGTTCCGCTGCACTGGCATCCTCATTTTACATTCCGATAATTCCACAGGACCGGAAACTCAGGATCGGACTGATCGGCGCCGGCTGGTATGGCATGGTAATAACAACAGCAGCGCTTAAAAGCGGAGGAGTTGAAGTTATCGGGATCTGTGATATTGATTCCGAACATCTTAAGAGCAGCGCTGATGAAGTGGAGAAACTTCAGGGAAGCAGGCCAAAAACTTTCAAATACTACAATGATCTGCTTGATATGAAAGGACTTGAAGCTCTTTTCATCGGTACTATACCTCACTGGCATGCATTGCAGTTTATCGCCGCTTGCAAAAAAGGATTGGACATTTATTGTGAAAAACCGCTCTCTTACGATGTGCAGGAAGGGCTTGCCATGGTTGATGCTGCCCGCAAAGCAGGAAATATTGTTCAGATCGGCTTTCAGCGTCGCCAGGCGGGATCTTATAAAAAGGCAAAGGAGCTCATTGAAAGCGGCAGAATTGGCGATGTCCATCGAATTATGGCTCAGATACACTATAATCCGGGGAAGCAGGATACGACCATTCAGCAACCACCAGCTTCACTCGACTGGGAGGAATGGTGCGGTCCGGCTCCAAAGCTCGATTACCGTCCAAGTATCGGACACAGGTCGTGGCGGCTGGAGAAGGAGTACGGTAACGGTCACCTGGTAGACTGGGGGATCCATCATATTGACATCATCCGGAAGATCATGGACGAAAACATGCCGGAGAGATTTAATGTATCAGGAGGGATCTATGTTCTTGAAAACCAGATTACAACGCCTGACACACTAACTGCAGAAATGGCATTTAAGAAAGCACCTGTCCTCTGGCAGCACAGGCTGTGGGGCAATGGTGATGTGACCAGGGAATTCAACAATGGCATTTTTTTCTATGGTGAAAAAGGCACTCTGTTTGTCGAGGATTCGAAATTAATCTTATTTCCTGCAGGAAAAGAGGGGCAAAAAGAGGAGATGCCAGTTCCGACACCACTGATGCAGGAAAACCATGTGGAGAATTTCCTTAAGGCAGTAAGGAGCAAAGACAGAAACCTTATCACCTGCACGCCTGAGGATGCTTTCCGGTCCACAGCCACCGTTCAGCTCGCAATGATCTCATATTACACCGGCTCAACAGTGAACTGGGATGAGGAAAGGAATGAGATCACCGGAAATCCGGAAGCTTCTTCACTTTTAAAAAGAGACTACCGCGGGAAATACAAACACCCCTAACCGGGAATAGTTCCTCTTTAAGTGTGATCATTTTCCAAATATCCGGTTCAATTCTTCCTCAGCAACATCAAATCAGCTCCCTTGCTTTTCTGACGTCAAGACAAGCGCTCCTGTGGCTCCGGAGTTCGCTCTTTGCCCACCCTCTGTGAAAATAATAAGCGGAATATCCCGGATTATACCTGAGCTACTTGTTTAAATCTGAAATTGCATTTGGGAAGTATAGAATCCAATTATATAAAATCAACTGTTTTGATATTAGGGAAAAAATGTGTTACTTGAGTGTTTTTAAATGTAGGATGATGAAACAAGTTAAGAACCATAAAACAACAGGACGAAGGGAATTTATCTCAATGATTTCTGCTGCAGCAGCCATAGGACTCGTTGGTGTCCCCGGAGTTAAAGGAGCATCATTATCAGACCACCGGACCGGCATTAACGGGCAACCTGAACCCGCAATGCCCGCGATTAATCTGGGTCCGCACCGGGTCAGCCGTTTGATCTGCGGCTCGAATCCCATCCTTGGTTATTCTTACCTTGGTCCTCATACCGACACACATATGAAGGAGTATTTTACTACTGAGCAGACTGTTGAATTCCTCCTGAAATGTGAACAGGCAGGTATTATAACACACCAGCTATCCTCCAGACAGGAGTATCTGAGCCCTTTACGGGATCGCGGTTCCAAAATGAAGTTCATATGCCTGCACCAGGACCGTGAAAAGATTAAGGAAACAATCGGAAATGTCAGACCTATAGCAATGGTTCACCATGGCGGAGTAACCGACCGGTTATTTGCGGCCGGGGATTCCGGGATCGCGCATGACTATGTTAAAGCAGTTAAGGCCACCGGATTGTTAGCTGGTGTTGCAGCACATAATCCCGACGTTATTAAGCAGATCGCAGATGCAGGTTGGGAGGTTGATTTCTTCATGACCTGTTTCTACTACCTTACCCGTAAAATGGACTCACCGGAGCTGACGTCAGCGCTTCCGGTAGGCAGCTACACCTTCTTTAAGGATGATCCTCCAGAAATGACAAAAGTAATCCGGCAGGTGAAACAACCGTGCCTGGCATTCAAGATCCTGGGAGCAGGTCGTCAGTGTTCAGACCAGAAAAAGGTCCGGTCAGCATTTCAGTATGCTTTCGAAAATATCAAGCCGACGGATGGAGTAATCGTGGGTATGTTTCCCTGGTACTTCGACGAGGTCAAAGCCAACTCCACCTATGCACGTGAGGTTGGACAATTAACATAGGACCATCAAATACCCGAGATTCTTAAATGATGAATTCAGATTAAACAATCTGATTTATTTGTATATTTGATAGGTAATTAGCCGGCACCATGTACATTGACGAATTATTGACTAACACATTAACTCTTTCAAACCATCCAGTGCCGGCTTCCTTTCTATTTTAACGAAACCTGCGGGGTAAATGTTACGAGGCAAATTAAGGTTATTTTCCGATTCAGAAAATAATCTTAGCTGAATATCAATTAAACAACAGCGGTCTTAAACAAGCATCAGCTGAGTGTTGCTGATTATCCCTAAAGAATGCCAGATGAGTTACATTATCTCAAGTTTTTAGCCGATATCATTGAAGCAGTCATGGTTACACTATAATTAGCATTTAGCCGATTAATTTGTTGATTGGTGCACCCAAAATAATTAACAGGACTCCTGTAAACCAGAAAGAACACCTGAATTAGTTTGAACTAAACAAGAATTGAATTGTTTAACCAGCTAAAATTAATCTTTCACAATTAAAAAAATCTAAAATGAAAAAAATGATCGCCAAATCAATGGCAGTGTTGTTTAGTGTAATTACGATTGCTTCTTTAATAAGCAGTTGTCAGAAATCAGGTATGGAACCATTTTCTGCTTTCGATTTGAGAAAGGTTACGAAGGCGCCAACTCCGGCAGAGCCTAATTTTAACCTGGAAGTAATTCTTCGTGGGGAGAACAAAAGTTTCGGGCATATTAAGTTCCGGCAGGACAATGATGCAGCTAAAGTTATAACCCTTGATACCTGGGTTCGTGATCTTAAACCAAACCATTCTTACCTTCTGCAGCGAGCAGTTGATACTAACCTTGATGGTAGTTGTACAAGCACATCATGGCTCACACTTGGTAAGGGATTGGAGCTGCCCCCGCAACCAATTACGACTAATGAAGAGGGGACAGGATGGGAGCAGTTGTGGCGCGACGTGTCAGCTATACCATCCGGAACTGTATTTGACATCCATTTCCAGATTTTAGATGCAGAGACTTCAGCCGTTGTACTAACAAGTGACTGCTACCAATACACCGTAAGATAAAATAACATTGCTGATAGTTATTAATTATTAAAATCTCGAATTTAAAAGGTCGTATTTCCATATCGACCTTTTTTTATTGTTCTGGCTTGTCTGACAGATTCAGCATCTTCTTTACTTAAGCATAATGATTTCCTAAAAATAACCACCTGTGCCAACAGGGGGTTATTT
>Ga0102851_10001677_pt1 | contig 12870 bp, 9 predicted proteins | sample Mud3Dept3metaG_FD_79558 | JGI IMG/M metagenome (GOLD analysis project Ga0102851, IMG submission 79558) | Freshwater wetland microbial communities from Ohio, USA, analyzing the effect of biotic and abiotic controls - Mud 3 Core 4 Depth 3... | ecosystem: Environmental > Aquatic > Freshwater >... | reverse complement strand
TCTCTGTTCAGAAGAAAAAGCCTGTAACACCCGAGACCAGCATAGCAGTAATTACAGCCGGGACATCTGATATTCCTGTTGCTGAAGAGGCAGCTGTAACAGCAGAACTTCTTGGCAACAGAGTAGTGAGGATTTATGATGCAGGTGTTGCCGGAATTCACAGGCTTGTGGATAAACTGCCTGAAATCAGAAAATGCAAAGTGATCATTGTTATTGCCGGTATGGAAGGTGCCCTGGCAAGCGTGGTCGGCGGTCTGGTGGATAAACCTGTTATTGCTGTTCCTACAAGTGTCGGTTATGGCGCAAATTTCGGTGGAATCTCTGCCCTCCTTGGCATGCTTACAAGCTGCTCATCAGGAGTAACTGTCGTTAACATTGACAATGGTTTTGGTGCAGGATTTTCAGCAAGCATGATCAACAGGATCTGAGATTATGGCTTGTGAAATCTTACTCTCTTCTGCATATCTGCCTCCTGTTGAGTATTTTGCACACATTTTAAATGCTGCTGAAGTTTTCATCGAAAGAGAGGAAAATTATCTTAAACAATCGTACCGTAACCGATGCTATATTCTTTCCCCGCAAGGGCCACAACTTCTTACAGTACCTGTTTATCTGGGCAGCTTTCATAAAACCCCGGTTAAAGATATTAAAATAGATTATTCAAAAAGATGGCAGCAGATTCATCTCAGAGCCCTGACTGCATCATATAGTTCCTCTCCTTATTTTCTTTATTACTTCGAAAGCATTGAAAAAATTATACAAACCAGGTACAGGTATCTTCTTGATCTGAATCTGGATCTTCTTCAGGCAATACTTAAAATAATAAAAATCGAGATCAGAATATCATATACAACTGAATTCAGTCCGGTTGAAAAAAAGCAGGGTGATTTCAGGTACAGTATCAGCCCTAAAAAAGTCTCTAACTATCTTTGTAAGAATTATCTCCAGGTTTTCAACTCTGAATTGGGATTTGTTCCGGGATTAAGTATTGTCGATCTGGTTTTTAATACAGGACCAGAGGCAGTTAATTACCTTCACGGAACATGAGGAACAAAAAAAAGCTGCTTCATCCGAAGCAGCCCTTTAACAAGGAAGTCAAACAAAGCATCAGTAACTGAATCTATATCCGAACGTAACATTAAAAATGTTTCTTCTGATGTTCATATCGGACATAGGTGTTTCGATTAAAGCGTCATAAAGTATATAATTGTAAGGATTTGACATATTGGTGTAACCAAAATCAATACTAAGATTTTGTTCCCTGAATCCTATTCCGCAGGAGACTGAATTATAATTTAATTCATCATTAATATCTCCTGTTTTCCATGGCCCACCATAAAAACTATATCCTCCGCGAAGATATATTTTGCTAAGCCGTACCTCTGCACCAAATCTTAAGTTGCTGGCTGATTCGAGACTGTTTTTAATTTCCTGATTCTTAATGCTGTAATTATAATCATCACCTGTTTCGGAAAACCTGGCAGCCCTGTAATCAACAAACTCATAATCAGCGCTTAAGAGAGCCAGTTTTTTTACCTGCAGAGCAACGCCTATCATTGCCCTGAAAGGAGTAGTAAGTGCATAGTTGAATCTTACAGGATCTATTGATGCTTCATAAGGGACAGCAACATCGCTGTAATAAGTGGAAATATTATCATAGATATATTCATTTATTCTGTACATGGTTGGTGAATGAAATGCAAAACCAATACGCAGCATATCGATTGGTTTGTAAATTGCCCCGATCTTAAATGAATATCCTGTTCCGGAATTATCGTAATAATATGTATAATTAAAATCAGTAAGTTTTGATGCCAGGTCTTCTTCTGTTGATTCCATATGTTCGTACTGACTTGAATAGCTCAATCGGCTGATTCCTAAAGTTGCTCCGAAATATAATTTATTTGACCAGTTTCCGCCTACAGTGAAAGCATGTTCTCCCGTATAGCCCTTATTAGAGATAAGCCGCTTCATATTCTGCCCATAGATGGAAGGAAGGTTTTCACCATAGTTAGAATATGCAGTCTCATATCGGTCATTAAAGCCTGAAAGAGAATCGATTACCCATGTTTTCCAACCAAGATATGCAGCAGGGACATTTGCTAACAGTTCATCACTGTAATACCCGTTGCTGATTTCCGCCCAGTAATCAGCGAGCGAGCTCCTATTGCTGATACCTTCCACAACAACGCTCTGATTAAAGTTGTTAGTTTTTTGGAAGGCGTATCCAACATTGAGGGTCATTAGTCCTGACTCTGAATTCTTATTAATAAGATTTAAAACTACTCCTGCCTGAGGAAGATTAAAATCATATATATAGTCTTCAGAACTATTGGATTTAAAATTTGCAATAGTTTTAATATGAAACAGTTGTGGGGTAACAGATATTTCTGATGACCTGAATATACCAATTCCAGCCGGATTCTGGCTCAGGGTTGAGATATCTCCTCCGAGTGCTGTGAATGCTCCTCCCATTGAATTAAACCTGGATGTTCCGGAATAAAATACCTGGGAGTATCTTAGAGCATCATCGACATTCTGGGCAAAACTCCAGGTGTTTATCGACAGTATTGTTATAAATATGAAACTAATTTTTTTCATAATCTTTGATTTTCTTTAAAAGTATTCCACCACTCCATAAAAAGAATGAACTATTGTACATAGAAAATTTCGAATACATCTATCTCCTCCCGCTGGAAGATGATCCTCCTGAGGATCTGGATGATCCGGAAGAAGAAGAGCCTGACGAACCTGAAGAGCCTGAGGAATAACTATCTCTTGACGAAGATCCGCTGCTGCTGTAGGATCTACCCGAACTATACGATCCTGATGAATATCCGCTTGAGCTTCCAACACTTCTCCTTGCGGGAGCTGAATAGGTACCTGAATTCCTGTATGAAGAGCTTGATCTGCTTTGTCCGGCAGATACCGATGAGCTGCTTCTGTTTGTATTAGTTCTGGAAGGTGCGTAATATTCCGAAGAACGACCGGAACCGGTACTTGGATTGGTATTAACTCTGCTGTTATTATATGATGGCCTGGTACTCATCCTTGGATTACTGTAACTGGGTGTGTAGGTTCTATTTACACTCTTATATTCAGGTCTTGAAACAGATGAGCTGCGTGTTGTGGCCCTGTCCTGAGAGGAGACAGCGCTTTTAACAATACCCTGATCAGTCTTAACACCTGCATTATTGGAATTTGCTGATGATATTGTCCTTCTGGAGCCAGGTGCACCAACAGGTACAGATTTTCTTGTGTCATCCTTACCTGTTCCTTTTGAAATATAACTGTCTCTCCTTGACGATGCTGAACTTGGCATTACATTGCTGTTCCACCTGGTGGAGGAAGTACTCTGTCTTTCTCTTCTGCCGTATGTTACAGAATTATCCCGGTATTTATTAACATTGGAATAGTAACCCCAGTTGTTGTAGAATGGTGAGTAGTTATAATAATATGGACTGTAGCCATAGTAGCCTCCGTACATACCTCCATAATAACCTCCGTAATAACTACCATAATAACCATAATCATAATAGAACGGATCATAGTAGAACGGATCGTAATAATACGGGGATCCACGGTAACCGAACCCGAATGAAGGGTATCCCCAGCTGTAATAGAAAGGATCTCTCCAGTAAGGGTAAAAATAGTTTCCGTAAAACCTGTTTAAACGGCCAGCGTACGAATAATTATCATAATAGTTGTAAATATTGGTACCACTGTTTTGATTTGCAATGACATCGTCATAATCAACTGCATCATTAAACTCATCTGATACAAGAGTATCAGCTGCATAAATATTATCATAATAATCTGCAGACTTTAAATTACCCTCAACAATCTGCTGCCTGGTTACAGGTTTACTGGTTGTTGCTACCGGTGCGTCTGAAGGCAGATAGTAAAGGTCATCGTACTCAGCACCTGTATAAAGTTTTGATGTACAGGACCCTAAAGCCAGAAGTGCGAAGAGTGATATGTAATTTAATGCTTTCATGTTTGATTCCTTGTTTTGTTTTTTTATAAAGAACAAATATTGTACCAAATAATTACAGGCATAAAGGCTTTTTAAGTTTTATCCGGGAAGATAAGCCTTGTATATCAATTCATCAAATTTATAAAAAAAAAGGGATATGTTGAAACATGTCCCTTTCTGCATATTATTATCCTTTAATTACCTTCTTCCTTTATCCCTTGAAGAAGAGTCAGAGGATCTTGAAGAAGAGGTTCTTGAAGAGGAGGATCTTGAGGAAGATGATTTGGATGATGACCCGGATGATTTTGATTGAGCCCTGGATGAACTTCTGCTCTGTGAAACAGTTGCTCCTCTTGAAGGTGCTGAGCTTCTTGCCGGAGCACTGTAAGTTCTGCCTGTGCTTTTAACAGCGGGTGCCTGACTGCTGCGGCTTACATTATTAGATCTGCTGGCATTGACCTGCGAGCCTGATGTACTGCCGACAGCTGTTCTGGACCTGATTCCCTGATTGTTATTATATTGAGTTCTTGAAGGAGAGGTCTGTTCTGTTCTTCTGTTTGATGGTACTGTTGCAGGAGTTCTGGTGCTTATATTGTCATTGCCTCTGTTACCAAAATTTCCATTAATGCCATCAGGACGGCTGTGGTTATTATTTCCGCTGTTACCGGAATTATTGTTATTTTCCCTGAAATTACCGTTATTCCCTTCAGGACGGCTGTTTCTGTTATTACCGTTATTGCTGTTATTGCGGCTGGTATTTGTATTTCTCCTCATTTCACCATTTAAGTTACCATTATTGGGATTTACCCTTTCATTATTCCTGTACACTTCATTTCGTGAAGATGATCCAGGAGTGTTTTCACGTCTTGAATAATTTCCAGGATTAGTCCTGCTGTTTTCAGGATTTATATTTCTGTCATTGAATTCTCTTGAAGAGTACCTGTGTGAGGAATAATTGTAGTTGTTATGATAAGTATTATAATGTGGTCTGTAATCATTGTACCAGTAGTCATGCCTGTTCCATGCCCAGTAATTATGTCCCCATCTGTGACCGAAATTCAGGTTGATCACCACCGGAGTGTACCAGCTATAGTAAAATGGATCGTAACCCCAGTACCATGAGCTTCCGTAATAAGGATCGTACCACCCGTAATCGTAGTTGTACCAGTTATTATATCCCCATCCATAGTAGTAAACCGGATAATTCACAGCATATCCGAAGCCTAATCCGCTATTTCCATAGATGCTTAAGCCCCATGAGTATGGCTGGTAAGTATACCAGTATGTATCAGTGTAAACAGGAGAGTAATAGTCAAAGACTGCATATGATCTGTGAAACCTGTTGATTCGTGATGAATAGTAATAATCATAATCACCGTAGTAATTATTTATTACCACCCCGGCCTCACCACGACTGAAGTCACGATTATCAGCTAACTGAGCTTTTACAGGTGAAACTGCAAGTATCAGTGCTGATAAAATTCCGATGTATAAATTTGCTTTCATGATGAACCTCCTGTTTTTTTTAATGATAACTTTTTGTCTATTTTTGCGTCATCTTTTCTTATTCATTATAAAGTAAATCAAATAGTGTACCAAAAATATGGCAAAGTTTTTAACAAAAAGGGATGAGAATTATGCACAATGGTATAACGATCTGGTTATCAAGGCAGAACTGGCTGAAAACTCTGCTGTTAGAGGATGCATGGTCATCAGGCCTTACGGATATGCAATATGGGAAAAAATTCAGGCTGAACTTGATAAGATGTTCAAAGCAACGGGGCACGTCAATGCCTATTTTCCGATATTTATCCCGAAATCATTCTTCAGTAAGGAAGCAAAACATGTCGAGGGATTTGCAAAAGAGTGTGCAATAGTGACTCATTACCGTCTTAAAAAAGATGAAAATGGAGATGGTGTTGTGGTCGATCCATCTGCAAAGCTTGAAGAAGAACTTATTATTCGTCCCACTTCAGAAACTATTATATGGAATTCATACAAAAACTGGATTCATTCTTACAGAGACCTGCCGATCCTTATAAATCAATGGGCAAATGTTGTAAGATGGGAAATGAGAACCAGGCTTTTCCTAAGAACTTCAGAATTTCTGTGGCAGGAAGGTCATACAGCTCATGCTACAAGTGAAGAGGCTGTTGAAGAGACAGAAAGAATGATTAATGTCTATGCTGAGTTTGCGGAGAAGTACATGGCAATCCCGGTGATTAAAGGCTATAAGTCTGAAAATGAACGTTTTGCAGGCGCCTTAGAAACCTATGCAATAGAAGCTCTGATGCAGGATGGCAAAGCACTACAGGCTGGAACCAGCCATTTTCTTGGTCAGAATTTTGCTAAAGCATTTGATGTGCAGTTTACTGATAAAACCGGGAAACTCGATTATGTATGGGCTACTTCCTGGGGAGTATCAACCAGGCTGATTGGAGCTCTTATAATGGCTCATTCCGATAACCACGGGTTGGTATTGCCTCCCAGACTGGCACCAATCCAGGTCGTAATAGTCCCCATTTTTAAAAATGAAGAACAGCTGAAAAGCATTTCTGAAGCTGCAGAAAGAATCAAGGCTGAATTCGAGGTAAAAGGGATCTCAGTTAAATACGATGACCGCGACAATAATAAACCCGGATGGAAATTTGCAGATTGTGAACTTAAAGGTGTTCCGGTCCGTATTGCAATTGGTCCTCGTGATATTGAAAACAAAACTGTTGAAATTGCACGCAGAGATACTCTTACGAAGGAAATAGTTTCGATGGACGATTCTGTCCTGCACATATCAAAACTTCTTGTTGACATCCAGGAAAATATTTACAGGAAGGCTTCAGAGTTTAAAAAGCAGAATACTTTTTATATTGATAAATGGGATGAATTTGTCAACATTATGGAAAACCAGGGAGGTTTCATTATGGCTCACTGGGATGGAACGGCTGAAACTGAGGAAAAGATAAAGGAGGAGACTAAAGCAACTATCAGATGTATTCCATTCGATGCTCCCGAAGAATCCGGGAAATGTATCTATTCAGGTAAACCTTCAAAAAGACGGGTTCTGTTTGCAATATCCTATTAATGTCATATAAAATGGGTGAATGTTAAAGTCAGAAAAAGTATTAATTTAGCTTTCTCAATCTCACATAAAGAATCCGTTACCATGTCCGATCTGAATGAAAAGAAACAGACCATAATCTCGACACTTAAAGAAAAATCAGTCCTTAAGCAAAAAGTTTATGACAATACATTTGAGTCATTCTGTACTGTCAAGGAGATATTGAAAAACCTCTCCCGAGATGTTAATGTCAATTTGGGCGGTATCGATTCAAGAATTAAACTGGAATATGCTGACCGCAGTAATTTTGATGCTCAGCTAAAGGTAGCAGGCGATATTTTATTCTTCAGTATGCATTCAAATATCTTTCAGTTCGACAGGGAGCATCCTGCATGGAAAACAGCCTATATTCAGAAAAATAAGTATAACGCATATTCCGGAATAATCAATATCTATAATTTTCTGTTCGATTCGTTTAAATATTCACGCCTGGATGACCTTGGATACCTTATTGCCAGGATATTCATCAACCATGAAAACCAGTACTTTGTTGAAGGAAAGAGGCAGATGGGTATGCTGTTTACCAATTACGGAAATGAAAAAATAAGCAAGGAATCTTTACAGGTAATTATTGAGACAGCAATACAGTATGCCCTGGAATTTGACCTTCTTGTTCCGCCATATGATACCGTCAAAATCGCAACGGTAGGGCAGGCAGAGGCCAAAATCCAACATTCACGGGTAATAACCGGCAAGCGTCTGGGATTCCAGTTCAATTCGGACGATGTTCTTGGAAACAATCCTCATGAAACCTGATGTGGTGTCTACGAATAAAATACAGAAGATCATTCGGATACCTGATTTTACTGATTCTTCTGTTAGTCAATAACCTGCTCTATCCCCAAGAAAGAATCATTAACGACTCTGTTGTATTTAACTTTCCGGACAGGATTGTTCATCTGCCAGGTTGCCCTTCATTTTCCTTTTACAGCACCTTTATGGGAAAACCGGGAAATCTGGTCCCTACAAGAAATGCACTTAATAATTCCTCCGTATTCTTAGACTATTTAGAAGCTAAAGCTTTAAGGTATCTGGTAACAAGAGAATTATACAATTTCTTGATTGTTTCCCGCGAGCCATCAATTGAAAAACAGATTACGAAATCGAGTGAAAATATTTTTTTACCATACTCGGGTAGAAAAATCCGGAAAATTGAAATAAACCGGCTTGATGTTTTTGGATCAGACATTAATAATCCTCTCGCTTATCATCCGAATAAGATCGAGAGTCTTGTGAATAAAACTCATATCAACACAACTGAATTAATAATACGCAAGAACCTTCTTTTTTCCGAGGGAGATACAGTTTCTCCTTTGATCATTAGCGATAATGAAAGGATAATCAGACAGTTACCATTTATTAATGATTCAAGAATTATTGTGGTTCCTGTTTCAGATGCAGATGTTGATATTGTCGTTATAACAAAAGATGTCTATTCGCTTGGCGCATCTTTTGATTATAGCAGTATTAAAAAAGGTTCTATCTCTGTTTTCGAGGAGAATGTCCTCGGACTGGGCCACGAATTCAGGCTGGAAGTTCCATATGATTCAAAGCTGCCCCATTCACCAGGCATTGGAATAAAATATAAAATTGACAATATCGCCAGGTTGTTTATTAACCTGAACCTCTATTATTTTAACGGACTCGGGGAAAAAACTTATGGCTTCAGTATCGACAGGAAACTTATCAGCTCAGCAACGAAGTATGCAGGCGGGATATCTGTCAGAGAGATGTTTACAACAGAGGATCTTGATACACTTCCGAAACCGGAGCCACTGAAATATAATTTGCAGGATTACTGGTTTTCACGCTCCTTTCTTTTAAAAAAGGAATCAGCTGCACGCTTAATTATCAGTGCACGATATACAAATAACAATGTTTTCGACCACCCTCTCATATTACCTGATTCCTACCACTACCTTCAGAAATACAAAATGTTTCTGGCATCAGCAGCATTTTCCATTCAGAGATATTATAAAACAAATCTTATTTATGGTTATGGACGTACCGAAGATATTCCATATGGTGGATTATTGAACATAACAGCAGGAAAAGAAATTAATGAGTTCAAAAAAAGAGTATACACCGGGATCAATTTTTCGGTTGGTAATTCTGTGAAATATTTAGGATATTTCTACACCTCAGCAGGATTCTCAACATTCTTTAAAGGAGATCAGACAGAACAGGGAATGCTGCTGTTAAGGACAAGTTTTTTTTCTAACCTGCTTTACCTCGGCAGCTACAGGATCAGAAATTTTGTGAAGATAGATTATACGCGAGGATTCGACAGGTATTCCGATGAATATCTTTTCATTTATAAAGAAAATGGTTTTTCCGGATTTCGAAATGACTCTTTAAGAGGTACACAGAGATTAACCGTCAGTCTTGAATCAGTTGTTTTCAGTCCGAAACAAATCTTTGGATTCAGGTTCGCATATTTCATATATGCAGATCTTGGTGTTCTTTTCGGAACAAATCAATATATAAGTGAAGGAGAAGTTATATTAAGCATTGGTGCAGGAGTCAGGTTTAGAATTGATAACCTTGTATTTAACACTTTCCAGATCAGGTTTGGATTCTTCCCAAATCTTCCGCTTAATTCAAAAATTAATTATTTTTCTGTATATGGAGAACAGTTGCTCCGACCGGAAAGTTTTGATCCGGGACCTCCATCGATAATCCTTTATAAATAAACATTTGAAAGAACATTATGCTTAACGATTTTCTGAGATATATTGAGGAAAACAAATTAGCCGGGAAAGATGACAAAATACTTTTAGCTGTCAGCGGAGGGATAGATTCCATGGTGATGGCAGATCTGTTCTTCAAAACCGGTTTTGATGCCGGAATCGCTCATTGTAATTTCTGCCTCAGGGGAAAGGAATCAGATAAAGATGAAGAACTTGTCAGGAAGTTTTCAGTGGCTAATAAAATACCTTTCTTTTCAAAAAAATTCAATACGAAAGCATATTCAAAAAAGATGGGTGTTTCTATTCAGATGGCTGCCAGGGATTTAAGATATGAATGGTTTGAGGAGGTAAGACAATCCAACGGATTTGACTTTATTGCCGTGGCACATAACCTGAACGATAATATTGAAACCCTGCTGTTAAACCTTACAAGAGGAACAGGAATTGCCGGGCTGACGGGAATGAGACCTTCCGGGAACCATATAATCAGACCTTTGCTCTTCGCAACCAGAGATGCTATTGCAGAGTACTGCAAAATGAACAGTATAACCTATCGGGAAGATAAATCAAATGCAGAGACAAAATACACCAGAAATAAGATAAGACATCTGGTATTACCAGTTCTAAAGGAGATCAATCCTTCCATTGAGGTGACACTTAATGAAACAGCTGAAAGACTAAGAAGCATTTACGAGATCGTCTCAGATTATACAGCCAGAACAAGAAATAATTTATTCATCAGGAAAGACTCGAATATTATATTAAATATCAGTCTGTTACAACCTTATCTTAAGAACAGGACTTTTCTGTTTGAGCTGTTCAGACCTTTTGGAATAACAGAAGCAAATTTGACTGACTTTCAGAATATTGTCAATGGCAAAACAGGCAGACAAATATTTACCGGAACTCACAGGATTATAAAAAACAGGCGGGAAATAATTATCTCTGAAAAATCAGAACCCGATGACGATATTATTATAATCAATACAATTGAAGAAATAAAGAAGGTCTCCTTCATTAAATCGGGATATGTAAAAAGCATCTCAGAAAGCTTCAAAATACCCACAGGCAATGACATTGCATGTCTGGATTTTAAAAAGGTCTCGTTCCCTCTTATTATCAGAAAATGGCAACCTGGCGATTTTTTCTATCCGCTGGGAATGAATCAGAAGAAAAAACTAAGCGATTATTTTATCGACAGAAAGTTTTCAAAACCTGATAAAGAAAAAGCCCTGATTATTGAATCGGCAGGCAGAATATTGTGGATAATTGGTGAGAGAATTGATAACAGGTTCAGGGTTACAGGATCAACAAAAAAAGTATTGGTGATAAAGGCTTAACAGCATAAAGGAATCATCGCGTAAAAGCTTAGGATTTGCGGTTATAGATGCCTTTGTCCATCAGTATCAGGTCCGCCATGGCAATAGCCGCTGCAGCTTCAACAATAACAGGCATTCTCAATGCGATACAGGTGTCATGCCGTCCATGGACCTTGAGCTTCTGCATCACTCCTGTAGTAAAATTTAATGTTGTCTGTTCAACTCCTGTTGATGAAGTGGGTTTAACCGCCACCCTGAAAACTATTTCGTTACCGTTTGTTATTCCGCCATTTATTCCGCCGGCATTGTTAGTCGCAGTTTTACCGTTTTTATCGATGAATGGATCGTTATGAACTGATCCTTTCATTGTTGCGGCAGCAAATCCCGATCCGAATTCAATTCCTTTAATTGCCGGAATAGAAAAGATCAGATGGCTGACTGCGGATTCGATTGAATAGAAAAAAGGTTCACCTATACCGACTGGTGAGTTCTTTACTCTGCATTCAATAATGCCTCCGATTGAGTCATTTTCTGCAATTGCCTTATTTAAAGCACTCTCAATATCTGATGAACCTCCTGCGGAAATAAGCTTTGCAGAAATTTCCGCATTACCACATATTTTCTTTGCTATGACACCGGCAGCCACAAGTCCCCATGTTATTCTCCCTGAGAAATGCCCGCTTCCGCGTAAATCAGCAAAACCTGAATATTTGGATTTGGCAACAAAATCGGCATGACCAGGACGAGGAATATCTTCAAATTCAGAATAATCGGCAGAAATTTTATCCTTGTTCCTTGTAATAATCGTGATCGGTGAGCCATTGCTGAATCCCTTGTGAATCCCGCACAGAATTTCCGGGATATCAGGCTCCTTACGTCCTGTGGTTCCCTTAGAACCGCTTTGTCTTCTGACAAGATCCGGCATAAAATCATTAGCGCTGACGGCAATTCCCGGCGGACAACCATCCACAATTACTCCAATTGCCGGACCATGCGATTCGCCAAAAACTGATACCCTGAATAATTCACCAAAAGAATTCATAACTCTTTTATTTTTCCATATTAAACTTTATGTAAAAATCAACTACTTCTTCCAAAGGTATTTTTTTTACCACAGGTTTTCCTATGCCTTTAATAAAGACGAAATATATATCCTTCCCTGATTTTTTCTTATCATGAAAAATCAGTTCCTGAATTTTTTTGTCCGGAATATAAAAATCATTATTGAGCTTATATTTTTCGAGGAGATTGATTATCCTGTCACATTCTATCCTGTCAAGAAGACCTTTTTTATATGAATAAATGGCTGCCAGTTTCATGCCCGATGCCACTGCAAAACCATGACTAACTGCTTTATACAATTCAATTGCGTGTCCAAAAGTATGTCCGAAGTTCAGGACTCTTCTCGGACCGGACTCCTTTTCATCCTTCGATACAACCGATGCTTTATATTTAACTGCTTTGGCAACCAGAAGTGACAGAAGATCTCTGTCACGTTTCAATATTCCGGAATAATTATTTTCAAGAGTTTCAATTATTGATTTATCACCTATAATACCTGTTTTGATAAGTTCAGCAAGACCTGATAAATATTCATCTTCCGGAAGTGTACGCAGCATGGTTGTGTCGCAGATCACAAACTCAGGTTGTCTGAAACTGCCGATTACATTCTTGATAACTCCGAGGTTTACTCCGTTTTTCCCTCCTGTGCTGGCATCAACCTGCGACAGGAGACTGGTGGAAACGTACCCAAAACGTATTCCTCTCATA
>Ga0102851_10001673_pt1 | contig 12883 bp, 6 predicted proteins | sample Mud3Dept3metaG_FD_79558 | JGI IMG/M metagenome (GOLD analysis project Ga0102851, IMG submission 79558) | Freshwater wetland microbial communities from Ohio, USA, analyzing the effect of biotic and abiotic controls - Mud 3 Core 4 Depth 3... | ecosystem: Environmental > Aquatic > Freshwater >... | reverse complement strand
TGACGATGTGTTGCTGGTTCCGGCCTATTCCGCCGTTTTGCCCAAAGACGTGGAAATCGGTACGCGATTGACACGGAGCATTCGGCTCAATATTCCGCTGGTCAGTGCCGCCATGGATACGGTGACGGAATCGAGGACCGCCATTTGCATGGCCCAAGAGGGAGGAATCGGCATCATTCATCGTAATCTCCCTGTCATGGATCAGGCCCTTGAAGTGGACAAAGTAAAAAAATCGGAAAGCGGCATGATCCTCAATCCTGTGACCATGGGGCCCGATCAGAAAATCCACGAGGCTCTTGAGGTGATGAAAAAATATCGTATCTCCGGTGTCCCGATTACGAAGAGCGGGAAGCTGGTTGGAATTTTGACGAATCGGGATTTGCGGTTTGAGAAGCGACTGGATGAAAGGATCTCGGCCGTGATGACGAAGGATCATCTCATTACCGTGCCCGTTGGGACCACTCTGGAGGCCTCCAAAGAGATTCTTCATAAGAACCGGATCGAAAAATTACTGGTCGTGGACGAACATAATAATTTGAAGGGGCTCATCACCATTAAGGATATTGAGAAAATAAGAAAGTACCCCAATTCCTGCAAAGATCCCCTTGGCCGGCTTCGGGCGGGAGCTGCCATCGGCCCTGGAAAGGACAGGGAGGCGAGAACCGAGGCATTGATCAAGGCGGGTGTGGATGTTTTGGCGATTGATACGGCACACGGTCATTCCAGGGACGTATTGGATGCTGTCCGGGATACGAAAGAAAACTTTCCGGATTGTCAGCTCATCGGGGGCAATGTGGCCACCCGAGAGGGCGCGTTGGACCTGATCAAAGCGGGGGTCGACGCGGTGAAAGTGGGGGTGGGGCCCGGATCGATTTGTACCACTCGGGTCATTGCAGGGGTGGGGATTCCACAACTCTCGGCCATCATGGAGACCTCCGAGCTTTCGGAAAAACATGGAGTCCCTGTCGTTGGCGACGGGGGGATCAAGTTTTCTGGAGATATTACGAAAGCCATCGCGGCGGGAGCGCGCTCGGTGATGATTGGAAATATATTTGCCGGAACGGATGAGAGCCCCGGAGAGATCGTGCTCTACCAAGGAAGGAGCTATAAAGTTTATCGAGGCATGGGATCGATTGAGGCGATGAAGGAGGGGAGCAAGGACCGGTATTTCCAAGGAGATGTGGAGAGCGAGAGCAAGCTGGTTCCGGAGGGAATCGAAGGAAGGGTACCCTATCGGGGAGGCCTCTCCTACAGCATCCAGCAACTGATCGGAGGGTTGAAAGCAGGGATGGGGTATCTGGGGGCGAAGAATATCCAAGAATTGAAGCAAAAGGCAAAATTCATTCGAATTACATCACCGGGATTGAAAGAAAGCCACGTTCATGATGTGATCATTACCAAAGAGGCTCCGAATTACCGTTTGGAATAGACCGGGACTCTTCAGAATCGTTGTCTCATGAAAAAACCCATTTTTATCTTAGTGATTATCATTCTGACGCTCCTTTACTACACGGGTGCCCTGACGAAAAGAGAAACCCTCCCTTTTTCCAAAGAATTCTTTTCCGTTGAAAGCCCTGTTTCTGCGGATCGCGCATGGGATCTCAAGAGAAGTACCTCCTTGAGCCAGAAGGAATTGGATCAACTCTATCAGTTGAAATTGGACCAAGGGACACGAAACATTCCCCTCCTCTCCTTCCTGCTTATCAGAGAATCCGAAAAGACAAGAGGAAAGGGGGACGCTGACCAAGCCGTCCGGATAGCGATCTACGCGATTAAATTTTCGCCCGACCTTCCCCAACCCTATTTTGAATTGGCAAGGGCCCTCTGGCACCAGAATCCCTTTCAGCTCCATAAAATCCTTCCGGAGGTGCTGAAAGGAGAGGTCCAACAATTTCGCTATTATCCCAATTCCCTCAGACTTTTCTATAACATGTTTTATATCGTTTCCAATGCGATCCTCATGACCTTTGTCATTTTCGGAATCGTCGTCATGGTTCGATACCTGCCGCTCTATTTCTATGATATCCGGAAGAATATGACTCAGGAGATCTCAAGTCTTCTCCTCAGCAGCCTCAAGATCTTCATTCTCCTCATCCCCTTCTTCCTCCGCTTGGACGTGCTCTGGGCTATTTTCTTTTGGTCCGTTTTACTGTGGGGGTATGTCACGAACAGAGAAAAACAACTCATCCTTGTCTTTCTCATCGTCCTGGTCTACCTTCCCTTTTTCCTCCGCTCCTCCTCTTCTTTCTTAGATGGGAATCGTTCCGATATTATTTTCGAAATGAATCAGATGAATCACGAAGACTGGGGAAGGTCAGCAGAAGAGAGATTGCGAACTTGGTTGGTGACTCATCCAGATGATCCTGAAGTCCTTTTCTCCCTTGGGCTGGCGGAAAAAAGACGAGGCCGTTATCCCGAGGCTGAAGAATTTTATCGACGGGCGATCCACCAGGACCCTAAATTCAGCGCGGCCTTTTCCAATTTAGGGAATGTTTATCTGGCACAGAAAAAGACTCCTCTTGCCATCGCTTCCTATCAACAGGCCGCGGACTTAAATCCCAGCCAGGGCGCGTATTATTACAACCTTTACCGGGCCTATTCCCAAGAAACTTTTCTTTCCGGGAAAATCGATAAGGCCTTTCAGAAGGCCAGACAGCTCGACCCCCAGCTTGTTGATTACTATTCGACGATCGACTCCCCCAATCCGAATCGACTGGTGATTGACGAGATCTTGACCTCTCGGACACTCTGGAAAAGGTTTTTTGACCAATTCATCGGAAGGGAGGGATTTTTGTTCCGGCTGTTCAACGCCTGGTTCGAAAAAATTCCGTCGAGAGTCCCCCTTTTGGTACCCCTCTTATTCCTCGGGTTCTTAATCGGGATGGCCAGGTACTGCCGAACGAAACGGTTTTTAACCCGGTGCCCCAGGTGCGGCAGTCCCACCTACCGGTTTTATTTAGGGGCCTCTGATCAGGAATTTATTTGTTTCAATTGCCATCGTATTTTTATTCAAAAGGAAAAACTTCACCCGAAGCTTGTTGAAAAGAAATCCTCTCAGATTCGCCAATTTCAAAGGCAGAATCATTTGGTCAGCAAGTTCCTTTCCTTCTTTCTCGTCGGGTTTGGCTACCTGTGGCGTGAAGAGATTCTCAAAGGGCTCTTTCTCCTCTTTCTCTTTTTTATTTTCATTCTGAGGTTTGTCTATTGGAGCGGAGTGATGCCCTCTCCCCTCCCCCAGCTGTTCTCACCCTTTTGGAGTTATCTCTTCTGGGGGGGACTTTTTATTATTTTTTATGTCCTTTCCATTCGATATCTCTACCGATTGAAACCAGAATTCGAGACAGAAAATGATCGACCGAGAGGCCGTTAAGATATTTTTTGCTTTGCTGAGAACCGATCGATGACAAGAATCCTATCCCATGCTCGGGGATAAGATGAAAAGGGGAAGGCCATGGCCCTTCAGGGGACCTTAAAAGATTTCAGTATCACCGAGATCGTTCAACTCATCGGTCAACAGCTCAAGACAGGAGTTTTGAAAATCCGCCGAGGAAAGGATCTCGTGGAAATCCATTTTGTCGATGGGATGATTGTCCATATCTATTCGAATTATCGTGGAAAGAAGGACCTCATCGGTGAGATATTGGTGAAGGCACAATTGATCACCGAAGAACAATTGGAGCGGGTTTTAAAGATTCAAAAAGATACGCTCAAATATCTGGGCGAAATCCTGGTGGAACTCCAACTTTTGACCAAGGACGATGTGCTCAAGGTGATTTCAACACAGATCTATGAAACGATTTACGATCTTTTTTGGTGGGAAGATGGTCAGTTCAACTTTGATCTGAAATTGGTGGAAAGCTATAAGAAGATTCCCTTCGCCCTGAGCACGGAACAGGTATTATTGAACATCCTCCGCATGGTGGATGAGTGGTCGGAGATTGAAAAGAAGATTTCTTCGCCCCACCTGGTATTTAAGAAGACCCTCGGACTCGAGGAGAAATCGGTCGGCGGACTTCCGTCTCAAAGTTACTTGAAGGAGAAACTGAGCTCTGAACAGGAACTGATCTACAATTTGGTGGATGGAACCCGCACCGTTCAAGAGATCATTGATCGGAGCCTTCTGGGGAAGTTCAATGCCAGTGAGATTCTCGTAGAGCTCTCTGGGATGGGCCTCATCGAAACCGCAGGGACTCGAGCTCCCAGCCTGATCAAGAAAGTGAGCATGGTCAATTTCAGGGAAGCTTTGGCCTTCGTTTACTATGGCGCCTTTTTAGTTTTTATCTTTTTCCTTCTGGTCTATTTTAAACCCGATTTTTTGCATCATTTTTGGGATTCGAGAATCGAGCGAGTGGATATTGAAATGCCAATGCATGTGGTCCACAAGGCACAGCTCGATCGCGTCAAGAATGCTTTGGAACTCTATTACTTGGAAAAGGGGCAATATCCTTCCCGGCTTGAAGAGCTGATCTCCGCGAAGCTTCTACAGAAGAGTGACCTCTTTTATCGCAAAGGAGTCTCCTATCAATACGAATTAAAGGACGGAAAATATCTTCTGAAGCACTGAGTGGTGTGACACCTATACCAAATCCCTTTGCCCTCTTTCCCAATCATTTTCAATCTGGATATAGAAAATGGAAAAACAGACTCTTTTTGATAAGATTCTCATCCTCGATTTCGGCTCCCAGTATACCCAATTGATCGCCCGGAGGGTGAGAGAATGCCGGATCTATAGTGAAATTCATCCGTATGATATCGGGGTGGAGAAGGTCAAATCCTTGGCCCCGATGGGGATCATCCTTTCTGGAGGGCCCGCAAGTGTGTACGAGAAAAATGCACCGCTTTCTGACCCTGGCATCTTCAGAATGGGTATTCCTATTTTAGGCATTTGTTACGGAATGCAATTGATTGCCCAGCAGTTGGGGGGGCAGGTCGCGCGTTCGGAAAAGAGAGAGTATGGAAAAGCGAAGATAACATTGGGCAGGGGTGGGAAATTGTTTAGAGGTTTGGGAAGAAAAGGAAGTCAACGGATCGTGTGGATGAGCCATGGGGATCATGTCAAGACCGTCCCGCCAGGATTTCGCGGCATCGCCGATTCGAAGAACACCCCTTTTGCGGCAATTGAAGAGCCACGAAAAAAGATCTATGGGCTCCAGTTCCATCCGGAGGTGGTTCATACCCAGCGCGGGCTCGATCTCATCAAGAATTTCCTTTTTGAGATTTGCGAATGTTCCAACCTCTGGACGATGGAGTCTTTTTTAGAGCAGACCAGCCGTGACCTGAAAAGGCGGATCGGGACGGGAAAAGTCATCTGTGCATTAAGCGGCGGAGTCGACTCCACCGTGGTGGCCCTTCTCCTCTCTAAAGCGATCGGAGACCGGCTGCAATGTATCTTTGTCAACAACGGCCTCCTGAGAAAAAATGAGGCTTCGCAGGTGGTGAATTTGTTTCGTTATCATTTTAAAATACCCTTGACCTACGTCCCTGCAGAACGTTCCTTTCTTAAGAGATTGGAAGGGGTGATCGACCCGGAAGACAAGAGGAAGAGAATCGGGAAGGAATTTATTTTCGTCTTTGAAAGGGAGGCCAGGAAGAGTGGAGGCGTGCAATACTTAGCTCAGGGAACCCTCTACCCGGATGTGATTGAAAGCGTATCCGCGAAAGGACCTTCGGCGACGATCAAGAGCCACCACAATGTCGGAGGATTGCCCGAGAAGATGAGATTAAAGTTGGTGGAGCCCCTTCGAGAATTATTTAAAGACGAAGTGAGACAACTGGGAAAGGTGCTTGGGCTGCCCGGTGACATTATAAAACGACAGCCCTTTCCAGGACCCGGACTTGCGATCCGGATCATTGGAGAGGTGAATGAAGAGAGGTTGGGGATTTTAAGAGCGGCCGACGAGATCGTCATGAGGGAGATGGAGAAAAATGATCTTTTGGGGAAAGTCTGGCAATCGTTTGCAGTATTGCTCCCCGTGAAGACGGTGGGGGTGATGGGGGACGAAAGAACCTATGAAAATGTGATCGCCTTAAGAGTGGTGAGCAGTCAGGATGGCATGACGGCAGATTGGGCCAGGCTGCCTTATGACCTATTGGAGTCTCTCTCCAACCGGATTATTAATGAAGTGAAGGGGGTCAATCGGGTGGTCTATGATATCAGTTCCAAACCGCCCAGCACGATCGAATGGGAGTGAACGGATAACGAGCATTTGGAATTTTGATTATGGGACAATCTGATTTCATCCATCTCCATGTCCATAGCCAATATAGTTTATTGGACGGTGCCATTCGCTTTGAAGAGGCCTTCGATTTAGCCAAGAAATATAAAATGAAGGCCATGGCCCTGACCGATCACGGAAACATGTTCGGCGCGATCGAATTTTATCAAATGGCCATCAAACATGGCATCAAGCCCATTGTCGGGTGTGAAATCTATGTTTCTCCAGGTAGCCGATTTGAAAAAAAGACGGGAGAGGGGGGTGAAGGAAACTACCACCTCACCCTTCTCGCCAAGAATGAGACCGGTTATTTCAATCTATTGAAACTGGTCAGCCTCGGCCATCTCGAAGGATTTTATTACAAGCCGAGGGTTGACAAAGGACTTCTCAGCCGGTACCAGGAGGGTCTGATTGCACTGAGCGGTTGCATGAAGGGTGAGATAGCCGTCCATGCCAGCCGCGGGGAGATGAAGAAAGCCGTTCAAGCAGCCGAAGATTATCGGAGGATTTTTGAAGGCCGCCGATTTTTTATCGAGATTCAAAACAATGGAGTGGAAAGCCAATTGCAGGTCAACGAACGACTTTTAGAAATCGGGCATCAACTCTCCCTCCCGCCGGTCGCGACCAATGATTGTCACTATCTTAACCGGAAAGATTCCAAAGCTCAGGAGGCCCTTCTCTGCATTCAGACCGGAAAGACGCTCCAGGATAGTGATCGGATGAGGTTTGCATCGGACGAATTTTATTTCAAGTCGTCCCAAGAAATGGCGGACCTTTTCCAAAACACTCCGGAGGCGATCGCTCACACGGTGGAGATCGCAGAAGAATGCAATCTTGAAATGCGCTTCGATGAGAAGCACATCCCCAAAATCGCCGTCCCGGCAGGAGAAACGGCTGAGGGGTACCTGGAAAAGCTGGCCAGACAAGGGTTGGACCGGCGGCTTTCCCGATACGAAGGGGAGGGAGATTTCAAGGATCGTGCCTCCCGTTATAAGGTCCGCCTTGAGGAGGAGCTTAAGATTATCAAGTCCATGGGCTATCCGGGTTACTTTCTCATTGTTTATGATTTTATCCACTACGCAAAAAGCCATAAGATTCCGGTCGGCCCTGGAAGGGGATCGGCGGCCGGAAGCCTAGTGGCTTATGCGTTGAACATTACCGACCTGGATCCCATCGAATACGGTTTGATCTTCGAACGTTTCTTAAATCCTGGCCGAAAGAGCAGCATGCCCGATGTCGATGTTGATTTTTGCATGGATGGAAGAGATGAAGTTATTCAATACGTCTCGGAGAAATACGGCAAAGAGAATGTCGCTCAGATCATCACCTTCGGAAAGATGCAAGCGAAAGCCGTCGTCCGGGATGTGGGTCGCGTCCTGGGAATTCCTTACGCAGAAGTGGACCGGATTGCAAAACTGATTCCGAACAAAATCGATATTACCCTTGAACAAGCCGTGCATCAGGAGGCAGGCCTGAGAGAAGCTATTGCCAAAGACACGCGGATCGCCTCCCTGTTTGAAATTGCAAGATCATTAGAGGGCTTGGCACGTCACGCCTCTACCCACGCGGCGGGGGTGGTGATCGCGAACAAGCCTCTCATGGAGTATCTTCCCCTGCAGCGGGGCCAGAACGGTGAGATCATGACCCAGTACGCCATGAAGCAGGTGGAGGCCATTGGTTTAGTCAAGTTCGATTTTCTGGGACTCAAGACCCTCACCGTCGTGGATCAGACCATTCAGATGATTGAAAAGAACCGGGGCTTGAAAGTTGAGCTTTCTGAGATCCCCCTGGGCGATCCTGAGGTTTATGCCCTTTTGGGAGCCGGCTCAAACCTGGGCATCTTCCAATTGGAAAGTTCAGGGATGCGGGACCTTTTGATCAAACTCAAGCCGCAGAGTTTCAAAGACATCATTGCCCTCGTTGCCCTCTATCGGCCAGGCCCCCTCGACAGCGGCATGGTGGGCGAGTTTATCAAACGAAAGCATGGTCAGGAGTTGATCCGATATGAACTTCCGGCCTTAGAAGAGATCTTAAGAGATACGTATGGCGTGATCGTTTATCAGGAGCAAGTGATGCGGATTGCCAGCACGCTGGCCAGCTTTAGTCTCGAAGACGCGGATAATCTGCGGAGGGCGATGTCTAAAAAGGATGCCCTCGAGATGGAGAGGCAGAAAGAAAAGTTTCTTGAAGGGACAAAAAAGAATAGGATTTCTGCCAAGAAAGCAGAGAAGATTTTTGAACAGATGGAAACCTTCGGCCGGTATGGTTTCAACAAATCTCATAGCGCTGCCTATGCCCTTCTCGCTTACCAGACCGCCTACCTCAAGACCCACTATCCGATCGAATTTATGGCAGCCTTGCTTACCAGTGAGGCGCAGAACGCGGAGAAGATTGTCAAGTATATTTCTGAGTGTCGGGAGATGGGTATCGCAATCCTGCCCCCGGATGTCAACGAAAGTTTTAACCATTTCGCGGTCAACGGGAATCAGATTCGGTTTGGCTTGACGGCGGTAAAAAACGTCGGGGAGGCAGCGATCGAAGCGATCATGACGGAAAGGGAAGGAAAGGGGAGATTCCAGTCCTTATCCGATTTTTGCTATCGCGTTGATTTAAGAAAAGTGAATCGGCGAGTGATTGAAAGTTTGATCAAATGTGGAGCCTTTGATTTTTCGAAAGCTTACCGATCTCAGATGTTAACCGCTCTCGGGGATCTTCTCGAACAATCGCAATCGGCACAGAAGAAGAAAGGAGAACCCCAACTGAGTATGCTCCTCGATGAATCGAGGGAGTTTAATGAAGGCTATCCGGACGTTGATGAATTTCCAGAAAATCAGTTGATCGCTTTTGAAAAGGAGACGATCGGATTCTATATCTCCAGGCATCCCCTATCGCGTTATCAGGAAGAGATTAAGAAACATACCGATGTGGATACGTCCACCCTGACAAAACTTCAAAATGGAACCGAGGTTAAAATCTGCGGCCTCGTCAGCGGGTTAAAGGAGATCGTTACGAAAAAGGGAGATCGGATGGCATTCTTAACCCTCGAGGACATGAAGGGATTTGTGGAGGTCATTCTTTTTCCCGAAGTCTTTAAAGCTGCCTTGCCTTGTCTGAGAGGAGGGGATCCTCTTCTTGTCAAAGGGACACTCGACCTTTCCGAGGAACATACCAAAATAAAAGCCACGGATATCCACTCTCTTCCAGAGCGATCCACTTCGCCCGCGAAACCCGTCCGTTTAAAAATCCCAGTCTCTTCATTGACCCCCTCCCAGCTGGCGGACTTAAAGGAGATTATCCTGGCGAACCGAGGGTCCTCTAAGATTCTCCTTCATTTTATGGGTGGGAACAACCGGGAGACCGTGGTGGCCCTGTCCGATGAGTACACGGTCGACCCGACACAAAGGTTTAAGAAGCATATTCAAGATCTTTTCAAATTTCCCCCTATCGGTTTCGAATAGACAGGGATTGAGATGGTCAAGCATTATTTAGAGTTCGAGAAACCCCTTATTGAGCTGGAAAGAGAGATCGAAAATCTGAAAAGGTTTTCCAAGGGGAAACCGTTTCGGTTCAACGAACAATTGGAAAGCTTAGAAGAAAAGCTTCTTAGTTTGCAGAAAGAAATATTTTCGAACCTGACGGGGTGGCAGATCACTCAGCTGGCGAGACATATCGATCGCCCCAAATCCTCGCATTATATCCGATCGATGTTTGAAAATTTTGTTGAGCTTCATGGTGATCGAAAATACGGAGATGATCCCGCCATACTCGGAGGCATGGCAACGCTCCATGGAAGATCGGTTGTCATCGTCGCTCACCAAAAAGGAGCCGATGCGAAGGAGATGGCCTACCGGAATTTCGGGATGCCCCATCCGGAGGGATATCGGAAGGCATTGAGGTTGATGAAATTAGCGGAGTCCTTCAAGAAACCGATTTTGACGATGATTGACACCCCTGGGGCCTTTCCCGGCGTGGGCGCAGAAGAAAGAGGTCAGGCAGAGGCCATCGCGAAGAATCTTGAAGAGATGGTCATGCTTCGGGTGCCGATCGTCACCACTGTGATTGGCGAGGGGGGAAGCGGCGGAGCACTGGCCATTGGCGTGGGAGATCGGATTTTAATGCTTGAGAATTCAATCTATTCCGTGATCTCACCGGAAGGATGTGCCGCGATCCTTTGGAAAGATGGAGAAAAGGGGAAGGAAGCCGCTGCGGAGTCGTTGAAAATGACCGCTGGGGATTTATCGAGGCTGGGCGTCATCGATGAGGTGGTCAAAGAGCCTTTGGGGGGCGCCCATCGAAACCCTCGAGCGATGGCGGAAACTTTGAGAAAAGTCATCGAGCGACACTTGGGGGAGCTTGAAAAATTGGATGGGGAAGAATTGTTAAGACTCCGGTATGAAAAGTTTAGAAGGATGGGTGCATTTGTCGACAATGGGAAGGGGTAAATGAATCTCTGACTCCCCAATCATTCTGCAAGTCACTTTTCTGAGTCATAAAGATGCCAAAAAAGATTGAAATCTTGCCGGAATCCGTTTCACAGAGCATCGCCGCCGGGGAGGTCGTCGAGAGGCCTGCCTCCGTGGTGAAGGAGCTGATGGAAAACGCCATCGATGCCAGAAGCTCAGAAATCACAGTGGAATTGGAGGCGGGAGGGCTCCGGCTGATTCGTGTGATGGATAACGGTGAAGGGATGGATCGAGAGGATGTTCCCTTAGCCCTGCAGAGATATGCCACCAGTAAAGTCAGGAAGGCGGAAGATCTTTATGCCATTCATACGTTGGGATTCAGAGGAGAGGCCCTTCCAAGCATCGCCCAGATTTCCAAAATGACGCTTCGGACCAGGACGCCTGATTCCCTAAGCGGAACGAAGTTGACCTGTGAAGGGGGAGAAACGAAGAGTATTTCGGAGACAGGTTGCCCGATCGGAACAGAAGTGGAAGTGAGGGACCTCTTTTACAATATTCCGGTGAAAAGAAAATTTTTGAAATCGATCCGTTCCGAGCTTCGGTATGCTTTGAATCACTTTGTGCGGTTGAGTCTCTCTCACCCCAGGATTTCATTCAAATTGTTGCATGACGGACGAACCCTCCATGAGCACCTGAAAACAGAATCCCCTCTGGTTCGAGTCGAAGCCATTTTTGGAAAGGAGATTTATCGGCATCTTCAGCCGGTAGGGTTCGAAGAGGGAGATATTCGGATTTCGGGGTTTGCCGGTCTCCCCTCCTTTTCGAAACGAAACGCGGAAGGCATTTATTTCTACGTGAACCAGCGCTTCATCAAGGATCGAATGGTTTATAAGGCCATTATGGATGGTTATCGCCACTTCCTCCCCGCTAATCAATTTCCTATCGTCATCCTATTCATCACCCTTCCTCCATCTGCCGTCGACGTGAATGTCCACCCGACCAAAGCCGAGGTGAAATTCAAGGATCCCGAAAGGGTCTATCAAGCTGTTTCGGCAGCGATTCGGGCCTTGCTGGAAAGTAAGGAAAGCCTCTCCCAAGCGGAGGAAAGGACTTCGGCCGAGGGGAAGGAGTGGTTTTTTCAAGAGAGGGCGCAGTCTCCTTTTTTCGGGCAGGACACCTTATCTTTCTCCCCGGCCTTCAGGGCGGGGAGGGCCGAACAGGGTTTCATGGTTCGGGAAGGGCAGGGAGGTCAGTGGGACGTGGGGAAGAGATGGCACTCTCCCGTTCTTGGCCAAATTGAGGGGACGTATATTCTTTGCGAAAGAGATGGAAACTTAATCTTTATCGATCAACATGCCGCCCATGAGAGAATTCTTTTTGAAAAATTCAAGAGAGAATATGAAAGCAAATCGATGATATCAGAAAAACTGCTCCTCCCCATCTTGATCGAACTCTCCATGGAGGAGTCGTACATTCTCGAATCGGCGGGGGAGGCCTTGAGAAGGATTGGTTTTGAAATCGAATCTGTCGGCGAGAAGCTCTTTACCATTCGATCCATCCCGACGTTTATCGATCAGAAGGACCCGAAAGAAATGGTCAGGGGAATTTTGGACGAGCTCTCTTTTTCAGAGAGGAAGGGGAAAGGGGAGGAGACCCTTCATACGATTTTGATCACGTTGGCTTGTCATTCTGCGATCCGAGGGAATTTCCCGTTGAAGAGGGAGGAAATGGATAAGTTGGTGGAAGATCTGGCTGCTTTCCATCCGGCCAGCACCTGCCCACATGGACGTCCCATCTTTTTTGTCCTTCCCCTGGAGGAGTTAAGAAAACAATTCAAAAGAAAGTGATTAGGTTAGGGTTACGGCTACGAGGCCCGTTTGGTTTACTGTTGGAGGGTTACGTCAAGTTCTCAATGTCCGGCTTTGCCGGAGCAGCTTCGCGCAGGCAGGCGAACAACCTAACCATTAGACGATACGGGCATCTTTGCCCTTACCGTAAGACGAAGACCTTTGTTGTTTGCCGATCAACCCAGTTCGGAATCCAGTCCGTGATTCAATCCGTATTTTTCCAAACGGTAGCGCATAGAGCGAAAATTAATATGTAGGAGCTCCGCTGCTTTCTTCTTAATCCCTTTTGTTCTACCCAAGGCCTTCACCAAGAGGGTTCTCTCCAGATCCTCCACCATCTTCTCGAGGTCAATTCCCTCGTTCGGGATTTCAATATCGATCGGTCCTTTTTTCAGAAGAGGCTGTCCATTCAAGTAGG
>Ga0102851_10001670_pt1 | contig 12891 bp, 17 predicted proteins | sample Mud3Dept3metaG_FD_79558 | JGI IMG/M metagenome (GOLD analysis project Ga0102851, IMG submission 79558) | Freshwater wetland microbial communities from Ohio, USA, analyzing the effect of biotic and abiotic controls - Mud 3 Core 4 Depth 3... | ecosystem: Environmental > Aquatic > Freshwater >... | reverse complement strand
GTCCGGATGATCGACGCGCAGCATGCCCATGTTGGCGCCGCGCCGCGTCCCGCCCTGCTTGATCGCCTCGGTCGCGACGTCGAACACCTGCATCAGCGCCACGGGACCCGACGCGGTCCCGCCCGTCGACGCGACGAGATCGCCCGCGGGCCGCAGCCGCGAGAACGAGAACCCCGTCCCGCCGCCCGTCTTCTGGATCTCGGCCGCCCAGCGCACCGCCTCGAACACCCCGGTGGTCGAATCCTCGACGGGAACCACGAAACAGGCGGCCAGCTGACCAAGTGGCCGGCCCGCGTTCATCAAGGTCGGCGAGTTGGGGAGGAACTCGAGCGACGACATCATCCGCTCGAACGCGGCGCGCGTCTCCTCGACCTCGACGGCCGTGTAGCCCATCCGGGTCTCGGCGCTGCTGACGTGCTGTGCGACCCGGCGGAACATCTGCTCCGGTGTCTCCACGACGACGCCGTTCTCGCGGACGAGGTATCGCGCGCGAAGCACCGCGAGAGCGTTTTCGGTGAGCGTCGCCAGCACGTTCGCACCGTACGCTCCGTCGCTCAGTGGCGCAACCGACCCCGTTCGCGGCTGGCCTGGCTGATCCTGTTCATCGCGATCGCGCTGATCGCGTTCACCGCACGACTCGCGGCCGCGCAGCCCGCGACGAACCGCGACGCGCCGGCACGCGACGACCTCCCGACGAGCGACGACCTCGATGCGAGCGACGACCTCGTGGCGAGCGCCCACCCTTCACCCGGCGAGGTCGGCGAGCCCGAGGACTTCGATCCCGGATGGCATGACGAGTTCGCCGCGGATAGCCGCGAGGCCGCGCAGCATCACGCGCCGACGCGGCTCGGTCGCGTCGATCTCACGATCACGTGGCGTCGCACAGTGCGGGTCGCGGATCCGCGTGCGGTCGCCGCGGACGGCGCGGTCCACGCGATCGCGAGCCCGCTCGATCCGGTGACCACGGCGCGCGGCGTGCTCTGGCTGCTCCTCACGTGGAGGCGATGATGCGCGCGTGGCTCGCGGCGATCGGACTCGCGGCCCTCGCTGGCTGCATCGCCCCCACGGCTCCGCCACCACGCACTCCGGGAGGTCGCGACGATCACGCGAGCGGGGGCGAGCTCACGGACGTCGACGTCGTCGCGGACGTCGATCGCGAGCACGCCGCCGACAACGAGCACGACCCCGACGACGGGCACGACCCCGACGACGGGGCCGACCGCGATCGTCGCGGACCGTCCGCCGTCGGTGGTGCGGCCGTCCCCGGCGACCCGGGCCACGTCCGCCCGCGCGTCGCCGATGTGATCGCCGCCGCGTACGCCGCTGCCGGACTCGGCGGTCGCATGCCCGGCGGCCTGCCGTGGCGCGCCCGCCTCGGTGGTCTCGTGCCGTGGGTCAGCGTGCGGACCGGGCGCGACACCAGCTGGCACGACGAGGATCCCGAGGTCGGACGTGGCACGACCCTCGAGGTCCGGGCGACCTGGCGCCTCGACCGGCTCGTGTTCGACGGGCGCGAGCTCCAGGTGGTGGCGCTCGAGGCGGCACGGCGGCGCGAGCGGCGCCGGCTCGCGAGCCACGTCATCCGCACCTACTTCACGTGGAAGCGATCCGGGTCACGCGCCGACGAGGCCGCGGCCGAGCTCGATGCGCTGACCGCTGGGTGGTTCTCTGAGGCCCGACAACGCAGTGCGTCCGAAACCCGGACAGCCGCTACCCCATGAAAACTTGCCAGGCCCCCGGGAGACCTCCAAGCTTGCTAGAGGTGGGTTCGTCCGAACGAGAGCATCCGCGGTACGCGCACGAGGCGGCCATCACCGTCCATGCCGGCGGCAAGGCGCTCGAGGGGCGGACGACCAACGTCTCGCGCGGCGGCCTGTGCGCCGACCTCGCGGGCGCCGTGGCGATCGGGACCGAGGTCGAGGTCGACATGCAGCTCGTGTTCGACGACGACGCGAAGTCGGACGCGCTGCGGATCTCCTCGCACGTCGTGTGGTGCACGACGGTCGACGATGGCTACCAGATCGGGCTCGCGTTCCGGCCCCTCACCGCCGAGAAGACCAAGCTCATCAACCTGTTCCTGCGCTACCTCGATGACGGCGGCAAGCCGATCAAGACGCCCAAGGGCGAGCGCAGCATCGACGATCAGTTCGGCTGATCGCCGCTGGACGGCCGCAGTTCAGGTCGGCGCCGAGGCTTTGGCCTTCGCGTCGGCCTGCATCCGGGCCTTCTGGATGTCCTGCATCATGCCGAGCACGAGGCGAGGATCCGTGAAGACGTTGAGCTTGGGCGCGAGCGACTTCGCGTAGCGATCGAAGTACAGCAGCTGCTTGGTGATCAGGATGAACTCGTTCGGCATCATCATCCGGTGGCGCGTCGCGGTGCGCTGGATCCCGGGCAGGAACTCGGAGTAGTTGACCTCGCCGAACGACAGCGTCAGCAACGGTCGGTAGGTCTCGCCGAGGTCGGCGATGAACGCGTCGACGTCGAGGCCGTCCGGCGCGCCCGCCATCTCGATGATGATCTCGGCGAGGCGTTTGTAGTTCCCCGACGCGAACGCGATCATGTAGTCCGTGACGAGGTGGCGCTCCTTGTCGTCGAACCGGCCGACGATCCCGAAGTCGAGGAAGCCGATCGTGTCGTCGTCGAGCAGCATCAGGTTGCCCGCGTGAACGTCGCCGTGGAAGAAGCCGTAGAACACGACGCACTGGAACCAGGCGCGCAAGCCGTCGACGAGCTTGGTCTCGCCGTCGATGCCGCGGGACTTGATCTCGTCGAACCGGTCGACGCGGAGGCCGTGGAACCGCTCCATCACGAGGATCTTGCGGGTCGTGTACTCGTGGTGCGGTACCGGGCAGCGGATGTGCTTGTGCCCGAGCTCGCGCATGATGTCATTGAACCGATCGAGGTTCGCGGCCTCCTGGCGGAAGTCGAGCTCCTCGGTCAGCGTCTTGGTGAAGTCGTCGACGACGCCGACCGGGTTCGCGAGCTCGGCGTTCTTCTTGAACTTGGCGACCACGCGCGCGACCGCGCGCATCAGCTTCATGTCCGCCATGCAGCGGGCGATGATGCCGGGGCGCTGGACCTTGATCACGACGCTCGTGCCGTCGCGCAGCTTCGCGGTGTGGACCTGCGCGATCGAGGCGGACGCGAGCTGCTTGGGATCGACGTCGATCAGGTGCGCGGCCTTCTCTGCGCCGAGCTCCTCGTCGAGCGTGCGCTTGACATCCTCGAACGGGAACGGCTTCACGCGGTCGAGGACCTTCTGGAACTCCTTGACGTATGGATCGGGGAACATGCCCGCCGACGACGCGATGATCTGGCCGAACTTGATGAACGTCGGCCCCATGTCCTCGCACCACATGCGGAGCAGCATCGGCCGCGTCAGCGGCTGGTACTTGTCTCCCCGCCCGGTGAGCGAGAAGAACAGCTTGCGCAGGCCGAGCACGCCCGCGACCCACAGCCAGAAGTACTTCGAGCTGTAGATGAAGAACGCCCAGACCCGGCGCGGGACCGGCAGGGTCACCGACAGCAGGAACAGGACCGCGAGGACGGCCAGGAGCGAGTACCAGAACATGCGCGCCGTCATCCTATCATTGCCGCGCGGCGGGCTGTCCGGACCTCCGTGGCTATACTGGCGCGATGCTGACGTCGGTCACCGCCGGCCCGTACACCGTGCGGGGAGTCTCCGTCGGGGGCGTCTACACGTCGCTGTCGGTGCCCGAGCTCGGCGTGCTGTTCGATGCCGGCATCTGCCCGAGGTCCTTCGGCGCGATCGACACGATCCTCCTGTCCCACGGCCACGCCGACCACATCGGGTCCCTGCCCGGCCTGCTCGGGATCCGCGCGCTCCATGGCAAGACCCGCCCGCCGCGCGTCGTCATGCCGATCGAGATCGTCGACGATCTACAGATCGCGCTCGGCGCGCTGAGCAAGCTCCAGCGCTGGCCGCTCGACATCGAGGCGATCGGCATGTCGCCCGGCGACGTGGTCGCGCTCCGCGGGGACCTGCACGTTCGCGCGGTGCGGACCTTCCATCCCGTGCCGGCGCTCGGCTACCTGCTCGTCAAGCGCGTCGCCAAGCTCAAGCCCGAGCTGCACGGGCTCGCGGGCGTCGAGATCGCCGCACGCAAGCGCGCCGGCGAGGAGATCACCGCGATCGAGGAGCGGCTCGAGCTCGCGTACGCGACCGATACGCTGGTCTCGGTACTCGATCACTCACCCGAGATGCTCAAGGCGCGCGTGCTCGTGATCGAGTGCACGTTCCTCGACGATCGCAAGACGCTCGAAGCCGCGCGCGCCGGCTGCCACATCCACCTCGACGAGCTCGTCGAGCGCGCCGAGTTGTTCGAGAACGAGCACATCGTGATGATGCACGTCTCCCAGCTGTATCGGCCCGACGAGGTCGCGTCGATCCTCGACGCGCGCGTGCCGGCGGGGTTGCGCCGCCGGATCATCCCGTTCGTCCCCGAGGGGAACTGGCCGGGATGAGCGACGATCCCGCCGACGACCACGCCGACCCCGGTGCCGACGACGTCACCGCGCCACCGCTCGGCGACGAGCTCGACCTCCACACGTTCCGGCCGCGCGACTGCGGCGATGTCGTCGAGGAGTATGTCCGCGCGGCTCAGGAGGCCGGCATGACGCGCGTGCGGCTCATCCACGGCAAGGGCATCGGTAACCTGCGCCGCACCGTCCACGCGGTGCTCGAGCGCCACCCCGCGGTGGCGAGCTTCGCGCTCGCCGACGAGCGCAGCGGGAGCTGGGGCGCGACGCTCGTCGAGCTGCGCCCGTTGCCGCCGTCAGGGTGACGCGGCGACCACGAGCACCGCGAGCTCGCCGATCGCGGCCGCGACCGCGACGACCGGCGCCGACAGCCCGCGATCGCGCCGCTGCGCATCGAGCCCGAGGGCGAATGCGGCGACGGCCGTGATCGCGATCGCGATGATCCCGACCTTGCCGAGCGCGAACAGGGTCAGCGCGACGACCGCGAGTGACAGCGCGGCCGTCAGCCAGGCCGGCGTCGGCGTCCCGACGAGCGAGCGCCCCCGCTGAGGATCCAGGATCGGATCGCCGAGGCCCTGGAGGAACACGGCGGCCCACCGCCCGACCACCGAGGTCGCGACGAACACCTCGAGCCACGCGCTGGGCGGTGTCGCGAAGATCGCGGCGGCGCGGACGAGCATCGTGAACACGAGGACGATCACCGCGGCGACCGTCGGCGAGCGCGCCTGCCCCTGCAGCAGATCGATGCGCTCGACGAGGCCGCGCTCGATCAGCGCCGCCGACGCGACCGTCAACATCGCGAGCCCGATCAGCGCTGCGATCGATGGCGCGATGCCGAGCTTCGCGAGCGTGGCTGCGACCAGCCACGCCACGAGGCCGATCGGCACACCGAGCGCGACGATCCACCCGGCCGAGCGCGAGTCCTCGCTGACCTCGGTCGGCCAGCGCCACGGCGTCGATTGGACCAGCGCGACCGCGCCGCCGTAGAGCGGGCCGAGCCGGCGCTGCCAGTCCTCTCTCGACGACACGTCCGCAGTATACCGGACGGTGACGATTCGTGTTCACCACCACGCCAGGTCGAGGTGGCGCGCGCTACGTTCCGCGTCGATGTCCAAGGCGACCTACGACCTCGTCCTCCTGCCTGGTGACGGAATCGGCGCCGAAGTGATGGCGGAGGCGCGGGCGCTCGTCGACGTCGTCGCGCAAGGCACCGGCGTGGCGTTTCATCTCGACGAGATTCCCTGCGGCGGCAAGTTCTTCCTCGAGCACGGGACCCGCGACTGGCCCGAGGGATCCGAGGACCGGTGCCGCGCCGCGGATGCGATCCTCCTCGGTGCGGTCGGCTGGAACGGCCCCGATGGCACACCGGTCACGATGAGCGACGGCAAGATGGCGGGCTGGTCGCCGGTGATCGGGAACCGGATGAAGCTCGATCTCTACGCGAACATCCGCCCGGTGAGGTGCCTCCCCGGGACCCGCCACGGCCTGTCGGGGACGTTCCGCCCGGTGTGGACCCCCGAGACCGTCGACATGGTGATCATCCGCGAGAACACCGAGGGCCTGTACTCCGGCATCGGGGAGCGCACCGCGGACCGCGCGACCGACCTCCGGGTGATCACCCGCCACGCGTCGGAGCGCGTGATCAAGAAGGCGTTCGAGGTGTCGCGGCAGCGTGAGAAGGGCGCGCCGGGCGACGGCAAGAAGCGCGTCACCTGCATCGTCAAGCACAACGTCCTGTCCGGCTGTCGGCTGTTCCTCGACGTGTTCCGCGAGATCGCGCAGGACTTCCCCGAGATCGAGCCCGACGTCGCGATCGTCGACTCGTTCGCGATGTTCGTGCTGACCCAGCCCGAGCGCTATGACGTCTGCGTCACCACGAACATGTTCGGCGATATCCTCACCGACCTCGCGTCGGTGTTGCAGGGCGGGATGGGCATGGCCGTCGGCTGCAACGTCGGCGACCAGCACGCGATGTTCGAGCCGATCCACGGCTCTGCCCCGCCGCTCGCGGGCAAGGATCGCGCGAACCCGATGGCGATGCTGCTCGCGACCGGCGAGGCGATGGCCTGGCTCGGGACCCGGTTCGGCGACGAGCGCTTGACCCGCGCCCACGACGCGATCGATGCCGCGGTCGCGACGATCATCTCCCGCGGCGAGCCGCTGACGACCGACCTCGGTGGCACAGCGCCGCGCAGCGTCGTCGCACAAGCGATCCGCGACGAGGTCCAGCGCCTCCTCGCGAGCTAGAGGCCCGCGGCGATCAGCCGGCGATCCGCGACGATCACCGGCGCGCCGATCCGCCCGCGCATCACCGGGATCCGGCCGCCGTCGCGGTGGAACGCGAGCTCGACGACCGACTCCTCCTCCATCATGCCGGTGATCGCGAGATCCGCGCGATCGACCGTGACCGACGTGACCTCGAGCTCGCCGGTGACCGCGAGATCCGCCGGCACGCCCATTCGCCCGAGCCGCGGATCGCCGCGCACGACCTTGAACCGCTGCGCGAGCGCGTTCGCCCCGGTGACCCGCGCGACCCCGGTGATCAGCACCGGTCCCGAGCCCTCGATCTCGAGCAAGAACGGCGCGGCCTCGCAGCGGCGGAGCAGGACGGCGCCGGCGCGATCCTTGACGACCGCGTGCTCGACGAGCACCGGTGCATCGTCGAGGATCGACGTCACCGTCGATCGGAACCGGCGCGCGACGCCATAGATCGTCGTCGATCCCACCGCAGCGGCGGCCTGCGGCATGTCGATGCCGACGATCCCGCGACGCTGCTGGCGCGCGCGGAACTTTCCGACCGCGAACGCGACCATGCTGCCGATCGCGAGCGGCGCGAGCACGGGGATCGCGAGCGAGCTGCCCGCGAGGAACGCGGTCACCATCGCCCAGTCGCGGTGATTGCCGATCTGCATGTCGCGGTAGTAGAGGAGCTCGCGGACGAGCTCGACCGGCGCGGTCATCGGCGCGGCGCACTCGACGCAGGTCGTCGTCGGCGGCTGGAGCAGCCGACACTGGACGCAGCAGAACGTCGACGACGACTCCACGCCCTTCCAGTGTGACATCAACTCGCGCGGATCACGACCAGCGATCCGCGCCGGCCGGTCATCGCCTGCGCCTGACCACCGGCGCGATGGAACGCGAGCTCCTGGAGCGTCGCGTCCTCGAGCACGCCGCGGGCGACGATCGAGTCGCCCGGGCGAACGGTCCGGACCTCGACGACGACCTTGCCGGGCAGCAGCCCCGCCGGGATCCCGAGCCGGCCGAACAGCGGGTCGGTCGCGCGCCGCTTCGTCGTGGTCGGCGCGGTCGCGAGCCGGACCTCGCCGGTCACCGCGATCGCGTCGGGCTCGGCCTCGACGACCATCGCCGTGGCGCGCACGCTGCGCAGCAGGATCGAGCTGCCGGAGCGGATCACGACGTGCTCGACCAGGATCGGCGCGTCGTCGATCCGCGAGCTCAGCGGGCCCGTGAGCGGCCGCGCGACGCCCGTGCGCTCGACGGCGACCGCGCCGACCGCCGGATCGGAGACGTCGATCGCGACGATCGCGCGATACTTGCGGGCGCGCAGCGAGGCGATCGCGGAGGTGCCGATCATCGACCCGTACGCGATGATCGGCAGTGCGGCCCACCCGATCGGGCCGAGCAGGGCAAGCCCCGCGAGGCTGGTCGCCGTGGCGACGCCGACGCCCGCGACCGTCGCCTTGAGCTCGACCTTGCGGCGCGTGATGTCGCCCGGATCGCGGTAGCGAAGCAGCTCGCTCGACGCCTCGACGGTCGAGATCGGGTCACCGCACTCGGCGCACTCCGTGCCCGGTGCCTGCAGGAGGCGACACGAGGGACAGCAGAAGGTCCGCGGATCGTCCACCTGGTGCCGGAGGTCGGACTCGAACCGACACTCCCGTGAGGGAAGGGGCTTTTGAGACCCCCGAGTCTACCATTTCTCCACTCCGGCGCTGGAACCCCAGATTACTACTACCACTAGTCCACCCGGGTCTCTCGACGACGAATCGTCGAGAAATGCAGAAACGCGCCGATCTTCCGATCGGCGCGTCCTGCATCACGAAACCGTGATCTAGCAGATCCGAGCCACGGTGGCCCGGAGTCCGATCACATGCCGCCAGCCGGAGCAGCCTCGGGAGCCGCCGAGCCGTCGCCGGCCGGAGCCTCGCCCGAGCCTTCGGCCGGAGCCGCCGAGCCGGTGTCCGCCGGGGGCGTCGGCGCCGCAGCGTCCTTCTTCTTGCCACACGCCGCAAACGCCATCGCAACCACGGCCACAACGATCATCATCTTCTTCATGTCTTAAGTCCTTTTCCTGTTTCTCGATTGATTGGTTTGCAAACCCGAACGCCAAAACGAAAGCTGGTTGTTACTCGCCGCCCGCGCACGGATCGGCGCCGGCGCCGGGACCCGCACATGGGTTCGCCGGAGCGCCATAGCCCGCGCCGCCGTAGCCCGCGCCGCCGGTCGCGCCGTCGGTCTTCTGCTCCATCGCCGAGCCGCCGGTGTTACCCGGGGTGGTGCTGGAGCTCTTCTTGCCACCGCACGCAGCGAGCGAGGCGGTCAGGATCGCGATCACGAAAAGCTTCTTCATCGGTGTCTCCTTGGGCCGGGGCTCAACCCGGGGTGATCTCTGCGAGGGCGGTCTCGAGCTCTTTGCGTGCGTGCGCGTCGCCGCGCCGGCCGGAGACCTCGATCCCCTTGCGGAAGATCTCGGCGGCCTCGGCGGTCCGGCTGAGGGCGATCAACGTTCCGCCGGCCATCAGGTACGTGGGGACGTAGTCAGGGAACTTCTCGAGGAGCTCCTCGAACGCAGCCCACGCGTCGGCGTGGCGCAGGGCGCCCTTGTACTCCATCGCCAGGCCGTACCGCGGGAACGGATCCGCGGGTGACCGGCTGATGAACGTCTTGAAGGTCTCGATCCGATCCATGACTCGTTAGGCGCGCCTCCCCGGGAGCTGGCGCTGCGTAGTTAACGCAACTGGTCGCCGGGGCTTACAGGGGGCGGAACATATGCGGGCCCCCGGGCCAAATGCCAGTGGGATATGACGATTTTCGCCCGGGTGATCGTGCTACGTTGAGAGCCAGCTCGGGTGAGGCGCGCATTTTCCAGGTTCGTCGGGGTCGACCTCGGAGGAGGCCGGGGGAAGACCACCGCCATCGCCGAGATCCGGAGTGGCGCCTCCGGAGCCGAGGTCATCGAGGTCGCGACGCGCTCGAGCCGTCAGCCGTGGACCGATGACACCCTGCTGGGTCGGTTGTCCGAGGGGGACGCCAGCACCCGGGTCATCGCGATCGATGCACCGCTGACGCAGACCGCGTGCGGGCGCTGCGAGCGCCCGGTCTGTCCGGGCATGGAGGCGTGCGCCGATCCGTCCGTGGTCTGGTTGCGGACGACCGGCCGTGGGCTGATGCGCAAGGTGGCCGCGGCGACCGTCGGCGCCGGGCCGCGCCCGCAGCACACCGCCCAGGCGCGGCTCGCGCCGTACTCCCACCGCGCGACCGAGGTCGTGATGACCTACGAGCGCGGCCTCCTCCCGCTGAGCGCGCTCGGCAGCACGACCGGCGCGGTCGCCGCGCGCGCGAGCCAGCTTCGCCGCCGGCTGCGCGGCGCCGGATATCATCTCCACGAGAACCTCCTCGAGGTGTCACCCGCGGCGACGATCGCCGCGCTGTGTGGATCCAAGGCCGCGCGTGGCTACAAGCGCGATGCCGATCCGTGGCGCACGCGCGCCGTGATCCTCGAGCAGCTCGCGGATCTGTCGTTCGCGCCGCAGAGCCGGATGGCGCGCGAGGATGTCCTCGGCAACGACCACTGCTTCGACGCGGTGATCAGCGCGTACACGGCGTACCTGTGGGCGCGCGATGGCTGGACCGCGCCCGACGGCTGGGTCGCCGACGACGGCTGGATCTTCGCGCCGCCGCAGGGCTGAGCCCGCCCGCGCCCGCAATCAGAGCAGGACTTCGTACGCGGCCGTGACCTCGGCGAACCGGCGCTCGAGCGTCCGGCGACGCTGGGCATCCGCCTGCGGCTGGAGATCGGGGTGCAGCGCGCGCGCGAGCTTGCGATAGGCGCGCTTGACCGACTCGAGATCGGCCCCCTCCTCGATGCCGAGCAGGCGGAGCGCGGCATCGCGGCGCGCGTCGACGATCCGGTGCGGCGCGCTGCGCTCGGCGACGACCCCGAGCGTCTCGAGCGCATCGACGGTGCGCAGGAAGTGGATGAACGCGAGCAACCGGAACCGCGGCGTGCGCGCGAGCGGCCAGATCTGATCGAGCCGGCGCGGCTGCGCCATCGCGACGAGCATCCGCCGATCGGCCTCGTCGACCGCCTCCGGCGCGAGCTCGGTGCGCAGGCACAGGCGGATGCCCGCGAGCTCGCGCACGAGCTTCTCGGCGAGGGTCCCGTCGAGCTGTGCTTCGACGTGATGGCGCGCCCAGCCGGTCAGCGAGATCTGGTGGGTCGCGCCCGGCGGGTACGCGGTGACGCCGCCATCGAAGCTGGCGTGGACCTCGTCGCCGGCCAGCAGGCGCGCGAGCCGGCCGATCACCGTCTTCTGGACGAGCTCGTCCTCCCCGACGACGACGTGACCGCGGCGCAGGACGAAGACCTCCGTCCTCGACGCGCGAACGTTGATCGTCAGGACCCCGCTCGCACCCTGGTGCCCGAGCCGGTACAGCAGCCGCACGAGCTCACCCCGGGCGAGCTTGCGACGAATCGACAACGGAACCTCCGGCACAGCGCCATCTTTGGCGCCCGCGACGAAGGGAGCAATTTTTCAGCCCGCCAGATCGACGATCGACGTAGAGATCAGGCCGAGCCGATCACATGAAGCCGGCTTTGCGGCGCTCGACGATGAACTCGGTGACGGTGTTGCGGACGTCCTCACGGAACGAGACGAGGCCCGCAGCGATCTCGCGCAGCGCCGTGACGGCGGGCTTGTTATCGCAGTCGACGCCGGCGGTGGCACCGCGAGAGAGCTGACGAGCACGCTCCGCCGCGAGCACGACCAACGCGAACCGATTGGGGACCTTGTCGAGACAATCTTCGACGGTAACGCGAGCCATGGACCGCGGAACTTACTCGGTTACTCGCCGGAGTCAAGGGCACGCTTGCCAGAGCGATGCTGACCCACTACCCTAGCGGATGCGGCCCCCGACCTACCGGCAAGTAGGTTCTTCGAGTCCTGGCCCGCACTTAACCTATGTCTGTTCGCCCTCTCGTGCCCAGCTCACTGGCGGTCCCGCGTGGTCCCGCTCGGATCGACCTCGACTGGGATGCCCTCGAGATCGCGGTCGAGCGCAACGCATCCGACACGGATAGCTACCTCGACCTCACCACGGGTCGCGTCCTCACGATCACGACCGGTGATCCCGAGGCGGCGATCAACCGACAGCAGGTCTCGGAGAACATCCGCAACTTCCTCCGCGTCGAGCCCGCGTCGAGCCGCGAACAGTACCGTTGGATGGAGCGGTTCGTCGGCTCGGTCGGCGACGAGCCGCTGCGCGAGCGGCTGATCATCTCGATCGACGGCAAGGGTGCGTTCCGCCGGTTCAAGGACGTCCTGCTCGCGTATCCCGCCGAGCGCGAGCGCTGGTTCTCGTACCGCGCGGACCTCCTGCACTGGCACATCCAGACCTGGCTCGAGTCGCACGAGATCCAGCCGACCAACGATCCGCCGTGGGGCACGGTGGAGGCGCCGCAGGAGCTGCCCGCGGTCGGCCGCCCCGTCGTCCACGGCACCGAGGCCCCCGGCGAGGCGCTGCGCCGCCAGGCGCGCGACCTGATCGAGACCATCGCCGCGATCGAGCTGCCGACGGCGATCGCGTTCCTCGAGTTCCTGAAGCTGCGCTCGAGCGACCCGGTCGCGAAGGCCGATGCGGAGCGCGACCTCGAGCACGACGACGAGGCGCACGAGTCCACGTCGTCGTGACCCGCACCGAAACGCGGATCGAGACGCGGATCGAGACGTTGATCACGCGGCTCGTGCAGCAGGCGCCCGCGCTCGAGGCCGACGCGCTGCACTCGCTGGTGCTCGAGCTCGAGCGCAACGCAGCGCCGCTCGCGCTGTCGATCGCACGCGTGCTGCAGCTCGTCGGCGCGAACCAGATCGATCAGGGCATCGCCCTGCCCGCGCTGGCGATGGCGTGCGGCACGCTCGTCGATCCCCGGCTGACCGCTCGCGAGCACGACGCCGCACGGTTCGAGATCGAGACGCTGTTGCCGATGCCCGGCACCGCGCCACGGATCGCGGTGCCCGATGTACCGATCGCTCAGCTCATCCGCGGACCGCGACGGCAACCTTGAGGTAGTTCCCCTCGGGGAACCCCGGCAGCGTCGGGAAGTCGGGCGGTAGCGGGCGGCGATCGATGATCTGCAGCTGCGTGCCC
>Ga0102851_10001668_pt1 | contig 12898 bp, 12 predicted proteins | sample Mud3Dept3metaG_FD_79558 | JGI IMG/M metagenome (GOLD analysis project Ga0102851, IMG submission 79558) | Freshwater wetland microbial communities from Ohio, USA, analyzing the effect of biotic and abiotic controls - Mud 3 Core 4 Depth 3... | ecosystem: Environmental > Aquatic > Freshwater >... | reverse complement strand
TTGAGGTTACCCCAATATTGTGGACAGTCCGAAAAGCTGCTAAGCAAGCACAAGGAGGACTGTCATGGTATCAGGGAGACGAACCTTTACGCGTGAGTTCAAGATCGAGGCTGTGAAGCTGGTAACCGAGGCTGGCAACAGCCAGGCCCAGGTCGCCTCTGATCTGGGCATCCATCCGAACACCGTGAACAAGTGGGTTCGGCAGTATGCGGAGCGGCCCCAGGATGCCTTTCCCGGCAAGGGGCATCAACTGAGCGAGGCCGAGACGCTCCGGCAGCTGCAGCGTGAGAACGCGCGGCTGCGAATGGAGCGTGATATTTTAAAAAAAGCAGTGGCCATCTTTTCCAAAGACCCGAAGTGAGGTATCGGTTCATCCGGGGTCATCAGGAACACTACCCGGTGGCGATTCTGTGCAGCGTGCTCGAGGTCTCCAGAAGCGGCTATTACAACTGGCTTCGTCGTCCCGAGAGCGCCAGGAGCCAAGCCAACCGGTTGCTGTCCCGTGAGATTGCCGAAATCCATCGGGACAGCCGGGGCACTTATGGCAGCCCCCGTATTTATCGGGCACTTCAACGCCGGGGCCAAGCCGTCGGCCGGCACCGGGTCGCCCGCCTGATGCGAAGAGATGGCCTACAGGCCAAGACCAGGAAACGGTTCAAAGCGACCACGAATTCCCGGCATGCTCATCCCGTGGCGCCGGATTTACTGCATCGGGACTTTGTTCCCGAAGGGCCCAACCGGGTATGGGCTTCGGACATCACGTATATCCGGACCCTCGAGGGCTGGCTATACCTGGCCGTAATCATGGACCTGTACTCGCGCGGCATTGTAGGTTGGTCCATGGCCGAGCGTCTCACGAGCCCCTTGGTCCGGGATGCGTTGCAGATGGCCCTGAAGCAGCGAAGGCCGTCCCAGGGACTGCTTCATCACTCGGATCGCGGCTCCCAGTATGCCGGTGGCGACTACCAGGAGCTCCTGACAAAGAACGGGCTGGTGTGTAGCATGAGCCGCAAGGGCAACTGCTGGGACAACGCCCCGGTGGAGAGCTTCTTCAGCACCCTGAAGCGGGAGTGGGTCTTCCACCATCGATATCGTACCCGTGCAGAGGCACGGCAGAGCATCTTTGACTACATCGAGCGGTTTTACAACCGCCAGCGGATACATTCCAGCATCGGGGATCTGTCCCCGATGGAGTTCGAACAACGGCAAACAGCAGCTTTACCCCCTGTCCACTAAATCGGGGAAAGACCAGATCACGGCGAGGTCTTAAACTCAAGGGGAGGAAGTGCTGTGGATTGATATAAGACCCGTTTTCGATAAAGCGGAGTTTTACGGTGAGGAGGAGAACTTTAAGGAAAGGCCCTCGAATGGAATGAGGGCCTTTCTTAAAGGAGGGAACATATGGCGGTGTCCCCAGAGCAATAGGAAATTTTGCTAGTTGGATAGAATCACCTTTTTTGCGTCTAGCGTTTTGGGCTACTGTGTTATTTGGAGATAATAGCCTCGGTTCGGGCGGGACGCTCTGTCCCTTACAAGTTAGGGCCTTATCCAAGTGCCTTCGTTGAGATAACCAGATGATATTTCGTTAAGTGCTGTCTTTTTTTCAATAAAATCATTTTTCATTTTTTTCAACAATTCTCGAGTGTTTAATGCTTCTTCTTTGCTTAGCAATAATGAGAGATTGCATTTATCGATCTTGAACACGGGTTGCCCCAACTCGACGGACATAGTCCCCATATTACTGCAAAGCATACACTGAACTTTTTCATTGCCGAGAAACTGGAATACATTCTCACCACACAGCGGACAGCAGGGTTGTTCCTGGGCCGGTGTGGGTCTAAAAATAGCTGAAGCTAATTCAGCGGCTACTCTTTTATTTTCCTCGTTGAGAAAAATCTCACCTGGTAATGCACCAAAAATCATCAGCGCCTTTTTCTTATCTGTAAAAAGGGCCTTTAAAAAATGATTGATGCCGAGCAAAGTATGTCCCTGATTGCCTTTAACACCGCCAATACCCACCCCGATGGAAGGCTTTCCCCACAACTCTTCAATAAATGGGAAAAATGAAAGGAATCTATCCGTGAAGCGTTTTAGCGATGAGTTGACTGAGAATACATATGTGGGCGCTGCTACAATTAAGGCATCCGAAGTTAATATGGAATGAAATATTTTGTAAAAATCATCAGTTAGAACACAACGCTTTTTCCCAAAAAGGCATGAATAACATCCCCTGCAAGGAAGAATATTAAATTCGGAAAGTCGAAGAAGCAGAAGTTCATGCTTAACATCGATGTTCCTGCTGATTTCTTTAACCATGATCTCACAATTTCCAAGATTACGGGGTGATCCGATGATACCAAGAATTTTTTTCATGCTTCGTTTTTCCCCATAAAATATCAAGTCAAAAAACATTAAGATGAAACCATGTCTTCTCTGCCCCTGACTAGATGATTCTGGCAAGGACAGAGAAGACCATTATCCCCTATTCTCTTCCATAATTCTCTTAGCACCACACGATGTTACCTTGAAAAAGTGGGCACATAGTTAAGTTGCTTTATATCGCACCCTCTTTCTTCAACTTTTCAACAATATCTTCTTTCAAACGAGCTTTCGTAATCTTGCCACCAGTTGATATTGGCATTTCAGCTATTATCTCCAACCTCTCAGGCCATTTATACTTAGTCACATTTTTCTCTTGTAGATAGTTTGTCAACTCTTTTAGTGTGATTTTTGCATTTTCCATAGGGACTACATAAGCACAGGCCTTTTCACCGAGGAGTTTATCGGGCATCGGTACGACTGCTATTTCTCGTACCTTTGGATGTTTGCTCAGTAAATCTTCAATTTCCTTTGGATATATGTTGGCCCCACCCCTCAAAATCATGTCCGTGCTTCTACCAACTATTTTTATTCCACCTCTTTCATCCTTAAAACCTATATCCCCTGTGTGTTGGTATCCATTTTCGTCATAGCTTTCCCTTGTCATTTCTGGGTTATTGTAAAACCCTTGGTGCGCGGACCATATCCATACCTCCCCGACCTCTCCGGGCGGAAGTTCATCTCCTTTGGCATCAACAATTTTATATTCATCTCCCGGAGGTACTAAACCACTTGTTCCTATACTTACATCTTTATTATTTTCAGTTATTGAAACCATCCCTGCGCTCGGAACTGACATCGACCCATAGCATCCTCCGATTCGAACACCACGACTCCAAAGTTTGTCTGCAATTTCAATCGGAAACGGCGCTCCAGCGTAAGATATTGATCTTAGCGAACTTAGATCATATTGATCAAAGTAGGGAGAACTGGCTGATCTGATCATCAACGCAGGATTGCATATCCACTTATTCACCTTTTCATCTTCTGTTAACATACAAGAATCTTTCTCGTTATATTCTGTTAAAAGAATTGCTTTTGCCCCGGCCATTACAGTGGTCCACACACCTATAATTCTTCCTGTGCCTCCATTCATAGGACCAAAAATCAGACAAGAATCATAGGCTACAAAACCAGCTTTTGAGTAAATATCGTGAATCGTCGCTTGGAATGTAGCTTGACTCGAAATACAAGGTTTCGGAATTCCTGTTGTTCCACCGCTTGGTATTACGTGAAGAGGTTCGAATGGATCGGTTTTAAAATAATCTAAATCAGTGTCATCCCACAATTTTCTAATGTCCGGATTGAGCAGTTCTGTGAACGACCTTGTCCCTTCAGGAATAGACTCACCAGGCTTATGAACCACAAATATATATTTGAGACTAGGATGATCTTTTTGATACTCTAGATGCCATTTTGCGATGTCTCGTTCGTGATAAGATGGAACGACAATTGTTACATCAGGATTAACAGCCTCAAGAGTACCTTTTGTGTCTTTCTCGCCTAATTCCACTTGTGCACACAGATACACAAGCGATAATTTTGAGATGAAAATAGAAGCATAATAATTTTCAATAACATTTGGCAATTGGGTAACAACCATATGTTCTTTTCTGATCCCAAGATTTGCCAAATTGAAAATTATATTATTGCAATCATCATATACTTGCTTCCAAGTTTTTCTTCTACGTTTACCCTTATCGGTACTGTAGAAGGTATCAACCACTGCCTCCTTATTTCCCCACTGCTGCACGTTTCTCTTCACGTAATCCCAAAAGACCATGTCACTATAGGGCAATCCATTGCTAAGCGACTTTTTGAACATATTCCAATTAAACAAACCCCAATCAAATCCTCCCATTTTATACCTCCTTTATCTCTTTAAATTATAAAATGCGAACAAACAGCGGCGTTTATCTTACCTTAAAGCAACATCCTTCTTAATACACAACTTTTTAAAATCCTCCTGAAAATCGTCGAACTCGGTTACAAATTTCCATGTAAGTAGAATTTTTCTCCTTCACGTGCCATGACGTCCTTGAGTTTCTAAACCATCTGTGCCTGATCTGTTCAATGAAATTCTGCATATCCCCCCTTCCTTTGTAGGGATGGCTCGACCTTTGATAATTTCAACCCCACGCGCCGCCTCCGAATTCTCCTGATACATGCTACAATCCCATCATCCTACCCACAATAACCTTCATTACCTCAGTAGTTCCGGCAAAAATTGGTATGACACGAACGTCCCTTGCAAAACGACAAATGGGATATTCTTCCATGTAGCCATACCCACCATGAAGCTGAACACAGTGGTAAGCCACACGGTTCGCCATTTCGGGAATCCAGGCTTTTGCCATGGAAACCTTTTTAACGATATCCTTTCCCTCGCGATGACACTCAATAAGAGAATTCAAGAAAGTCCTTCCTAATTCAATTTCAGTGGCCATCTCCACAATTTTGAAGGTATTATGTTGAAAGGCACTGATCGGCTTTCCGAAAACCGTTCTTTCCTTGCAATATTTAATGCTCATATCAAGCATAGCCTCGGCCATAGACTGTGCCCAAATACTTGCGATAAGCCTTTCTCCTTGCAGTTTCTGCATCAGGTAATAAAAGCCTTTTCCTTCCTCTCCCAGAAGATTGGATACAGGTACCCGACAGTCTTCAAAATTGAGTTCTACTGTATCCTGGCTGTGAAATCCCATTTTTTCTAACTTTCTTCCCCTTGAAAAACCGGGGGTTCCGTTTTCGATACAAATCAGGCTGATGCCCTTGAATGGGGGATTTGCCTTGGGATCTGTTTTTGCCACCACAATCACCAGATCACAATGTATTCCATTTGAAATGAAAGTCTTCGCGCCGTTAATCACATACTCCTCTCCTTCTCTCACAGCTGTGGTTCGGACCGCTGCTAGATCAGATCCCGTTCCGGGTTCTGTCATCGCAATGGCCGTAACAATGTCACCTGATGCACAACCTGGAAGCCACTTTGCTTTTTGCGCTTCATTACCAAAACTGTATATGTAGGGAACGATAATATCACTGTGTAGCCCTGCAAGGAGCCCCTGACAGCCGATGTATGCAAGTTCTTCATTTATGACGACAGAATACTCAAAGCCTACGCCGGAACCTCCGTATTTCTCATCCAGCCAGGGGCAGAGGAAGCCGTTCATGCCCATTTTTTTCCACGCATCCCTCGGAACGATTCCTGCCTGCTCCCATTCTTCAAGATAGGGAACAACCTCTTTTGCAAGAAATTTTTTGAAGGAATTACGAAAGATATCATGCTCTTCTTTGAATAATGATTTGCTCATGTTTCCTCCCAAAGTAATGATCATTTATCCTTAAAGACCGGGTCCTCTTCTCGATGAAGGCCTTCATTCCCTCTTTCTGGTCGTCGGTGGAAAAGAGGATTTCAAAGCAGCGGGCCTCATAAGCCATTGCGGATTTTATATCCATGTTACGACCGCCGTTAACGGCGAGTTTCGTTGCCGTGAGTGCCGCTCCCGGCTGCCGGGCAATCTTAAGGGCCATTTTGCGGGTCTCTTCCATCAACGAGGCTACAGGCACAACCTTGTTCAAAAGGCCGGTCCGGTAAGCCTCCTGGGCATCTACTATAAAATCACCCGTGTACAGAAGTTCCTTTGCCTTTGTGAAGCCCACGATACGCGGCAGTCTCTGTGTCCCTCCGGCACCCGGAATGATGCCGATCTTAATCTCCGGCTGGCCAAAGGTGGAATTGTCCGCGGCGATCCTCAGATCACAGGCCAAAAATCAGCTCACAGCCACCACCCAGAGCAAGACCGCTGATTGCCGCAATAACGGGTTTCTCGAGGTCTTCAATGTGATTGAACACCGCCTGGGCTTCTTTAAGGAATCGATGAGCGTCCAGGGAGGTTTTGATTGCGCCGATCTCTGTAATGTCGGCACCAGCGGCAAAGTACTTTTCGCTTCCCGTCAGGACGACCACTTTAACGTCGTCATCTCGATCGATTTCCGTCAGAACATGGTCCAATTCTCTGCAAAGCTCGCTGCTTAGAGAATTCATGCTCTTGGGCCGGTTCAGGGTAATCGTTCCCACTCGGTCCTTCTTTTCGTAAAGAATCGTCTTGTATGCCATCTCGATCTCCTTTCGTTGGTTTGGAGACGACTATTTTGAAAGATGATTGTCTTAGGATAAATTTCTGCGGGATGTGCAGGGACCACCAAGGAAGTCGATCTTCTTGGGGATCTTGAACACGACAATTTCTCACCCGTAATGGTTTTACACCTTGATGATGACCGCCTCACCCTGGGCCAGCCCTCCGCAGATGGATGCTACTCCATAGCCTCCTCCGCGTCGTTTTAATTCATAAGCCATTGTCATGGTGATCCTTGCGGCGCTTGCTCCCACGGGGTGCCCGATAGCAATGGCGCCGCCATTCACATTGGTCTTATCCTGAAGTTCTTTCCATTTCTTCGCATTACCCTTGGCAAGAATCTTCGTGGAGACAAGCGGCATGGCAGCAAAGGCTTCATTGATTTCGATGAGCTTCATGTCGTCTATGGTCAGTCCCACCTGGTCGAGAGCCTTTTGAATTGTGTATGCAGGAATTACGGCGATTCCTCGTGGTTCAGTTGCAGCAGCCACAGTGGCTACCACGGTGGCCAAAGGCTTTAAACCTTTCTCTTCAGCTTTCTTTCGCGTCATTATTAAAATTGCACTCGCCCCCGAATTCATGGGAGGTGCATTTCCCGCCGTAACCGTCGGGCTCCCATATATTGTTTTGAGTTTTGCCAAAGCCGCCACATCCGTTTTTCTCGGGGATTCATCGCTCTCAATGATAATGGGATTTCCCTTTTTCTGCGGAATGACGACAGGGGTCAACTCTTCTCCGATCTTGAATTTTCCTTCATCATATGCTTTCGCATATAATTCCTGGCTTCGCACTGCCCAAGCGTCTTGCATTTCTCTGGTGACACCATGTTCCAAGGCAACCTCACCAGCATCGACAGCGACCGGGTTAAAACCTTTAGCTGTGTATCCTAGCTCAAAGAGGCAATCGATCAATTTGATATGCCCTAGTCTTGCCCCCTTCCTCAAACCGGGAGCCAAATGCGGCGTCCTCGGCATGTTTTCAGAGCCAACCGCCATGGCAATCTCTGCATCACCTGCTTTGATCGAACGTACGCAAAGCCGGAAAGCTGTGAGAGAAGAACAACACGCTTTGTCCAGCGTCAAAGAAATATTTTCCGCCGGGAACCCAGCAAGAAGACTAGCTTGACGGGCCGGCACATCTGTCTCCAACGCCATTTCCGCTAAGATAACGCCTCCGTAGTTGATTTCTCCAACCTCTTCGGGCTTGATTCCCACGCGCTGGATGACCTCTTTCATTACGATGACAGCCAAATCGATACTGGGAATATCCCGCATCGCTCCATCAAACCGCCCAAAGGGCGTTCTAACAGCGCTCACAATCAATATATCGTCTTTATTTTTCATTGCTGTCTTTCTCCTCGCTTTGCACTTGTATATATTTTGTCTCCATACGGATGACCCCGTCGAGCCGAATGACCTCCCCGTTGTGCATCGTGTTCTCAATGATGTGTATGGCAAGCCCGGCGTATTCATCTGGTTTTCCGAGCCTCGGCGGGAGGGGAAACATTTTCATATCCTAACTACCAAATAGTAATACTTACTTACTTAAAAAAATCGATACTATGCAAGGATTATATTGTCAAGCATAAATATTTTCATTCTACTGTGACTGTACCATTAGGTACTGTTCGAATTATGGGAAAGTATTTTTTATTGCAGCTATGGCTCGCTTGAAGGATTTCGTGATTAGCTTCTTGGAAAAAATATTGGGATGTTAATACGGAGGGTGAGCAAAAATGACAACTTGAAATTAAAATGACCTTTTCAATGTATTTACAATTTTGATGGGGGATTGAGGGAGATGTCAATTTTTCTTAATGCCCTCAAATAGAATACTGCAGAACTGCTCAGTCAATTCATCTGTCGACAAGTTCTTTCGGAACAATAGTGTTGGCATACTTAAGTGTTCTATTCCGGCCATTATCATTTGCATGATAACCCAGCTCGATATATCACCTCGTATTTCATTATCACTTACACCTTCTTCAATAATCTCACGGATATATTTTGTATATCTTCGTACGGCTTTATAAGTCTCACTTTGAAAATAACCTGGATAGTTTCTTACTTCTAAAAGCAGAATCTTTGCAATAACGAGATTGTGCTGATATAAATATATATGCTCCCATATAATTTTTCTTAATTTGTTCAAAGAACCCGTCAGTCCCCTTAATTTGAGTGTTATGTCATTTACGTAATCATCAACAAAGTAAAATAATACACTGTGAAGTAATCCTCTCTTACTTCCGAAATACTTGTATATTAGAGATTCGTTAACACCTGATACTTCAGCTATTTCCGATGTTGTTATTGTGCTGAACTCCTTTTTGCTCAACAGTAGTATAATAGCATCAACAATTTTTACACCACCAGGTGGTAGGTTGCCTTTGTCGAGCGGTTGTATTTTTTTGATTTTTTTCCTTTTGCTGACCTTCATACCGATAACCGCCAAAATATTATTTTTATATTAATAAAGTAATGCTTACATAATTGTCAATCATTAATTATTTTAGTATAAAGTAACGCTTACTTTATTTCTAAAACAATAGAAATCATCTTCAGAGTAACTGAAACTTTGCCTGTGTTTCATCTGATCCGGTTTAAATAGTATTTCCAGTAATGCTATGTTCAATGAGATCGAAATCGCACGATTCTTAGACAAGAACATCTATTCGAGTAAGACCGTCATGGAAGGAATACTTCAACTTATAACCCAGTTTCTGCAGGGTCTGCCTCATTATATCGTTCTTAGGATTCATAATAAAAACGAAACGGGCAATACCGCGCTCCTTGCCTATAGCAATGATCTTTACCAGTAATGATTTGCCGAGGCCAACATTCTGGCAGTCGTCACGGACTGCAACAGAAACCTCCGTAAAATGATATTGAGGATCATAACCATAACGAGCTACGGAAATAATAGCATCTTTTCCATTTTCCTTAATCACAGCGACAAGGGCAAATTCGTTATCGTAGTGGATATGCGTGAAGCGATATAGCAAATTTTCCGGAAGAGCACGAAGTGGACGCAGAAAGCGAAAATTTATAGACTGAGGAGAAAGATTGTTAAATAATTCGGTTAGAAGATCCCCGTCGGTTTGCAGAATAGGCCTAAGAAACACATTCCTGCCATTCTTGAGCGTGAGCCAGTTTTCATATTGATGGGGATAGCCCTCGTTTAAAGTGGTCGGCATTTTTATTTCTCATAAAAAAGTTGAGAACCATGATCTGCTTTAATTTTATTCCTATATTATATTTACAATTGCAATTCTACTCATTTCCTGAAATGCGATAAGTTTGCATAGGTAGCAATATTGTTGATTCTCGGAGAACCTCTCTTTTCTGCATCTTTGCCCTCTCACTTCCCTCACACAATACGCTGGTAGGTGCCATGTTGGCTCTCCTCCTTGGTGTTCGTCGAGATCTCTTGCAGGATTCAACTTACCACTTCAGCAGGTTGGCCAGCATGGTATTTTTATTTCAACCATCAATCTTCAATCGGTCATGCTGTGATGAAATGTGGACTTGTAGGTGTAAGAGGTAACCAAAACTGTGCCCAAATTGTGCCCGCCTTATCTCATTTTTCCAAACGGAACCTAACATTTTCCAACTTAACTATTCAAAGAAAAGCCCAATGAAATCCACAAATAAGTTGGAATCATTGGCCTTTCTGGTTTTGACTGTTTTGCACTCAACATCCCCCGCCCCTCGGGGGCATGACGGTTCGACTCCGTCCTCCGGCACCAGAAAAACATAGGGGGTTAGCGCTCAATGCTGCCCCCTTTTTTTTGTCGAAATTTTGAATTGTGTCCAACCGTGCGCCCATTTCATTGAATTAAGATGATGAGACTGGAACGTCTGCTCCGGGACTCTCCGAAGTTTAGTTTGCCTTGACATTCTAGCAAAAAATGACATAAGTCAACCAACAGTTTGAAAAGTCACATGTTGCGACCTTTAAAGGCGCGATTACAGAAAGTTCAACTGCACCGGGAGAGGGTGAATTCGGTAAAACGTGCGAGCCGACAGCCCTTTCAAAGTGCTGACTTGTCAGTGTACACTCGTTTCCCGGCCAGCCGCAAATTCCGTTCTTGAAAAATGATCGGTCGATAAAGGCCCTGTATCAGAGGATATCTGTTTGCGGCTAAGGCAGGACCGCATGGAATCGATCCCCTGCTGGGAGTGGACAGGGATAACAAGCATCACAATGGATCTGTTGTGAAGGGGGTTCTATGGGGAAAGACGATTACAGCAAAACGGTAAGCCGGCATTATAGACAGCTGTTGGAGCAGTGCAAGGTTCACATGGACCGCTTCGAGAAGGAATATCCCGAACCCCGGGAAGACTTCCATGCGCTTCTGAAAGAGCGTGGGATCTCGAGGCGGGATTTCCTGAAGTGGACTTCCTTCATGACGGCGGCCCTCATGCTGCCGCCCGTCTTCGAGCCCATGGTGGTGCGGGCAGCAGAAAATTTCAGCCGTCTTCCCATCGTGTGGCTCCACTTCGCCGAGTGCACGGGCTGCAGCGAGTCTCTGCTTCGTTCGTCCTACCCGAATGTCGATGACATTCTCCTCGAGACCATATCGCTAGAGTACCACGAGACGATCATGGCCGCCGCGGGGGATCAGGCCGAGAAATGCCTCGAGCAGGCCCTGCACGACTTCCCCGGCAAGTTTGTCTGCGTCATCGAGGGGGCAATTCCTCGGGGTCTGAACGGGCAGTACATGCGCCTGGGCCCCAAGGGCGAGACGGGCCTCCAGATCGGCAAGAAGGTAACCTCCAAGGCCGCGGCCACGATTTGCATCGGCGCCTGCGCCGTCTGGGGTAACATACCTGCAGCCCGGCCCAACCCCACCGATTCAACGGGCGTGAGCAAGGCCCTTGGCATTTCGACGGTGAACATAGCGGGCTGTCCCCCCAACACGGTCAACTTCACGGGGACACTCCTGTACTTCCTCATGTTCGGCGGCATGCCGCCCCTCGACGGGCAGGGTCGCCCGGTCTGGGCCTACGGAAAGCGCATCCACGACTTCTGCGAGCGCCGTCCCCATCACGATGCGGGCGAGTTTGTGGAAGAATGGGGCGACGAGTATGCCCGGAGGGGCTGGTGCCTCTACAAGATGGGATGCAAGGGACCCTACACCTTCGCGAACTGCCCTCATCTGCGGTTCAATGACCACACTTCCTGGCCGGTCATGGCGGGACACGGTTGCATCGGCTGCACGGAGATCGGATTCTGGGATACCATGGCGCCCCTGGAGAAGCCCATTTATGAGGAAACCATCTGGGGGGAGAAGACCATCGACGATATCGGCATCATGCTGATGACAGCGACAGCGACGGGCCTTGCGGCGCACGGCCTTATCAGCGCACTTCGTCACGGCGGTTCGGACAAAAAAGACGAAACGCCCCACAAGGAATAGCGGGATTCAGGAGGTAAGCCATGTCGAAAAGACTGGTTGTTGATCCCATCACGAGAATCGAGGGACATCTAAGGATAGAAGTAGAACTGGACAACACGAACACGGTCAGGGATGCCTGGAGCAGCATCACGCTGTGGCGGGGCATCGAGACGATCCTCAAGGGCCGCGACCCTCGCGACGCGGGTCTCATCACTCAGCGTTTCTGCGGCGTGTGCACTTACGTACACTACGAGGCTAGCATCATGGCCTGCGAGGATGCTTTCGGGGTCAAACCGCCGCCCAATGCGCGGTTGATCCGAAATCTGACACAGGGGATCTGGTACCTGGGCGACCACATCATGCATTTCTACCACCTGCACGGCCTGGACTGGGTGGACATCGTGAGCGCCCTCAAAGCGAACCCGAATAGAGCCGTCGAACTGGCCAAGAGCGTCCACCCCAACCCCTACAATTGCTCGGCAACGCACTACAAGGCCGTCCAGGACCGGCTCACCCGCTTCGTGAAGTCGGGGCGGCTGGGGCCCTTTGCCAACGCATACTGGGGCAACCCCTCCTACAAGCTGCCCCCTGAGGCGAACCTCGTGATCGCGTCGCACTACCTGGATGCCCTGCAGGTCTCCAAGGTGGCAGCTCAGGCCCAGGCCGTCTTCGGCGGCAAGAACCCCCATCCGCAGCACCTCGTCGTGGGCGGTGTCACATGTGTGCTTGACGCCCTCAACCCCAGCCGCCTGGGCGAGTTTCTCTTCCGCGCCAAGGAGGTGAAGGACTTCGTCGAGAGGGCCTACATCCCCGACGTCGTCTTGGCGGCGCGCTACTACAAGGGCGAAGGTCTTGCCGGTATCGGTGGAGGCGTCAGGAACTACATGTGCTTCGGCGGCTTCCCCCTCGATGACGGTATGAACAGCTTCCTCTTCCCGAGGGGGATCGTGAAGAACCGAAACCTCGCCAAACTGCTGCCCGT
>Ga0102851_10001667_pt1 | contig 12899 bp, 19 predicted proteins | sample Mud3Dept3metaG_FD_79558 | JGI IMG/M metagenome (GOLD analysis project Ga0102851, IMG submission 79558) | Freshwater wetland microbial communities from Ohio, USA, analyzing the effect of biotic and abiotic controls - Mud 3 Core 4 Depth 3... | ecosystem: Environmental > Aquatic > Freshwater >... | reverse complement strand
CACATATAGTTACTCCCTAAATAAATTAATTCAAAATAAAAATAATTTTATAATAATCAACTTTATTAAAATGATTTAAATATAAATAGCGGTAGTCTTCATAATGATTAATCATGATATTCTATGATGATGGTCAAATATTAATATATTTACAAAGAAAACCGTTAGCGGTAGACTTCTTTACAAAGTGACCTCATCATTATGATAATAATCAGTCCTCACAATGATGATGGATAATTAAATAAAAAGATATAGAAAAAAAAGGAATTTAATTATGTGTAAAATTTACTATTTCTTTTGTATTTTCGGTATTTACTACCATACTTTATTACCTCAATAACTATACTGTTTTAATACTATATATACTTAACTGATTAAAACAATAATCTTTAGATGCTTTGATATTTGGAGGATATATCAAAGCATCTGAGGTAAATAAAGTCTCCGGTGTAGTAAAGTGACTAAACGAAAACTACACCATCATAGACAATTAAATGATAGGATAAAACGACTACCCTATAAAGTCATAATGTTTTATCCTAATGTAATCAATCATCTTTTACATGATTTATAATTTTAAAACCATTAAGTTTAATATATAATGCTTCAATTTCATTATCTTTTAAACCAGATTTTAACATTATTACTCTTTCATTGGCTGTTTTACCTGTTATATTGTTTGTCATACTTATATTACCTCAATAACTATACTATTTTAATAGTATATATACTTAACTGATAAGAAAAAAAAAAGAATAAAAAATTTAAAAAATATTAAACAATTCATTAAAGATAAATTTATTTTCAATACTACCGTTTAGTTTATTTATTTTATATAAATTAAAGAAATCTGTTTTTATCAAAACATAATTTAAAGTTTGTGACATCTCAATAGTTTTTATATTATATTCATATAAAATAGTACCGTTTGTTTTGTTTGCAATAAAAAAATTGTTATTGGTATAAAAATAAATATTTGTAGAATCTTTTATTATATCGTTCACATTATCTTTTAATATTATTTTATAGTTATTAGGATTTATAACCATATTTTTACTTTTTAAAATTATTTCATCATCAAATAAAGATGAAAAAGTTATAATAGAATTATCAGATGATTCACAATTTGATAATAAATATTCTGAAAAATTAAATTTAGTGCTTAAATTTATAGATGTATTAGAAATTCTATTTGATGTTTGATTATATGATGATACACTAACATTACACCATAAATAATTATCAATACTACATAATGAATAAGTATTATTTGTTGAATTATTCCATACACCATTTAATGAAATATTAAATTTATCTGTTTTATAATTAGTCTCATTTTTAATCCATGTGGTATTAATACTTATGTTTAATTGGATAGCGGTTATATTATTTGGAACATCAGGGTAATATATTGTACCTGTATCATCAAAATATATCTTTAAATTATTAATCGAACATGTACTACCATCACCTGTAGGCTCACAATAAATAGTATATATTGAGTAAATATTTTCATTTATTGATGTAAAATTTTGATAATATGTTGTATAAACATTTTTACTATATTGATATTGTTTATTACCATACTGACTACTATTTTTTCTTATTATTCCCCATGCCGGAAAGTCAGCGCAATTATCAATTGTTTCGTAACAAGCTAATTCAAAAGATATACGCCATGAACCAGTATAAGAATCTGTAATATTTATAGAATTTGAACTATAGCGTATATTTGTTAATGATATTGTTATTTCTTTTGCACTAACATTATTTATAAAAAATAATGTACATATTAAAATTAATATTAATATTTTTCTCATATTTTTTTACCTCATAATTTAAAATTTACAAAATACCATAATCTAATTAATGTCTCAATAACAGTATAGGGAAGCATCAATATACTCAAATATGCCCCTGTTGTAAAAATAAAATGACATATTTTAATATCCAACCATTTATCAATTTTAGCTATAAATATCCTATATATTACATATATTTGAATTGTGTTAAGACTTAAAAAGTATAATGTCTCTCTTATATATGGATTACCCAAACTTAAATAAAAAATAATACATTCAATAAAAAAAATTCTTTTTTTATCTAATGCATACCAATATTTTACACCGTATTTTAATTCCTGTTTATGAATTTCATTTTTTATAATAAACAAAAAGGCAAAATCAGCTAATAAAATTAATGATGAATAGAAAATAGTATTAAAATTAAAACCTATTTGATAATTTAGAAAAGCGAAATCTTCAATACCTTTACTGAAAACTAAAGGTATAAAAGTATTTAAATTAAATGTTATAGTAGGAAAAAGCATTAAAAATAAAATTATTTCAAAATGATAAACAGTCATTGCATAAATATAATAAATAGATTTTTTATAATATTTATCATAAATATTGAATATTTTAGCTAATCTCATCTTATCATCTTTTGACCTATATTTTTTAATCCATCATTCCAATTATCAATTCTTTTAAATATTTCATCTGGTGAATGATTTAAAAATTCTTGATATTCACCCTTTTTTTTCTGTAATTTTGTTACATAATCCTCATGATTCAACCAAAGTTTAAAAGGTTTAAACTTAGTATTATAAAAAAATAATACAGGAAAAAGATTTATCTGTATATCGTAATTTTCCTCAATACGCCTATCAATAATTCTTAAATTCATTAAGAAATCTTGTTTTTCAAAACGTATGATATTATCCTCTTTTGTATTTTTTGAATATGTATTAATGTAATTTGGAATAATTATTAAATCACAATATTCACCTAAATTTTTATCTATTGAGTCTCCAAATTGAAAAGTTCCTCTCAACCTACAATCTTTTTTAGCAATATCAACACCAAACACAGAAATAAATTTATTTTTGATGCTGTTAAAATCTCTAGCAGGAATATCATTCTGTGGTTCATCCCATATAATATTAATACTTTGAGGGATAGCATCAAAAAATCTAGTATCAATAAAAGGTTTAACAATTATATTAAAACCTGTTTCATCAAAATTTAAAGGCATATTGGAGAAAATTTTTAAACGATTATTTATAATAGCATCCATTAAACATAACCATGTAAGTATTAATGATTTACCTCTTGAATATCTACCGCCAACTAATACAACATATCTTGATAGTATTAATTCTATAATATCTTTTATAGTCATCATTATTTATCACAAAATGTTATATTTGTATTATTTTTCTCATACGGAAGTATCCAATAGCTATATTTATTACCTAATTTAAATTCATTATCATAAAAAGATAAAAACATAGTTTTATTTGATGATGCAACAATTTTTATATCATTTTTAAAATTGTTATCTGCATAAGTAGCACCTAAGGCAAAAAAAATAAGAGCAAAAATTATTAAACCTATTATTAATATATCTTTATCCATAATTTTTTACCTTTTTAATTTACCTAAAAATGAGTCTGATTGTAAACCATTTAAATTTATGCCTGAATCTCTCACTATATCGGTTAATATCTGCAAAACATTATGTCTATCTTCACCTATGATACTTCTTAATAATTCCAATCTATCTTTAATAAATTTATCAACTACATAATTATCAGCATAAATATTATAATATATTAATTCGTTTAAATCCTCAAAATCAGCTATAGTTAAATTTGTTAAAGATTTTATTCTATCAGTATCATATATTGAAGCTAAAACTATTTTTACAGTATCTAATGTTTTAGCATCATCATGAGATAAACCGTTTTGTTTTCCAAAAAAACCGTTAAATAAATCATTTACGAATTTTTGTTGTGGTAATGTAAAGCCTGATGTATTATCGACTATTTCAGGATTAATCGTTTCAACATCTTTATTAACATCTTTTATTTTTTTCATAAATTATCCTATGAAAGCTCTTAATAAAGAATCAATAACCATACCTGAAAGTATCCCAACAATAGCAATATATACAGCACCTGAATTTTTTTTATTATTGCTTCTTTCCATAACTTTTATCCCTAAAAAATTTCTTATCCAATCTTGTGAGATATTAGCCAATGTTTTAATATGGTCTTTATCTATAATAGTGTATCTTTCAGCGTTTGCCAACTCAATAATAGGTAAAGGAATTTTATTAAGCATTACAGGAATATAAAATTTATATTCTTTTTTATAATAAGCCTGTTGAGAATTATTTAAATAATCAACATCTTTAAAAATATTATAATATTTTATATCACTAAATCTAAGTAATGATGATTTTTTATCAATTCCGTAAGGGTAATTTTCGGTTATATCTATAGTTTTTTCCCCTTCTTTAGACCAATTATTATAAATAACACCTTCAGTTATAAGAATAGCACCCTTAAACGGAACATTAAATAATATTAAACTTACACCAGCTATATTAACAATTTCACCATTAATATCATTTGAATTTAAAAAATCTTTATCAAAATATCTGATAGTGATTCTATTTAATTTTGTGTTTTCTACTGTTTCCCTGAATTGTTTAGGGATGTTTATTACTTCTTTTGTTTCAGGTAAATCTTTACCTACACTATTAAAAAAATTCCAATTCATTATTGCACCTCTATTTTTATTCTTTCAGATAGTTTTTTATCTTGTTTTTTATAATATATTATATCCCCAACATCTAAACCATATTTAGATTTAAACATATTATATATTTTTCTCATTGATATATTTTTATTTTTTTCCAATTCTTCCAACATATTAAATAAATCCAATTCTAAATAATCAGGTTTTCCATTTTTTTTAATATCAAATCTAAAAGTTTGTACACCTGAATTATTATCATCTCTCATCTTTTCAGTAATAATTATACTTCTTTGTTTTACCATAATATTTTAACCTCTAATTTTTTGGATTATATCCGAAACAAATTTTTCATAGAACCATAATAAAGGTTTAATGATTACAATATTTATAAAATAATATTCATTACTAGCAAAATTTTTAAATGTTTCTAAAATATCTTTTGATGTAGAATATGAATAAATAAAAATAATCATTGATATTAAAGAAAAAACCCAAAGTAATCCCATTACAGCTATAAAATGAATCATATCCAATACATAATCAATCAATGAATCTAAAAAAGTTAAAGGTTCAATAATATATGATTGATAGTTTAAGTAATCTATATCTGAAATAATATAACCTAAAGTTACAATTTCAATTATTTTTATACCTGCTTTTAAAACAAAAAATAATAATTTAAACACTGGATTTAATGAATTATAACTATTATCTATATCATATTTTATTTTAGAAACTCCATTATCTCTATATTTAAAATTAATTTCATTATTAATAATATTTGTTGAATTATTAGGAATATTTACAACATTAAAAAAATAATTTTTATTTAATGTATATAAACTACTATTATAAAATAATTCAGATTCTAAAATTACTGTTTTACCGTTTATTGCTATTTTTTCAGTATTCATTTGATTAAAAAAAGGCATATATAAAACTGTTTCCTTATCTGAATATTTTGTATAAATATTATTATTTAAAATTATTGTCCTATTAACAATAATATCATCCATAATTAAACCAGACAACAAAGTATATTCATAATACACTTTTAAAATATTATTCTTTGAATCATTTAAAGTATAAACATGACTATAAGGATAATTTTTTATTTCAAAATTTAAAGCTATATAATTAATACTATCTGTACTATCTGTATTATATTTTGTATCTATAAATGATGAATTTGTATAAGTAAACTCATCTGTTGTATTAGCATTCGGTAAAGTAGTTAAACCGTTTACAGGAAAAATTAAAAAAGCAAAAATTATTAGTAAAAAAATAACTTTTTTCATGTTTATTTTCCCCTCATTTTCCAATATGCACCAGCACATAAACACAGCATACATACTGCAAATATAAAAGAAAACCATTGATTACCCCTTCTTTTTATCATAACGTCTGATACTTCACCATCATCATCAGTGAATATAAAAGGATTATCAACAATTGAAACAGTATTATTTATAGTTGGTTTTGGTGTAACTATTCCACCATTCAAATAAACGCTGTCAGAATCAAATAAAGTTCCTGATGAATTGTATAAATATCCTGTATAAATTCCTTCATCATCATTAAAACTAAACATATATTGAAATTGTGATAAAGTATTTGATGGTATTGAAAAATTAAATTTTAATACTCCATCAGGATTTTTAATAAGAATATAACCTGTTTGATTTAAAAAACCGTCTATATAATAAGTTCTCCCCTGTTCTATATTATCATTTTCAAAAAATAATTCATTATTTGAATTAATAGGATTAATCAAAACAGTTATTGAATCTAAAGTGTTATAATCAACACCATCAAAAATATATAATTCAATATTTAACAATCCTAGTTTTTCATTTTCAGGAATTAAAAAATTATACGTTTGTGATAAACCGTAAGGTACATCATATAAATAATCATTAAAACCATTAAATAAATGTAATTTTGCATTCATTGAAGCATTATAATTAATAATAATATTTTCAGATTGATTATAAATATTTTTATCTGTTGATAGATTACCTGTCTGTGTACTAACATCTGAAGCAAAACCGTATTCTATTTGTAACATATCCATATATTCAGATAATGCTGAATTATTTTTTGGTGAACGTGTTATATAAGCTGTAAATATTTGCATAATTGATTTATCATGTATAGGTAACCAAAAATTATCTAAATCATAAGCATTTTTTGTACTTACCCATTCAGTATTACCATCATATAATTTTACAAAATAATTATAATTTGTTGTATCAGCATTTTGTATAAGATAAGAAATATTAATCTGTTCACCTAAATTATAAAATGTTTTATTTGCTGTTAATGTATAATCACTTGAAACATAACCACTAGTGTTTAAAGTAAGTTCACTTACCCCCCCTGCTGAAAGAGTAACAGCAATTTTAAGACCATCAGCATAATAATCTGTAAATGAAAAATCTAAAATATTAAATGTTGATTCATAACTATAAGTACCTGTTGATGAATTTATAAACCATTTAGTAGGTAGATTTTTTCCTTTTATTACCTCAATATTAAATAAATTATTTGTTAGATAGGTGACATTAAACGTATCTGTAACACCAGAATGTAAATTAACTCTATAATAAAAAGCTAAATAGGGATTTGTTACACTATTTGAATAAATAGCTAACGGACTATTTATATTTGGTGCATTATTATTAGACAAAAATGCAAATACTGGATGTGAAGTTACATTTACCCATATATTTTTATCATATTCTATAATAAAAGGTGAGCTTATTATATTACAAACTGATACACAGACTAAATATACTGATGCAGATGATGAATCATAATAACCTATAACTTCTCCGCTACCACCTGAAATAATACTACCTGTTGTGCTTTCAAAAGAATGAGAAAAATGCAACTGTTGGAAAGGCATACCTGAGGCATTAATTCTAAAATCATCAAAATAATTGTAATTAGTAGTATCAAAATATATTTTAGACATATTAAAAGAATTACCTGATACTGTATCAGATGTGCTATATTGTTTTTGATATTGATTACTTATCTCAATTGAGTCACCACTTACATTATTTATTAACAAAAACAATGTAAATATAGATAACAGTATTTTATTTTTCATTTTATTTACCTCTTTTTAGTTTGTAAATTTTTATTATAACAATTGCTAATATTAAAATCATTATACCGGAACTTATTATAATCCCAAAACTTGATGATATAAAAGGTTTAATATCTTTATTCCAAATATTTTCATTATTAGCGTTTGTTGTATCTAGAATATCAATAATAATGGTAGAATTATCATCAATACAAATTTTTTCCTGTAATTTAATATCTTTATAATAATAATCATTTATGTAAACAGGATAATTATAGGAATTTAAAAAATTATTTGATTTATCTATGTATATTTCTAAACATTTATTATTTACTGTTGAAATATTATCATAAATAAATGTTTCAGCTTTTACATTAAATATTAAAAATATACTAAATAAACCTAAAATAATTATACTTAAAACAATAAAATTATTTACACTTGAATTTATTTTCATAATTTTTTAATCACACCATAGCCAAAATAAAAAATTAAAAGTATAATAGCTACCCATATAATATACATCCAATCAGAATTAAAATAATTAAGATTTCTTATAAATTTTTGATGGTTAAGCGATGTATTAGGATATATTACAATTTTATAATTAGTATATTCTAACGAAACATTTTCATTATTAAGTAAAGTTGTAATATTTGAAATATTATTTAATTTTATAATTGATATAGTTTTATTATTTTCAGAATTAAATGTTATATCTATATTCCCCATAACCGGAAAAACAGAAAAAAGAATGAATAATAAAATAAACAGGATTTTTTTTAACATATTTTTTTTACCTCATATTGAGATACGGAAAAAATATATAAATGTCGTGCTGGAATCATACACGACATTTATTTTTAAAAATGCCTTCTTATATAGCTGTTTGGTTTTCTCAAATCAATTATTATCCCCACCATTGTCAGAACAACAATAGCATATATAACCGTTGTTGCATTTGAACCTGTAACCAATTCCTGTAATACGTAAAGAATGGTTAAACCTAACTGTGTGGTTAGATTCGCCAAATCAGACCATGAACCGAGGTCTGAAGTTGCTATGGTAGCAGAAGCGGGGTTTCCGGCAAACACAAGAGCTATTAAAGTTAGCGTTAAAATGTGTTTAATTATTGGTTTCATTTAATTTTTCACCATACCTCATTATCATAATACTCTTAATATTATATATACTTTTCGCATGTTATAAAAATATCATAATAGGGTTTACCGCTTCATATTAAAAACGCTATCGGTAGCCTGTTTTTATGAAAAAATACTTTCGATAAGAATTTTAAAATTTACAATGAAGCCAACCGATATTTATATAAAACTCTATTATTTTTTTATTCCTGAAAAGTACCTATGCTATCATATAGGGTATATAAAAATAATTCAACCTGATGCAAAAATAAAAATCAAAAAACAATAACGGTAAACATCTAAAAATCAAACATATATTTTATATATTTTTTAAAGCATTACAATATAATGAATATATAACTAATAGTAATATGTAATAGAATCTAAATAATTTCTGCATCCTTCACAATTCGGAATAATTTTATTATTTATTAAAAAAATATAATTAGCTTTAATATTATATTTTAAATAATTATTAATAGATTCATTCATTTGTATTCTAATAAGACAATTTATACATTTATTTCTGTTCTTTTTCATATAATTAAATTAATATTTATTATTTTTTCTTATCATACTGACATAATAATTTTTGTTCACCCTCAAAAAGCTCATCAATCTCATTAATATAAAATGGATGTACAACACCGTTTTTATCTACTAAACCTTTTTCATAAGTTCTTTTTAAATGTTTTATTTCTTCAATATCCCCCACAATAAGATTAAAATACCTCAAACTTTCGTTATAACCTAAAAATCTTTTAATTTTCCATACATTCTTTTTACTTATATCCTCATTATTCTCTATAGCTTTTTTAACAGAATCTTTTTTTACACCTTTTATCTTATGTTCAATGACTAAATCCTGATTTTTTGAGGAATAGTCTTTTAAATTTCTACAATCAAACTCTAATAAAAAATCTTCTTTCTTTAATTTTCCTAATGCATCTTTATTAATCCAACCTAAAGTCATTAAAATTTCAAAACCTTTAAGTGTACATAATAATGAATCAGTATCACAATAAATTAAATATGGTTTTATTAAAGTAATTAATTTATACAACAATACCCTAGAATAAGAAGTTACAAAACTAGATATAGGTATAAATGTATTTCTACTTGATTCTTCATCTGAAATCTCAAAACATTCACCATGTATAAATTTAAGTTTATGTAATTTATTTATTTCATCATCAAAAATATCAATATAACCATTATAAATATAATTGTTATAATCAGGGTTTTTTACTTCTTTTTTTGTTTTTTGGGCAAATTTTCCATAGGATGAGGTTAAAGTAGTTTTACAAAAATATTGCATAACATCGTTTTTATCAATCCCTTTTTCTTTATTACCATTTTTATAATCTAATCTTAAATTATAATATTCCGTAACGAATTTATAAAATAATTTTGCTTTTTTATAAATCAATATTTCTTTAACATCAAATATTTCATCATCATTTAATAATTCTATTTCAGGCTGACATAAAAAAGATGAAAATTTGCCAACAGGATATAATAATTTTTCGTGTATCTCATCTCTATAAGGTATTTTACTTTCTTTTAAATTAACTGTTATATTAGCAATAATTAAATATTCTTTTGATTGTAATAATTCATTAAGAATTTTTTTATTACCTTTATCTATTTTTTGGATAAATTCAACAGGATAATAATTATCTAACATTACATTAGGATACATAGAATTAATATCTAGTTTATATATATTTTCAAACAATCCAATTTTAAAACATTCAGTCCTACCACCATAATAAGATAATCTTTCAAAAAATTCTATTTCTGGATTATGATGTATAATTATATTACCATCATAATATTTTGGATTTCTGAAAATATTAAATGCTGTTGATGCTATAGTATAAGAAAACTTACACCTATCTTTAGTAAAATTTATAAGATTTATAACAACATGTCCCACAATTTCAGTATCCCGAAAACAATAAAATTTTGCCCTATCTGATATATCTTTTATTTCTTTTATCCCTTCATCGTTCATTTCAAATTCTAACTTTTCAAGATTAAAAATTTTACCTAATTCTTTTAAAGATGTTCTAAAATAATTTGTAGTTGATAAAAAACATATATCAAAATTTTTTTTACCGTATTTATAAATAAAAACATTATCAGAAATACCTATTTTAAGTTTAAAGTCAGCAGATTTAATTAATTTTTCATCTATAATATGTCTTACATCATAACTTATATTATGTGCAAATAAATATAATGTTGTACCTTTTTTGATTTTTCTTAAAAAAAAGTCAGTAAAAACGCTATTAGCTTGAATATAATTTGTATAATATTTTGTGTTATATTCTTGAATATTTTCTATTTTTCTTGAAAAAAACAGCTCATCAGTTTTTTTATACTCTCCATTAATTAACTCAAAATAAAAAGCATATCCAAAACTTAAAATATGTTGATTTATTAAAATAAATTCAGGATTTAAATTATGTGATACGGTTACTTTATTAATAAATTTTTCTTCAGGGTATGCTTCAGTATCAAAAACTATAAAATGGTCTGGTTGTGATGTTTTTGAGGACTGATTTAATGTATAGGACATTTATTATCTAAATTATCTAAAAGATATAATTCTATGTGAACCATCATAAAAATCTATTATAATTTCATTCTGACTTTTTTGTATTTTCTTTATCAGTTTTCCAAAATGATTTTGTAATAATATATATGTTATATCTTCTAAATCATCAAATTCTATTGTCATATTTTACCTCAAATTAAATGAAATAGTGTTAATAATGACCTATCGTTAATTATTACTAACACCAACGTAATATTTATCTATGTTTACAATTTTTGCATTTTTCAGATTTTAATAATATACATCTTTTTGCTTTATTTTTCATAATTTAATAATTTTTCCTTCCATGATTCTTAGGTCTTAATTTATTCTTTTCCATTTTTTTAATAATTTCTTCTTCAATATTAATATGTAAGTCACCACATAAATGAAATAATCTTATAAATTCATCTGCTATTTCTTCTTTAAAATGTTCAAAATCATCATCTCTAAAAGCGTTTAATGCTTCTGATATTTCAGAATGACATAAAGCTAATGTATCCCCTATTGATAAACATTTATAACCGTTTTGTTTATAATTAATTAAATGTTCTTCTGTTGAATTAACATCTATCCAATATATAAACCAACCATGTTTATTAGCGTTAATTTTTGCTTGTCTTATTAATTCCTCTATTTTTGAAATCATTTTTATTACCTCAAACTAATTAACTTAGATGCTTCTTTTTTATCCTTAATTAATTTTATTTCATCATCTGTATAACCTATTCTCTTTAAAAATTCTTTTTGTCGTGTACTTACTTTAGTTTTCACATCTGGTCTATTTGTATATTCGTGATAAGTGGTTGATGTTTCCTCAGCATCAATAAGCGTATGGTCTGGATAATTATCATCATGAATTTCAGCAAACATATATTTAACTTCCTCACGTAAAGCTACTGTATGCTCAACCCTTCTATCAGATACTAAACATGAACATGCAAAAGTAGTTAAATAATATCCTTTTTTTACTGGTTTTATTTCTTCCGCTTCTTCCGCTTCTTCCGCTTCTTCCGCTTCTTCCGCTTCTTCTATTTCTTCCACTTCTTCTATTTCTTCCGCTTTTTTTAATTCTTCTTTAGCTTTTTTTATTGAAGGTTCTAAAATTTTTTCAGCTTTTTTATATTTTCTTTTTTCTTTTCTTAATATTATTTTTTCTCTTTTTAGCTTAATTTTTTCTCTTTTAATTTGTAATGACTTAATTTTAATCTGATGAATTTCAGGTTTTGATTTTTTAACATAAGCTTTTAAAGTTCTATTATACGAATAAAATTTTTTATTTGGTTTATTTATTTGTCTGGTTGATTTTACATTATTTTTTTGTAAAATTTTTATTGATATTTTTAATGGTTTTTTTGTTGTTTGTTTTTTATTCATATAATACCCCTTTATCTATAGTACCCTCAAATTCTAAAGGATAAAATATAAAAGAGTAAATTGTAATTAGTAAAAAAATTAATATAATTAATTTAAAATCTATACTAATTTTTGTATTTTCCATAATTCAACCACCT
>Ga0102851_10001666_pt1 | contig 12902 bp, 9 predicted proteins | sample Mud3Dept3metaG_FD_79558 | JGI IMG/M metagenome (GOLD analysis project Ga0102851, IMG submission 79558) | Freshwater wetland microbial communities from Ohio, USA, analyzing the effect of biotic and abiotic controls - Mud 3 Core 4 Depth 3... | ecosystem: Environmental > Aquatic > Freshwater >... | reverse complement strand
GGCACATCACCGACTTCGAGCAACGCGTGGCCTCGCTGGAGATCGAGCACAAGAAGGTGCAGTCAGTCAGCACAGGGATGGACGTGGCGCTCCAGGTGGAAGAGCCGGTGCGCAATGGAGACTGCGTATTTAAGGTCGTTGAGGATAAATAAAGCGGCTTCTGATAATTTGTGTTTTTAACGATCTTTGAACGCTAATTGAGCTTTTGTATAACGCCTTCTGGCTAAGATAGGGGCAACTTGATGAAACGACCAGAAAAGGTGGTTTCAAAGCGAAATCTTCCCGCAAGGGACAGCCAGGAGGCAGCCATGTACAACGAGATCACAGCCAGGGATTTTTATAAGGCTCACTCTGCAGAGCTTCTGCGAGAGGCTGAGCGCGAGCGTCTGATCGCCGCGGCGAAGGCCGGGCACGACAAGCACAAGAAAGCCCTGCTCGAACGTAATAACCAGGGCGTCCTGCAGCGCGTCTTCCGCCTGTTCTTCCCCCCGGCGCAAGCCTGCGCAAATTCATAACATGTGAGAATTGCTGGCGGTGCCAGCAATTCTCACCCGGAAGAATTAATTACCCCCAGCCGTTCCAGGCGAGGGGACCCGCATCTGGCTTCGGGTTCGTCTCGCTGCTCGGGATATAACCCCAGGTTTCGTGTGGCTTCTCTGGATGATGTTCGGTGACAAACGCCAGCGAAACACCTGTGATTCCAGCGCCTCTCAGCTCGCGAATATCGTTCACCGCTCTGTGTAAATCAGTTTCATTCTCGGCGAAGATCGGCACGATGACCTGGACGCTCACTTCCGGCCCATCGATGACCTGCACCACGTCGGCGCGCACAACGTAATACCGTTTGACTTTGTCATAAAACACCCATGCGTCGCGCAGCCTCAGGATTTCTTCGGCAGCTGTTCTGGGAGTACTTGAAGAAACCAGCACCCAGCCTCGAACTAAAGCCTCGATCGCGCTCATAACTGTTCTCCTTTCCGGCATTCTGCGTAAATCGTATCTTGTATTTCGTAATCTGACAATATCTCAAGCTCTATTTACAACCACATTCCACAGAGGCATCTGGTTATACAGCAGGCGCGGCAATCTCACCCATGGCTTGGCAAGCATGCGCCCGCTGGCGTAGCCAAGAGGGAGCACGACAGCCTCCTCAGCCACCAGGATATGGTCTGCCATGCGGTATAGCTCCATGCGGTTTTCGTGGTCTGTCTCGCGCCCGGCTGCCTCAATCAGAGCATCGAAACGCGGATTGTGCCAGCGCGGACTGTTGAAACCTTCCCGGCTGTGGAAGGTGACCCGCAGCATATTGTCCGGATCGGGGTAATCCGCCCCCCAGCCGACGAGGGTCAGGTGGGCAGGGTCGTTCATCAGCCGGTTATGGAACTCGCCCCATTCCAGGATTTGCGTCTCCAGGTTGATCCCTAAAACCCTCTGCCAGGCATGGCGCAGATAAGGGATGAGACGCTCTTCCCGGGAACCAGGCGGCTGCAACCAGGTGATCGATGGGAAGCCCTTACCACCCGGGTAACCTGCTTCCTCCAGCAAGCGGCGCGCCGCCTCAGGATCATAGGGTGGGTGGATACCCGGCGAGTGCCCAGCCATTCCAGGCGGGATAAAACCGCCTGTGGCAGGCAGATGCATCCCCTGTAAGGCCTCTCGCGCCAGCGCTTCGCCGTCCACCGCCTGGGCAAAAGCCAGTCGTAGGCGCAGGTCGTCAAAGGGAGGCAAGTCGACTCGAAAACTCAGGAACAGTGTGGATGGCCGTGGGAAAGTGACCAGCTCATCTCCGTAAGCCAGGCGAGCCCGGGTAACTGTCCCTGGGTCGGCGTTGAACATGCTCACCAGGTCAACCAAACCCTTGCCATAGGCCTGCAGCTCGGAGCTGAAATCGTCGTAAATGGTGCATTCGATGCGCTCAACATTGCCAGAAAATTCCCCGCGGTAGCAAGGGTTGCGCGAAAGCACCAGTTTCTCCCCTGGCTGCCAGGTTTCCAACACGTAAGGGCCATTCCCCACCAGGTTTCCTGAGGTCCAGGCACTTTCGCCTTGCGCAAATGCCTGGCGCGGCAGTGGGTAGGCGATAGGTTGCGCCAGCAGGTAAGGCAGGTAAGCACTCGGACTTTCCAGCCTGATTTCGAGCCGGTGGTCATCCAGAGCATGTACCCCCACTTGCTCCGCTTCTGTGAGCAACCCTTCTTTGTACTGGCGAGCGTTTTGGATGGGGAAGAGCAAGTATACGGCGGGCGCATGGGTGGCCGGGTGCAGGTTGCGTTTCCATGCAAACTCAAAATCTGCTGCGCTCAGCGGTGTGCCATCGCTCCAACAAGCTTCAGGATTCAAGTGAAAAATGTATTGCTTACCGTTTTCGGCTACTTCCCAGCGCATCGCCAGCGCCGGTAACACGTTGTAATCACGCCCAATCCGCACCAGCCCCTCAAAAAGCTGGGCTGCCATAAAAACCGACACATCGTCGTCGCTTGCTCCAGGGTCGAATGTGCGCGGTGCTTCCAGGGCTACGCGCAGCACCGCCTGGGGCATGGCCTGCACGGGGACATCTTTGAGTGGAGCATACAGACTGAAGGCTTCGTTATAAGCCTCCTGAGCCTTTTCTGGTTGGAAAGCTGCAATATATACCAGACCCAGCTTGAGCAACGTCTGGGCGGCAGCCTGGAGGTCACCATGCTTTTTCAACAGGCTCATAGCTTCCAGGTAATAACTCTCGGCTTCGGCGTGGGCGTAAATTGCCCGCGCCTGGTCTGCGAGGCGGATCATGTAATCGATAGCCTTATCCGGCTCGCCAGCCTGCCGATAATGGTGCACCAGTTGCACGCAAATTTCATCGCTCTGCTCCCGATATATCTCCTCCAGGGTGGCTGCGGTTTGGGCATGAAGCAGGCGGCGTTCGCCTTGCCCGAGGCTGTGGTAGAAATATTGTTGGAACAGCGTATGCGTGAACTGGTAGCGCGTCAGGCGATGGTTGTTTATCTGCGTCTCGCCTCGCTCGCGCACCAGACGATGGCGCTTCTCCAATTGCTGAGATAGCTGGCGCAGCAATCGTCTCTCATCTGTAGCCTGCACCTGGGCGACCACCTGAGCGGCAAACTCTTCGCCTTGCACACAGGCGATGCGCAGAAGCTCTCCCAGCTCTGGTGTCAGGCGGCTAACACGCTCTTCAATCACACCTTCCACCCGCGCCGGCAACCTTCCCCAATCAATCTCCCTCCCTTCAATCCATTTGCCCTGCTCTTGCACCAGCTCGCCCCGCTCTTGCAAGGCGCGCAATAGCTCGACTGTAAAGAGGGGATGACCCTGGGTGCGTTGGAACAACGCCTGGCGGAAGATTTCATCCAGCCGATTCGGCTCGCTGTCGAGCAATGCATCTACAAAATGCTGCCCATCGCCCCGGCTCAGGTCTAACCAGGCCTCTCCATAGGCGCGTTTGAACTCCGCCAGAACCTTTTCGAGGGGGTGGTGCTCGCCTTCCTCCAGTGCGGTGACCTCCTCGGGCCGGTAGGCGCAGACAACCAGGATATGGCAACCTGCCAGCCGCCGTCCAAGATGGAATAGCAGGCTGGCCGAGGGGGCGTCTGCCCATTGCAGGTCATCCAGAATCAGGAGCAAGGGGTGTAATTCAGCAACCGCCCGCAGAGTGGATACATATTCATCCAGCAGGGCAGTTTTCTCCAGCCCGCCAGCCTCGGCTGGCTGGCGCTGGACGATGGTCTGTAGCCGTTTTAGCCAGGTTGCCGAAGCAGGGGCTACGGCAGAGGCGCGCCCAAGCAGCCTCTCGCCTGACAGGAAACTCCCGATGAGATGGACGCCGTGCTCCAGCAACGCCCGGCAAACGTCTGGCAGGGCCTGCCAAAGGCGAGCTGCCTGCTGGCGCGTGATCTGTCCTGCGGCTACTGGTGCTTCCAGGTCGCCAGTGAGCAGGTTCAGGATGCCCCGGAAGGGCAGGTAAGGGTCGCCAACGCCAGAATAGGCGTTGCAGTTGCCTTGCGCCACAAGTAAATCAACATGTTTACCTTGCGCCAGCCGGGCGAATTCGTCCATCAGGGCGGTCTTGCCTCGTCCAGGCCCGCCGGTGACAAAGGCAATTTTCCCCTTCCCAGCTATCGCTGATCCAAGGAAACCCTCCAGCCAAGCTAGCTCGTTCTCACGGGCAACAAAGACCGGTTTAGGGATTTCCTCCTCAGGCTGCGTCAGGAAAGCTGGAAGCTGTCCAGTGATTTCGACCTGGGGAGGCGGCGCAAGCGCTCCGGCTGGAGCTGCGACACGACCCGCCAGGATTTCCCTGTACAAATCTTCCGTCTCCGTGGAGGGTTCCACGCCCAGCTCTTTTTCAAGTAGTTTACGGCAGGTTTCAAACTGGGCGATTGCCGCCGAACGCTGGCCGCTGGATACCAGCAACAGCATTGTCTTGCGGTGTGCAGCTTCGTCAAGAGACTCCAGTTGTAGCAGCCGGCGGGAATGGAGCAAGCCAGATTGCCATTCGCCGGAAGCCAAGCTGGCATCGACCAGCTGGTGCAAGGTGTCAATGACAGTCTGGCGCCACAACTGGCGTTCCACCGTCGCCCACTCCTCGAAGCCGCGTGCCTGGCGCAGGTAGAATCCTTGCAGGAAATCGCCCTGGTACAGCGCAACAGCTTCTTCGCACTGTCCAGAGGCCAGTTTCTGCTGCATTTCCAACACATCTACCCACACGGCTGGACTGATCCCAGCCGTATCGTGGGTAACCGTTACATATTTATCCAGATCCTGTCGCAACCTGTGGAGCACCACACGCAGATTGGAAAGCGCCTGGCTCTGGGAGCGCTCCTCCCACAGCAATTCGGCCAGTACCTCGCGCGATTGCGGCTTTTGCGTGATCGCTAGATACACCAGGAGCGCTTCTGCTTTGCGGTTGGCAAGCTTGCTGATAGGCTGGGACTCGCGCCGGATGGAAAGCCCGCCCAAGGTGAATATCTCTAAACCACCACGCCCCGTCATTGTAGCAATACTTTACATTAAAACCGATTAAATCGCAAGGTTTTCTATAAGTTGGACATTTTTTATCTGAGATTAGCAGATTTATCCAAGGCTGGCAGCCTAATTAAACGCTAACATTGCGAAATCGTTCACAAACATGGGATGATATAATCCGCCCATCACCATCAAGCCTCATGGAGGAGTTTATATGCTGAAATTCCAAGGATTAGCCGCTGCACCAGGTATCGCCGTTGGCCCGGCCTGGATCTATCAGCCGGTGCAGGTCACCATTGAGCGCTGCCAGATCACCGACCCCGACCTTGAGCTGCAAAGGCTGGAAAGCGCCCTGCAAATGGCCAGGGAGCAGCTTGGCGAGGTTTACCAGCGGGCCTTGAAATCTCTCGGATTAGAAGAAGCAGCCATCTTTGAAGCACACCAGCTTTTCCTGGAGGACGAGGAATTCCTGGGTAGCATCCGCCAGCTGATCGCTGAAGAACGATTGAACGCTGAGGCGGCGGTGAGCGATGGGGTGGAAAAATATTCTCTGATGCTGGAGTGTTTGTCGGACGAATATTTCCAGGCGCGAGCCCAAGATGTACGCGACGTCGGGCGGCGGGTGATCTATTGCCTGTTCGGGATCAATACCGCCAATATTGGCGCAGGTATGACCGAGCCAGCTATCGTGCTGGCAGAAGACCTTACTCCTTCAGACACCGTCCAGCTTGATAAAAGCAAACTGCTTGGTCTGTGCACGTTGCGCGGCGGTCCGACCTCACATACCGCCATCCTTGCGCGCAGCCTGGGCGTACCAGCGGTAGTGCGCGTCCAGTTTGATTTGGAGCAAATCGAGAAAGGCACGCTGGTCATCCTGGATGGCCTGAAAGGCCTGGTTCTGCTCGCCCCCACCCAGGAGGAAATCGAACAGGCGACCAAACGCCGCGATGAATTGAAACTGGCGCAAGCCAGGCAGCTTGCCAGCGCCCACCAGCCTACAGCCACGCGCGACGGGCACGCTGTTGAAGCTGTGGCTAATATCGGCGGGGCGGATGATGCTATCGAAGCTCTGAAATTCGGGGCGGAAGGGGTGGGCCTCTTTCGCACGGAGTTTCTCTACCTGGATCGAGACTCTTTGCCCAGCGAAGAGGAGCAAGTTACCGCTTACCGCAAAGTGGTGGAAATCATGGCCGGTCGCCCCTTGGTGGTTCGTACGCTGGATATCGGCGGTGACAAAGCCGTTCCCTACCTGGGGTTAACGGCTGAGCCTAACCCTTTCCTGGGCTGGCGCGCCATTCGCATGATCGACGAGCGCCCGGATGTGCTCTATAGCCAGTTGCGCGCCTTGCTATTGGCGGGCGTTGGTGCGGATTTGCGCATTATGCTGCCCATGGTTTCCAGCATCGATGAGGTCAGAGCGGCGCGTAAAATCTTCGACCAGGCCCGGCAAAGCCTGCTCAACGAAGGCAAACCTTTTGCGGATAAAGTACAGTTTGGCATCATGGTCGAAGTGCCGTCTGCGGCGCTGCTTGCCAATCACCTGGCCGATGTAGTGGACTTTTTCAGCATCGGCACCAATGACCTGACCCAGTACACGGTAGCTGTCGACCGCACCAACGAGCGCGTCGCCGATATCGCCAGCCCCTTCCACCCAGGGGTGATTCAGCTCATCGCTCACACCATCCGCGAAGCGCATGTAAAGGGCATCTGGGTCGGATTATGTGGCGAGATGGCTGGCGATCCGCAAGCAACGCAGTTGCTCATCGGTCTCGGCCTGGACGAGTTCAGCATGGCGCCGCCCTCCATCCCGGCTTTTAAAGAAATTGTGCGCAAGTGCTCTACGGAGGAATGCAAAGAGATTGCCCAGCATGCCCTGCAACTCCCCACCACGAAAGCTGTACAAAATTACCTCAAGTCCGAGTATGAACGCTTATCCTAGGAGTTGCCTATCCCAAGCACATCGAGGGGATAATAATATCTGTTAATCGCGTTAATCCTCGGCAAATGGCGTCTGCCCAAGCGCCAGGCATACCCTCTTTAGAAACGATCGAAAATCCAAAATCTAAAATCGAAAATTCCTTTGCGCCTCGACCTCCCCCACTTCGCGCACATCCACCGGCACCCCCTCGATCTGGCTGGGGATGACATCCTCTGGCGCCAGTGAGGCGAGCGGTAGCTTGCGCCGCACCATCACCACCAGCACCACCTGGTCGGTGCGCATCCCACCCTGATGACGCAATCCCACTCCCACCCCAATCACATTGGCCTTCCTCATCAGCTCTTCCTGATAAATTTGCTTGACCACTTGCGCCCGCTCGATGGCGCTCTGCACTACCGCCTGTTTGCTCACTGCCGCCCCGCTGATGATGTCCACACTCAGGCAATCCAATACAGCCTGGATCGGGTTATACACGGTTGACTGGTTAGAGCCAGCGAAAAGCAGGCCAACCGCACGCAAGGAATCGCCTGCCACCAATAAAGACCCCGAGTCTCCGCCCTGTGACATCGGGCCAGTGAGGAGCTGGTTCTCGAAGGTGACCGTGCTCCCGCCGCCGTAGCCAACGTTGACCGTAGCGTCCATCACTGTGATCTCGCCGCTGGTCAGGCCGGTGGTGCGCCCTGATTTGCGCACCGGCATGCCAAGCGCTGCCGGAACAGTGCCATCCACCACGCCAATCTCCAAAATTTCATCCACTACTGCGCTATCATCCACCGGACGGGCAACGGCTGCATCCACCGTGTTCGTTGCCTGGGGGTTCATCCTGAACACATGCAAGCGGTGTTGCGAGCCTACCAGTTGCGCTAGCTTATTGCCGATCTCTGCATATAAAGCGGCTGTTGTGCAGGTGGACGGCGCCGTGCTGAACTGGATCGGGCAGAAGCGTTCCAGGTGCGCAATTACGTCGTCCGGGTTCTGCCCTTTGTCTGCCGTCCCGGGTTGCAGGATCGCATCACCGGGGCTGGCGTCGTTACTGTTAGCCAGCACATGGTTATTAGAGAGGATCAAACGCATTCCGCTCGCCCGGTCACGCACGACACAGCCGAATGTGCCCGCCGTGATGCGATAATGCCCGATACTCACCCCGCCCGGTGCCGGACGCCATCGATCGGTGCGCACCTGCTGGGAGCGCAGGTCGCCCACCTCGAGCACGTCTGTGGGTACCCCTGCCACTTCCTGCGGCACCACCGCTTCGGGAAGAAGTCCAGCTAGCGGCATCTTCTGCCGCACCAGCACCACCACACTCAATTGTTCAGTCGGTTGCCCCCGCGTTTGTTTGTATCCAACGCCTACCCCTACTACATTCGGGCGTGCAAAGAGCGCCTCTTTATGAAGCGCTTTGGCTTGTTTGACTTCTTCCAGCAGGGACATGGGATTTCCTCCTGAGGGTGTTCACGTACTGCCTGCGACACGCGTCTAAGCCTTAGATGCAGGAAGTGTACCAGAAACTGGGGAAAGCGCACCTAATGCCGTGATATGCTAAAAATAAGCCGCTTTTAGTTAGGACTACTACTCAAAACTGAAAACCTGTAATCGATACAATACTTGCCGCTCTCTCACATTGGTCACGATCCAGTGTGGCTAGAGACACACCCAGCCGATAGGCAACAGCAACATAGAACGAGTCGCGCCCACGTAAGCCCAGCCTAGCTGCCAGACCAGCAGATTCTCCGACCAGACTGCGCCCCATTGCAACTAGGCGTAAACCAGGGAGATTTTCCAAGGCTTTAACCGAACGCCTGGCCAATTGCGCATCACCTGTTCGCCGTGAAATGGCTCCAGCCACTTCTGCCAACAGGAAAGATGGAGAGAGCAACTCCACCCCAGCGGAGCGTTGCTCGTCCAACCATGATCGACTTGCATCATGAAACGCATCTTGTGATACCAGGCGAGCGACCCATATGCTGGCATCCACAACAACAAAGCCACTCATTGGCGCGCTTCCGCAATCGCCTCAACGCTAGAAATGCCGGCTGGCCAGGCTGCACCAATTTCGGCAGCCAGCAAGTCAAGGTTCGCCCAGGCCCGCGCTTCTTCATCTGCCCGCCAGGGGTTCGCAACAGGCACCATGCGCGCCACCACCTTTCCCCGGTAGGTGATTTGGATTTCTTGACCCTCTTCGCGCACCTTGCGCACCAACTCCGAGGCCTGCTGCTTTAATTGGCGAATGCCAACTGTGTTCATGCTAACCTCCAAAGGCATTATGTAGATACAATAGTGACCACATTATATCATAACAAATGTTAATATTGGTGCTTCCAAGAGATAGGAAACAGCAGTTACTCATCGCTGTGTTACTTCTTACCAATCTTAAATCCACAGTCCTCGAATTGTTCGTAAATAACATCCGGAAAGTAAGGCTGCCCCCATTTGCGGCTGATGTGCTCGCACCAGCCATAGGTATCAAAGGTATATGTTTCCAGACGGTCACCCTCTAGCGGGATCATCAGTTTCTTTGCGCGATAGTAATCCTGCGCCATATACCCTTGATCCATGACCGCCATCGAGCGCTGGATCAGCGCTTCGGAGAAGTCGGGGTAGCGATCCTCAAAGAGCGTGAACTCGAGCGGGTAGCGCGGGCGAGGCGGCGGGTCTTCAGCCGGATAGCCCATGGTGAGCTGAACCATGGGAAACACCCGCTTGGGTAGCTTATATTCTGCAGCGATTTTCGTTGCCTTGAAGGGGGCGTCGCCCAGGAAGCAGCTCCCCATCCCCAGGCTCTCTGCGGCGATGACCATATTTTCAGCCATCAATGCTGCGTCCTGCATGCCAAGCACGAGCAACGGCAGATCGTCTGAGTACATTTCCCAATTCAACCGCTCCATGATAAGCTCCCAGCGATATACATCGACGCAGATCGTGAACATCAGGGGCGCCTTGAAGCGGTTCTTCTTCTGATTGCGCGAGAGCAACAGGCTGCCAAGCTGTGAAGCGAATGGCGCTTGCTGCCCGGCGCGCGCCACCGTTTGGATGGTTTCGTCGCTTGGCATTTCGCTCGTATAGCGGCGGATGGACTTGCGGCGAAGCATGGCTTGAATGACCGGGTTATCGTGCATTGTGTTACTCCATGTATCTACTTCCCGTCATATAGCGCAAGATAAATCTTACGCTACATTCTGGTTGATTTATCCAGTCATTATATCGAACATGAATGCAGTAGAATTGTGCCATACGTCCTCAAAAACCACGAACAATGTAAGGCTCAATGGTCATAAACGGAAACTGGAATGGATGGCTTGTCACCGTCAGCGTTAAACCCAATTGTCTGACGGTCAGCATCGAAGCACATGGCGACACCCAGGTGTACAGCTATGATTACGCTGGCCGGCTGTGGACAGCGTTGGTTGATAGGCTTTCCTACCGGCGAGGATTGGACGGCAAGATGGTCGCCAAGTGGCAGGCCGAGGGCGGCGAGCGCCAGCGCCGCTGGCTGCTGCCTGAGGAAGCCAGGCAGGTCGAAGAACAGGCTCGCCAGCGCATGCGCGATTTGTACCTGGCCATCCAGTCCCAATCGGCGCGCCTGGATGTGCAACTGCCTGACCTGGGCGTCCTGGGCTTCGAGCGCCTGATCGCCTTCGACACACAGGCTTCCCAGGCGGATATCGCTCGTTATTTCCAGGTCTATAAACCCGTTGGCATTTTGCCCCCCGACCAGTACTTTGCCGTAGTTCTGCAGGCTACCGAAGGATGTTCTTTCAACACTTGCACCTTCTGCGACTTCTACCGTGACCGTCCCTTCCGCATCAAGACGCCCGACGAGTTCCGCACCCACGCCCAAGCGGTGCGCCAGTTCCTGGGCGATGGCCTCAGCTTGCGCCGCACAATATTTTTGGGAGACGCCAATGCCCTGACCGTTCCCATGTCCAGGCTGTTGCCGCTGATCGAGGTGGTGCATGACTCTTATGACGTCGAGAGCCTGGGCGGAATCTACGCCTTTTTAGATGGATTCAGCGCCCAAAAGAAATCGCACGCTGATTACCGCCTCCTGGCGCAGCGCGGTCTGAAGCGCGTGTACATCGGTATGGAAAGCGGGAATGAGGCGTTGCTGAAATTTCTGAAGAAGCCCGGAAAACCCGTCGACGCCATCGAGGCCGTTAAGGCGATTAAGGACGGCGGCGTTGCAGTGGGGGTGATTATCCTGCTGGGAGCCGGCGGGCAGGCTTACATCAAAGCGCATGTCAAGGACACCATTCAGGCGCTGAATGCCATGCGCCTGGAACTGGACGACTTGATTTACTTTTCAGAGCTATTTGTCAGCAATGACATGCCTTACTTACAAGACGCCTACCAGGCGCAGTTGCAGCCTCTGAGTCCCGAGGAGCGCATCGCGCAGGGGGATGAAATCGAAGCAGGTTTGAAGTTTTCTCCTAAGGGCGGCACGCCGCATATCAGCCGCTACGACATCCGCGAATTCGTTTATTAGTCTAAGCTTTATAATCTGCGCAGCGCCTCCGCCATGCGCTCCACCGCAAGCAGGAGATTCTCGAGAGAATTGGCGAAGCACAGGCGCAAGTATCCCTCACCATATTTACCAAAAGCCGTGCCAGGCAGCAGGGCGACCCCGGCTTCCTCCAGCAGATATTCAGCCAGCCAACTGGAGGAGCGCCCTAAGGCGCTGATATTGGGGAAAGCGTAGAAAGCGCCCTGTGGTTTCTGGCAGCGCACGCCGGGTATGGCATTCAGCCCAGCGACAAGGGCGTCACGGCGGCGCCTGTACTCCAGCACTACCGCCTCAGCCTGCTCTTGTGGTCCCTGAATGGCTTCCAGCCCGGCAACCTGGGTGAAATCAGCCGTGCAACCCACTGAGTGGGTGATGAGCAGCCCGACCCGCTCAGCCAGGGCTTCGGGCATAATGCCATAACCCAACCGCCAGCCAGTCATGGCGTATGTCTTGGAAAAACCATCGCAGATGATGGTGCGCTCTGCCATGCCAGGCAGGCTGGCGATGCTGGCAGCAGGCGCATCATACACCAGGCGAGAGTAAATCTCGTCTGAGAGCACCCAAAGATCGTGCTCAATGGCGGCGTCGGCGATGTGCTCCAGGTCAGCCAGCGATAGAACCCCGCCGGTGGGGTTAGAGGGCGAGTTGAGGATAACCATGCGGGTGTGCTCGCTCAACAGACTATCGAAGGCTTCCAGGTCGAAGGAAAAGCCAGCCTCCTCGCGCAGCGGCAATGGGACAGGAATCCCGCCTGCTACGCCGACCATGGCTTCGTAGGTGGGAAAACCCGGGTCGGGGTAAATCACCTCGTCCCCAGGGCGGACGAGCGCCAGCGTGGGGTAGAAGAGGGCTGGCTTTGCGCCTGGCCCGATCACCACCTGGGAGGGCTTGAAGGCAATGCCGCGCCGTCGCCCGGCGTCTTGCGCAATAGCCTGGCGCAGGGCAGGCACGCCGGCGGAGGGCGTGTAGCGCGTATGGCCATCGCGGATAGCCTGGATACCGGCTTGCAGGATATTCTCAAAGGTGAGTGAGTCCGGCTGGCCGACCTCCAGGTGGATGATCTCCCGCCCTGCGGCTTCCAAAGCCTGGGCGCGGCTGAGCATAGCGTAAGCCCCTTCCGGGGCGAGGTGGGTGACGCGAGGAGAGAATGTCATCGGCAAATGTATCCTTCATTGGTTTTAAGATAGATACCCAATCATGAATGAAGAGAGGCTAAGATTAATATTCTCAATTATAATAAATAAGATGAAAACCCAATTGGCTTTCAAAGATCGCCAGGTGGTGATCGACCCGGACCAACCATTCGTGATCATCGGCGAGCGCATCAACCCGACGCGGCGGAAAAAGCTGGCTGAGTCAATGGCGCGCGGCGATTTCTCCATCGCCCAGCAGGACGCTCGGGCGCAAGTGGCAGCCGGCGCGCACGTGCTGGACGTCAACGCTGGCATCCCCGGTGGAGACGAGCCAGCCCTGTTGCGCAGCGCAGTCGAGGCGGTGATG
>Ga0102851_10001665_pt1 | contig 12906 bp, 9 predicted proteins | sample Mud3Dept3metaG_FD_79558 | JGI IMG/M metagenome (GOLD analysis project Ga0102851, IMG submission 79558) | Freshwater wetland microbial communities from Ohio, USA, analyzing the effect of biotic and abiotic controls - Mud 3 Core 4 Depth 3... | ecosystem: Environmental > Aquatic > Freshwater >... | reverse complement strand
TCGGTTTTCGCCAGGGCGATAATGCCCCGATGGCTCTGGTCGAATTGATGGACCGCCCGGAGCCCAAGGAAGAAACCGCAGCCAAGGAAACCAAGAAGAGCGCGAAAAATGAGGCGACCTCGGCTGCCGCCTAAGCCGTAGTGCTTCCACCGAAAAAGCCGGCCCTGCGCCGGCTTTTTTGTTTTGGCATTCCGGCGGATCGAGGGTTTAAAATCCCCCCATGCTGAACGAACTGGAACTCACCGGCCGCGCACGCAGTCACGTCGTGCAACGCGACGATCTCGGCGCAGCGCTGCAGCGTGACACCCTGGAGTCCTTCCTCGCCATGAGAGACGCCGCGGCTCGCGCAGGCCTGGCCATCGAGATCGTGAGCTCATTCCGCGATTTTTCCGCACAGCAGAACATCTGGGACCGGAAATTCCTCGGTGAACGGCCGCTTTATGATGCGAACGGCGGCGTCGTGGAGCATGCGCGTCTGAACGACGAAGAACTGATCGATGCCATTGTGTGCTGGAGCGCCGTGCCGGGCGGCAGCCGGCATCACTGGGGTACGGAAATCGACGTCATCGACCGCGCTGCGCTGCCGGAAGGATATCGGGTACGGTTGCTGCCGGAGGAGGCGGCTCCCGGCGGCGTATTCCACGGGCTGCATCGGTGGTTGGACGAGAACAGCGCGAGTTTCGGGTTCTACCGGCCCTATCGCGCCTACCGCGGCGGCTTTTTCCCCGAGCCGTGGCATCTGAGCTATGCACCGGTATCCGCCGTTGCGCTGAAACTGCTCACGCCCGAAATATTCGAAGACGCGGTGCGCGCGAGCAGCATGCTCGGCAGGGAGCGGGTGTTGTCGCGCATAGGCAGTATTTACCGCCAGTATGTGGCCAATGTCGACATGCATGAATTTCCGGAACGTCCGCCTGCGGCCTAAGGCGCCGGGGGTAAATAACCCGTCATCGCGCCAAGGCCCTGAAAAACCGTGTATAATGCGCGTCAAGACTTTAATGCCGCAGTTCATCCGGTTTGCGGCCCAGTCTTATCGCGGTTGTTTCCCAAACTCCCCCGAACCTTTAAACCCCAGTTGAATCTGCCTGAACCGGTTCTGATGGCTTGATGCCATAGCAGGCTGATCCCAGGAGATTTTTTTGACTCAGTTGTTTGCAAGTCTCGGCCTGTCGGCCGAGTTGACGCGCGCTGTCGCCGATGAAGGCTACACGCAACCCACGCCGGTGCAGGCGCAGGCGATACCCGTTATCCTCGAAGGCCGCGACGTTCTGGCCGGCGCCCAGACCGGCACCGGCAAAACGGCCGGATTTACCCTCCCGCTGCTGCAGCTCCTGGCGACACAGGCCAGCGCATCGGCCTCGCCGGGGCGTCATCCCGTGCGAGCCCTGATCGTGACGCCGACGCGCGAGCTGGCGGCCCAGGTGGAAGAAAGTGTGCGAACCTATGGCAGGCATCTTCCTCTGCGCTCCACCCTGATTTATGGCGGCGTCAGCATCAATCCGCAGATCGAGGCGCTGCGCCGCGGCGTGGACATCCTGGTCGCCACGCCCGGCCGGCTGCTCGACCACGTCCAGCAGAAGACAGTCGACCTGTCGCACGTGGAAATTCTGGTGTTGGACGAGGCGGACCGCATGCTCGATATGGGTTTCATACGCGACATCAGGCGCATTCTTGCGCTGCTGCCGGCGAAGCGCCAAAACCTGCTGTTTTCGGCGACGTTCTCGGATGAGATCCGCAAGCTGGCCGATGGCCTGCTCCATAACCCGGCGTTTATCGATGTCGCCCGGCGCAATGCCGAATCCGAGCTTGTCGCGCAGCGCATCCATCCGGTACGGCAGGATCGCAAGCGTGATTTGCTCGCGCATCTGGTGTCAACGGGCAGCTGGCAGCAGGTACTGGTCTTTACCCGTACCAAGCATGGCGCCAACCGACTTGCGGAGCAGCTGTGCCGAAGCGATATCGAGGCAACTGCCATTCACGGCAACAAAAGCCAGCCCGCGCGCACCAAGGCGCTGGCCGGATTCAAGGCCGGCACGATACGCGTGCTGGTGGCCACCGATATCGCAGCGCGCGGTCTGGACATCGAGGAGCTTCCGCACGTAGTCAACTTCGACATGCCTCACGTGCCTGAGGATTACGTTCATCGGATCGGGCGCACCGGGCGTGCCGGCAGTCTCGGCGAAGCCATTTCTCTGGTATCGTTCGAAGAACAGCCGTTGCTGGCCGCCATAGAGAAGCTGCTGGGGCGCCGCATCGAGCGGCAGGTCATTCCGGGATTCGAGGCTGCAGCAGCGCCGTCGTCCGAGCCGCCGCGTGCTCCGCAAGCCCAGCGCACGCCGCACGCCGGCCGCGGCGAACGCCGCGAGCGCAATCCCAGCGCCGATCGCGCAAGTCGTAGCCGCACGCCCAGCCGTAACCCCAACACCGATCGCGGGAATCGTAGTCGCACGCCCAGCGGGGACCCCGCTGTTGATCGCGCAAGCCGTAGTCGCACATCCAGCCGTAACCCCAACGTCGATCGCGGGAATCGTACTCTCGCGTCCGGCAGCGAGCGCGATGGCAACCAAGCCCGTGACGGCAGTCACCGTGTGCCCGGCAACGAGCGCGATGGTAACCAGGATCGTGACGGCAACCGCCAGCACGAGGGTAATCAGGTTCACGAGATCGACAATGATCGGCAACCCGAGTCCAATGCCGGGCAGGCGTTCCCGTCATCGGCCCAGGTTTTCGGCGAGCCCATGCGCGCCGCGGGCAACCCCCGGCGTCACGGCAACCGTGGCCAGGCCGCCCCGTCGGCGGGCATGCACGGAGGAACGCGCCGCCGGACCGGGTAAGTAAGCGGGCGCCTGCCAAGAGGATCAAGCGATCGGAGCGGGAATGGTGCTGCAGGCGCCCCGTTTCAAGCGGCTGTGGCAAACGGTTTATTTGAGCTATGGATGCGGTCGCAATGCCTGCTTGCGGCCCCCCCTATCCATGGCGACTACAGATCAGAGCACGAGGATGACCCGGTAACCATTGACGCCATCGCCGCTCCAGATGGCCATTGATCTGGATCAAACGCGCTGGTCCGGGACGCGGGTATCGTAAATAAATTATTCATGGCATCTCAGGTGCGCTCCCTGAGCCCGATTCTTGCGATATCGGAAACCGGGCGCTTGGGGTCCCCGCCACCCGGCAAAAATAGAGCGCCAATCCGTGACCGACAATCAACCCGTTCCGCACACCGATGTTGCGAAGACGCTGGGGGTCGGAAAGCCTGCCACAGGACGACGTTGGCGCTGGTTTGCTGCGGCTGGCGCCCTGACCGCAATCGGCGTGACCGTTGCCACCCTGTTTTCCGGTCCCGCTGAGGAGGTCCGTTATCAGACGGCGAAAGTCGAGCGCGGGAGCCTCACCGTCACCGTGACCGCGACCGGCACGCTGCAGCCGACGAACCAGGTGGATGTCGGCAGCGAACTCTCCGGAATCATCAAGACCGTGGAAGTCGATTTTAACAATACGGTGAAAGTGGGCCAGGTGCTGGCAAGACTCGACACCGCCAGGCTCGAAGGGCAAGTAGTGCAGTCGGAAGCCGCGCTCAAGTCGGCGCAGGCCAAGGTGCGGGAAGCCGCAGCGAACGAGGACGAGATGCGGCGCAGGATGAAGCGCGCGCAGGAGTTGTCTGCCCGCAACTTCGTGTCCGAGGAAGCCCTGGTCACCGCGGAGGCCGCGCACCAGCGCGCCGTGGCGACGCTCGAGAGCGTGAAGAGTCAAGGGGAGCAGGCCCGGGCCGCGCTCGAGGTGGATCGCACCAGCCTGAGCAAGGCCGTAATAAGGTCCCCGATCAACGGCACGGTGCTGGCGCGCAAGGTGGAGCCCGGACAGACGGTGGCCGCCAGTTTCCAGGCACCGGTGTTGTTCACACTCGCCGAGGATCTCACGAAAATGGAACTGCACGTCGACGTTGACGAGGCGGATGTCGGCCAGGTGAAAACGGGCCAGAGCGCGACGTTTACGGTGGACGCTCACCCCGGTCAGGCGTGTCCCTCCAGGGTTTCCGATGTGCGCAACGCGGCCAAGACCGTCAGCGGGGTGGTCACGTACGAGACGGTCCTTTCCGTGGACAACGCCAACCTGCTGCTGCGTCCAGGTATGACCGGGACCGCCAACATCACGGTGAACCAGTTCGCTGATGCGGTGCTCGTGCCGAACGCGGCGCTGCGCTTTACGCCCCCCGCTCCGGAAACAGAGAGCAAGCGCAGTCTGATAAGCCGGCTCCTGCCGAGCCCGCCGCGTCCTCCGGCGAGGCTCGTCCAGACGGGGAGCGACCGGCGCTTCCAGCGGGTGTGGACTTTGCGCGGCGGCGAGCCCGTGGCGATCCCGGTCACGGTCGGCGCGACCGATGGCCGCATGACCGAAGTTGTCGCCGGCGAGGTGCAGCCCGGGCTTGAAGTCCTGACCGACGCGCTGCAAACGGCGAAATGAACCAGGCGAGCGCACAACCCAGGGCCGCCGGCGGCAATGCCGGGGCATTGGCGCCGGCGGTCATCGAGTTGCGGCGCGTGATCAAGACCTACGGGACGGGACAGGCTGCCGTGCAGGCATTGCGCGGCGTCGATCTGCGCATCGACGGCGGCGAGTTCGTCGCGGTCATGGGGCCGAGCGGGTCGGGCAAGTCCACGTGCATGAACATCCTCGGCTGCCTCGATACCCCGACCAGCGGATCCTACCTTTTCGAGGGGATCGAGGTCGGCAATCTGTCGCGCCGGCAGCGCGCTTTGCTGCGCCGCTATTACCTGGGTTTCGTGTTCCAGGGCTACAACCTGCTCAATCGCACGTCCGCGCTGGAAAACGTCGAGTTGCCGCTCATCTACCGCGGTGTGGCGCAGCGCGAGCGCAGGGCGACCGCACTGCGTGCGCTGGCGACCGTGGGCCTCGAGGCGTGGGCCAACCATACGCCCGGCGAGCTCTCGGGCGGGCAGCGGCAGCGGGTCGCGATCGCGCGCGCGATCGTCAGCGAGCCGACGGTGATCCTCGCGGACGAGCCGACCGGCAATCTGGACACGGCGCGCAGTCGGGAAATCATGGAACTGCTGGTCACGCTCAACCGCGAGCGCGGCATCACCATCGTCATGGTCACCCACGAGCCTGACATGGCCGCGTACGCGCGCCGCGTCGTGCACTTCGTGGACGGGTTGGTGGAGTCGGACCGCAGTGACGCGGGGCGCGCCTGATGTTCGCCGAAACTATCCCACTCGCCCTGCGCGAAATCCGCCGCAACGTCCTCCGCTCCTCGCTCACCATCCTCGGCATCGTCATCGGGGTCGCCGCGGTCATCACCATGGTGACCATCGGCGGCGGCGCCACGGTCCAGGTGGCGAACCAGATCAGGAGCCTCGGCAGCAATCTCCTCAGCATCCGTCCCGGTCAGCAGCCGCGAGGCCCCGGCGGCGCGCGCCAGGTGGCGAAGCTCTTCGAGCTGAAGGACGTCGAGGCGATCGAGCGCGAGGTTTCCGGGATCGCCGCGCTGGCGCCGATCAGCTCGAAAAACACGCTGGCGATCAACGCCGACCTGAACTGGTCCACCACCGTCACCGGCACCGACAATGCCTACTTCAGGGTGCGCGACTGGCCGCTGGCGGGTGGACGCGTGTTCACCGACAGCGAGCTGCGCTCCGGCAGGATGGCGTGCCTTCTCGGCGCCACGGTGCGGCAGAAGTTGTTCGGCACCCAGGACCCACTCGACACCACGATCCGGCTCGGCGCGCTGTCGTGCCAGGTGATCGGGCTGCTCGCGCCCAAGGGGCAGTCCACCTTCGGCATGGATCAGGACGACCTGGTGGTGATCCCGCTGCGGGCGTTCCAGCGCCGCATCGCCGGTAACCAGTACGTGGACACGATCTGGGTGTCGGTGCGGGATGGCGTGCCGACGAAGAAAGTGCAGGCCGACATCGAGCGGCTGTTGCGCGAGCGCCGCCACCTCGGCCCGCGGGAGGAGGCTGATTTCTTCGTCATGGACATGCAGCAGATCGTGGCCGCGGTGAGCGGCACGACGCAGACTCTCACCGCGCTGCTCGGTGCGGTGGCCGCCGTAAGTCTGCTGGTGGGCGGCATCGGCATCATGAACATCATGCTGGTCTCGGTCACCGAACGCACCCGCGAAATCGGCATCCGGCTCGCCGTCGGGGCGATGGAGAACGAGGTGCTGCTGCAGTTCCTCGTGGAGGCGGTAACGCTGTCGCTGTTCGGCGGCATAGTGGGGATACTCGCGGGCCTGGGCGCCGCGGCCGGCGGCGCGGCTTTGCTGAACGTGCCGTTCGTATTCAATCCCGGAATTGTGGCCGTCGCCTTCCTGTTCTCCGGCGCGGTCGGCGTGGTGTTCGGCTACTTTCCCGCGCGCAAGGCGGCACAACTGGATCCGATCGAGGCGTTGCGGCACGAGTGACGCGCGGTAGCCGCAATAATCTGAATCCGCCTTTGACTCAGAGGACGAGGATCACGCGGTAGTCGTTGACGTTGGTGCGCGTGGGTCCGGTGACGACGAGATCGCCGAGGGCGCTGAAAAAGCCATGACCGTCGTTGTTTTCCAGCAGAACCCCGGCATGCAGTTTCTTTTTTCCGGCGCGCTTCAGGGCATCGGGTGTGAGGAGGGCGCCGGCGTTGTCCTCCGAGCCGTCGATGCCATCGGTGTCGCAGGCGAGTGCGTGGATGTTCTCCGCGCTGTCGAGATCGATAGCGAGCGAGAGCAGGAATTCGGTGCAGCGCCCGCCGCGGCCGTCGCCTTTCACGGTCACCGTGCATTCGCCACCGGAGATCAGCGCCACTGGCGGTTGCCACGGCAATCCGTGCCGCTTCACTTCCCGCGCAAGGGCGCCGTAAACCTTGGCGACTTCACACGCTTCGCCGGTCACTGAATCGCCGAGGATGGCCGGGTGGATGTCATGGGCAATGAAAAACTGCGCCGCGGCCTGCAGCGCGGTCTGCGCGGTGGCGATCACGCGGTTTTCCACGCGCGTGAACATCCGGTCTCCCGGTTTCGGCGTATCCGGAATCTCCCCTGCCGCGCCGCGCGTCAGATGTTCCGTCACCGCTTTCGGCGCTCTGATTGCGTAGCGCGTGAGCGCGTCGAGCGCGTCCTGATACGTGGTCGGGTCGGGCGCGCACGGGCCGGAGGCGATGTGCGTCGGGTCGTCGCCGGTCACATCCGAAACCACCAACGCGACGACCTGCGCCCGGCATGCCGCGGCGAGTTTGCCGCCCTGGATCGCCGACAAATGCTTGCGCACCGTGTTCATGTCCTGAATCGGCGCTCCTGATATAAGCAGTTGTTTTGTAACGTATTTTAAGTCATCCATCGCCAGCCCCTCGACCGGCAGCGCCAGCAGGCTGGAGCCGCCGCCCGACACCAGCGCGAGCAGCAGGTCGTCCTTGGTCAGGGTTTTCACGCGGCGCAGGATTTCGTGCGCGGCTTTCTCGCCGGATTCGTCGGGCACCGGATGGCCGGCCTCGATCACCGTGATGCGGTTGGTCAGCAGCCCGTGCTGGTAACGCGTGATGACGAGGCCGTCGAGCGGCGCCTCGGCCGGCCAGTTCTGCTCCACCGCCAGCGCCATGGCAGCGGCAGCCTTGCCGGCACCAATGACCAGCGTCCTGCCCTTGGGCGGCTGCGGCAGATGCTGCGGCACGATCTTGAGCGGATCGGCGGCGGCAAGCGCGGCATGGAAGCTGCCTAATAAGAGATCACGGGGTGACATTTAAAAGAAGTGATTAAGTGATTGAGTAATTGGGCGAGCGAGCCTTTTCATCATAAACAATAGCGAACTTCGCGCTAACCCGCAGCTTGTTTTTAATCACCTAATCACCCAATCACTTCATCACTGGGTTTTCTAGGCCAGCACGGTTTTGAGATAGTGGCCGGTATGGCTTGCCTTGTTTTTCGCCACGTCTTCGGGCGTGCCTTCGGCAACCACGCGTCCGCCGCCGTCGCCGCCTTCAGGGCCCAGGTCTATGATCCAGTCGGCAGTCTTGATGACATCCAGGTTGTGCTCTATGACCACCACCGTATTGCCGTGGTCGCGCAGCCGGTGCAGGACTCGCAGCAGCAGATCGATGTCGTGGAAATGCAGCCCGGTGGTTGGCTCGTCCAGGATGTAGAGCGTGCGCCCGGTATCGCGCTTGGAGAGTTCGAGCGCAAGTTTGACGCGCTGCGCCTCACCCCCGGAGAGCGTGGTCGCGCTCTGGCCCAGCGTGATGTAGCCCAGTCCGACGTCGAGCAGCGTCTGCAGTTTCCTGGAAATCATCGGCACTGCGCTGAAAAACTGCGAGCCCTGCTCGACCGTCATCTGCAGCACCTCGTGGATGCTTTTGCCCTTGTACAGAATCTCCAGCGTCTCGCGGTTGTAACGCTTGCCGTGGCATACATCGCACGGCACGTAGATGTCGGGAAGAAAGTGCATTTCCACCTTGAGCACGCCGTCGCCCTGGCAGGCTTCACAACGGCCGCCTTTGACATTGAACGAGAAGCGTCCCGGCCCGTAGCCGCGCTCGCGAGCCGCCGGCACGCCGGCAAACAACTCGCGGATCGGCGTGAACAGACCGGTATAGGTCGCGGGATTGGAGCGCGGCGTGCGGCCGATCGGGCTTTGGTCGACATTGACAATCTTGTCGAAAAACTCGATGCCGGTGATGGCTTCGTGCGGTGCCGGCTCGGCTGCGCTGCCGTAGAGATGGCGCGCAGTGGCCTGGGACAGGGTGTCGTTGATGAGCGTCGATTTTCCCGAGCCCGACACGCCGGTCACGCAGATGAACAGTCCGACCGGTATGCTGACTGTGACGTTTTTCAGGTTGTTGCCACTGGCGCCTGAAATCACCAGCTGGCGCTTGGGATTTACGCGGTGGCGCAAAGCCGGGATCTCGATGCGGTGGCGGCCATTCAGGTAGTGGCCGGTCAGCGATTCGGGATGATTGCAGATTTCCTGCGGCGTGCCTTCCGCGATCACGCGGCCGCCGTGCTCTCCCGCGCCCAGGCCCATGTCGACGATGTAATCGGCGCTCATGATTGCTTCCTGGTCGTGCTCGACCACGATCACCGAGTTGCCGATGTCGCGCAGGCGCTTGAGCGTGTCAAGCAGCCGCGCATTGTCGCGCTGGTGCAGTCCGATCGATGGCTCGTCGAGCACGTACATGACGCCAGTCAGCCCTGAACCGATCTGGCTCGCCAGACGGATGCGTTGCGCCTCGCCGCCCGAGAGCGTGTCGGCTGCGCGGTCCAGCGACAGGTAATCGAGGCCGACATTGTTGAGAAACTGCAGACGATTGATGATTTCGTGGACGATTTTGTCGGCGATCGCCTGCTTGGTCGCGGAAAGTGTGATGTCCTCGAAGTAGCGTATGGCCTGCGCCAGCGGCAGGGCGCTGATGTCATAGATCGCCTTTCCCGAGACCGTGACATGGCGCGCTTCGCGCCGCAGGCGCGTGCCGTTACACTCGGGGCAGATCTGGTTGTTCAGGTATTTTGCCAGTTCCTCCCGCACCACGAGGGAGTCGGTTTCGCGGTAACGGCGTTCGAGGTTCGGTATCACACCTTCAAATTCATGCTCGCGCGTGAACTTTTTACCGTTCTCGCCGATGTAGATGAACTTGATCTTGTCGCGGCCCGAGCCATGCAGCACCGGGTCCTGAATTTCTTGCGGCAGCTCGGTGAATGGCGCCTCGATGTCGAAACCGTAATGGCTGGCCAGGCATTGCAGCATCTGGAAATAGAACTGGTTGCGCCGGTCCCAGCCCTTGATCGCGCCCGAGGCGAGCGAGAGATCGGGGAAGGCGACCACGCGTTTGGGATCGAAGAAGCTGATGCTGCCCAGCCCATCGCAGCGCGGGCAGGCGCCCATGGGATTGTTGAACGAAAACAGCCGCGGCTCCAGTTCCGGCAGCGAGTAGCTGCAGACCGGGCAGGCGAATTTTGCGGAAAACAGATGTTCGTGTCCGGAGTCCATCTCGACCGCGAGTGCGCGGCCGTCGGCGTGCCGCAGCGCGGTCTCGAACGATTCGGCAAGGCGCTGTTTGGCGTCGGCGCGGATCTTGAGGCGGTCCACCACCACTTCCACCGTGTGTTTGGTGTTCTTCTTGAGCTTGGGCAGGGCATCGATTTCGTGCACGGCGCCGTCTATCCTCAGACGCACGAAACCCTGCGCGCGCAATTCGTCGAACAGGTCGGTCTGTTCGCCCTTGCGCCCGACAATGAGGGGCGCAAGGATCATAAGCCGGGTGTCTTCAGGCAATTGCAGCACATGGTCGACCATCTGCGATACGCTTTGCGCCGAAAGCAGAATGTTGTGATCAGGGCAGTGCGGGTCGCCGATGCGTGCAAACAGCAGCCGCAGGTAATCGTGGATCTCGGTTACGGTGCCGACGGTCGAACGCGGGTTATGGCTGGTCGCCTTCTGTTCTATGGAAATCGCCGGCGACAGGCCCTCGATCAGGTCGACATCGGGTTTTTCCATGCGCTGCAGGAACTGCCGCGCATACGCCGACAGCGACTCGACATAGCGGCGCTGACCCTCGGCGTAGAGGGTGTCAAAAGCAAGCGAGGATTTTCCTGATCCCGAAAGACCGGTGATCACGATCAGCCGGTTGCGCGGCAGATCAAGATTGATGTTCTTGAGATTGTGCGTGCGTGCGCCGCGGATCCGGATGTAATCGGATCCGCGCGCCGGAGATTCAGGGGTGGAGTCGCGCGGCCGGATGACGCTGGGCGGAGTCGGAGTGATGGCCAAGCAGGGAATCCCAGAGTGAAGTAAACCTGTTAATATACCTAACTTCCTGGTCAATTCCCAATCCGTTTTTCGCCCCCCCGTCCGGTTATGTCCTCCAGCAACAAGATGAGCGCCCTGGAACTACGCGCCGGCATCAGCTTGGCCAGCATTTTTGGCCTGCGCATGCTGGGGATGTTCGTCATCCTCCCGGTGTTCGCAATCTATGCCGAGCAGTTGCCCGGCGGCGAGGATATGACGCTGGTCGGCCTTGCGATCGGCGCCTATGGCCTGACGCAGGCGGTCCTGCAGCTTCCGTTCGGCTGGTGGTCCGACCGCTATGGCCGCAAGCCGACGATTTACGTCGGACTGGCGATTTTCGCTGTGGGCAGTGTCATCGCCGCCGCTGCCCCCAACATTTATTTCGTGATCCTGGGGCGCACGCTGCAGGGCGCCGGGGCCATTTCGGCGGCGGTGATCGCGTTGACCGCCGATCTCACGCGCGAAGAGCATCGCGCCAAGGCGATGGCCATGATAGGTTCGACCATAGGCCTTTCTTTCGCGCTGTCGCTGGTGGTGAGCCCCTGGCTGAACAAGACGATAGGGGTGCCGGGTATTTTCGTGTTGACCGCCGTGCTGGCGCTGGCTGCGATGGGCGTGGTTTACCGCGTGGTGCCAGACGCCCCGGCGCAGCCCCGCCCCGACATCGGCGGGCTGGCGGGGTTGTGGCGCACCCTGAGCGACCCGCAGCTCGCGCGGCTGAACTTCGGAATTTTCACGCTGCATGCAGTGCTGATGGCGCTGTTCATCATGGTGCCGTTTTCCCTGCGCGATGCCGGGCTCGGCGTCGACCTGCACTGGAAAGTTTATCTGCCGGTGATGTTAGGCTCTTTCGTGCTGATGGTCCCGGCCATACTCAATGCCGGGAAAGCGCATCTGATCAAGGCGATATTTTCCGGGGCCGTCGGATTGATTCTGCTGGCGCAGTTGCTGATGCCGTGGCTGGCCGGCGGGGTGGTGCCGATTGCGATATTCCTGCTGTTGTTCTTCACGCCATTCAACGTGCTGGAAGCCATGCTGCCGACGCTCACGTCGCGGCTTGCGCCGCCGGGCGCCAAAGGCACGGCTATCGGCCTTTACAGCAGCATCCAGTTTTTCGGCACTTTCGTCGGCGCCGTGGCAGGCGGATTCGCTTACGGCCGCTGGGGTGTCAATGGCGTTGTCATCTTCGATGCCGCCTTGCTCGTTATCTGGCTTATACTCGCGCTCGGCATGAAAATCCCGGCGCCGCTGAGCGCGCGCACCTATGCGCTGCCGGAGCTCGATGCGGATCAGGCCGGGCGGCTGACCGCCAGGCTGCGCGGGCTGCCGGGCGTGCACGAGGCGCGGGTGGATGCCATTGAACGCACCGCATATCTCAAGGTAGACAGCGCGGGATTTGACGAGCAAACTGTGCGCAAACTTTTAGAGGGGGGAATCTGATGGCTTCGGTCAACAAGGTCATTCTTATCGGCAATCTCGGGGCCGATCCGGAAACGCGATATCTGCCCAGCGGTGACGCGGTCACCAACCTCCGCCTCGCGACCACGGACGTGTGGAAGGACAAAAGCGGCGAGAAGCAGGAACATACCGAGTGGCACCGCATTTCCTTCTTCGGCAAGCTTGCCGAGATCGCCGGCGAATACCTGAAAAAGGGCTCACCGGTGTACGTTGAAGGCCGCATCCGCACCCGAAAATGGCAGGACAAGGAAGGGCAGGACCGGTATTCCACCGAAATCGTCGCTGACCGCATGCAGTTGCTGGGCGGCCGCGGGACCGGCGCGGAATCCGCGGCGCGCGAGCCTGCGGCAGCTTCCGGCGGCGGCGACGCCAAAGCCAAGCCGCCCAAAAAGGGCGGAGGCGGGGGCGGGTTTGACGAGATGGACGACGACATCCCGTTCTGAGAAATTCCCTGTATTTTCAGCACACTAAACCCCGGCAGGTTTCCGTCTGTCGGGGTTTTTTATTGTGGTGTTATGGGAGAGGGCTACGGCTTACTGCTCGTTAACGTGTGGGCCACGAGCACGGCGACCAGAATACCCGCCACCGCCCCCGCAGCTTTTCCGTCCAGACCCTGGATCCCGAACAGGGAAAGCACCCATTGCGTGAAAAATACGGTAATCAGGAAACTGATGGG
>Ga0102851_10001664_pt1 | contig 12913 bp, 11 predicted proteins | sample Mud3Dept3metaG_FD_79558 | JGI IMG/M metagenome (GOLD analysis project Ga0102851, IMG submission 79558) | Freshwater wetland microbial communities from Ohio, USA, analyzing the effect of biotic and abiotic controls - Mud 3 Core 4 Depth 3... | ecosystem: Environmental > Aquatic > Freshwater >... | reverse complement strand
TGAAGCTTTTTATCCGTTTCCCCTGCAGAAAAATAAGGGCAGGAATATACATGAGGCTCATTATCAATGCCGCTGATACTCCCACACCTGCCAGTATCCCGACCTGCCTTGCAGGGATAATTGAGTGTGTAAGCAATCCTGCAATTCCTGCAATTGTTGTAAGGCCGCTATACAGGATCGGCATTTTAAGTGATCCCATAAGTTCCTTCAGAATGTCGGAAGCAGATCTGCAATCTTCTTTTTTCCTTAAATCCTGGAACCTGGCCACAAGGTAGATACCGTAATTATTTGCAACTGCAACCAGGATAACAGGGACAAGTAGGCTTATTATTGACAATTTCCAGCCCAGCAAAGGAACCATTCCCATGCAAATTGCCATTGAAAGCAGTACCACGCTGAATGGCATCAGAATAGATCTCCATTCTCCAAGGGTCAGCTTGAGAATAAGAAGTATGAGGATCAATGCAAGCGGGATCAGAATAACTGCATCCCGACGTACATCCTTCATTATGTGCTGCCGTATAAACGGAAGACCGCCGGTCAGTACATGTGAATCTCCCGGATGTGACACGATGATCGAATCGATCTTCTGCAATGTAAAACTCTCTCTTTCAGCATTATTTATGGTTGCCGAGATAGATGCCGAGGTCATGTCTGACGAGAAGACAATATCGCGGGCGAACCTGTTGCTGAGTATATCATTTTTAAGTGTTAGAAGTCCTGCAGAATCGGAAGGAATCCTCTTTATCAGCGGATCTGCTGTCATCATCCCTTCGGTGCTTGTAATGGTCCGTACTGTATAAGGAGAGATCCGGCTGGTGACTCCTGTGAGCTTCGAAATATCCCGGTCCGTTTCTTTTATCCGGATCAGATTGTCATACGTAAGAATTGATGTATCGCTGAAGAGCACCACAACCATATCCTGAATTCCGAATTCTTCTTCAATCTTATCGGTTGCAATCCTCGATCCCATCCCTGCAGGAATATAATTCCTTATTTCCGGATCAGTCTTTGAGAACGGAATAACCGCAGCAAATGAGATCCCCAGTAAAAGGCAAACACAGATTATAAGCCAGCGATATTTAATTATAAACTCAGTCATAATACTAAAAATCAAATCTTATGGCAGCTCTGATGCAATTCATGAATTCATGAATCAGGTCATATACTGAACCCTTCCGTCCGGAATAGAACTCTCCTCCGGCGCTTATCGTCAGTCCGTCGGCAGGCTTGTATTTTATTTCAGGCATTAAAAGGAAATCACGGGAGGTGAAATTGTAAAGTGAGAAAACTGAAGGAGTCAGCTTGCCATAAAACAGGTCAGTTTCAATCCTTAGACCGGCAGAATGATACGATCTTTCAAGCTGGTAATTGTAAAGCCTGTTGAACGCACCAACCTGTTGACGGACGTAATCTTCGAGAATGAAATCCGGATCAGCCATCAGCATTGCCAGCTCATTGAGATCGGGCTCAGTCCCTATGAATGGCTCAACCGAGGCAGCTTCGAAGCCGGGGATCACTTTTCCCTGATATTCTCCTGTAAAGCGCCAGTTGCCTGACATCCAGTCAATTCCGATAACAAACCTGATCTCACTGAGGGGAACATACTCATGTGTTTTGTATGACTCGTAGGGAAAGGACCAGGCTGCTTCGCCCCTTAAACCTATTCTTCCGAAAGTGGACTCAAAATCAAGTCCGAGATTCCTTATCTTGTAGGGGGTCATTGCAAGTTGCGCATCAGGAAGGGGAAATACTCCCGAAAAGTCAAGGGTGAAACTGGTCAGTGCAACCCCTGGCTGAGGATCGTAGCCGTCAAACCATGAAAGGCTCATATCCGTACCAGACAGGTGCAAATCGGTTTTCAGCCCGTAGCTGAACATCTCCTTTTCTGTCAGAAGCGATGTGATCTGATCTATCTTTACGTAAGCTGGCAGGGGAAGAGGATCAATTAGTAATACAGAAGACCTGTAATAAGGCAATGCGACAGCTTCCAGACTTATCAGGGGTACAGGATGCCATCTCACATCAAATAGAAGGTTGCCCAGGTCCATATCTTCTGTATCAGGTGATCGTGATATGTAGTTCCGGGGATTCAGTTTGGAAGTCGGATTTGTAAAGTCGGCGCGTCCCCATTTAATTATTGTCTGGCCTGCAGTTATATCCCAGGTCTTTCCCATTGCTCTGACATAAGCTTCCCGCAGATCAATTCTGCTGACAGGTTCAAGGAATTCTGTTCCGTAACGAAATCTGAGATCGGCAAATGCTTTAAAATGAATGTTATCCGTACTTTCCACATTCAGTCCGAAATCGGAGAAAGCACTGGATATGTATGGTTTATCATCATCGTCATCAATTGATCCATAAAATCCGCCCCTGACAAATCCATGAATGATGCTTTTCTTTTTAGTCTCTTCTTCGGGTGAAAAAGGAATATTCTGAGCAAACAAAAAACCGGGCAAGAGTGAAAATATTATGATAAATATTTTATCCCTGTTATTCATATGCGGATTTTTACCGCAAATGAATGATATAATTAAACACGTGTCGTCTGAACCGTCTTTCCCGTACTTGTAATTTGGTGAATTGTTGTCCCGGCCGCTTGGGTTGAACGCCCGCAGACAACAGCCAACAGGCTTCAGATTTTAATTGAAAGGCTTCATTAACAAGGATTTGCCTATCTCCTGAAACCTGAAACCTACTCTTTTATGCCTGTTGATTTCTCCCGGTATTCACTTGGCGTCAATCCGGTCATGTTTTTGAAAATAGAATTGAATGTAGTTTTTGAATTGAAGCCCGAATCGAAAGCGATGGCAAGAATGGTGAAATTATTGTTTTTTGGATCGTTGAACCTGGAAATGACTTCCTGCACTCTGTATTCATTGATAAAGGTGAAGAAATTCTTTCCGTGCTTCTCGTTAAGCACCTGGGTAATATGGTGCCTCGGAATGCCGGTCATTGCCGAAAGATCCTGAATGCTCAGGTCCCTGTTAAGGAAGGGCATTTCTGCTTCCATGGTGTGGATAAGCTTTTTAAGGTACACTTCAGCCTGACTATCCTTTAATCCGCTTCTGGAGTACTTTTCAGCCTCTTTTCTCTCTTCCTCATCCACTTTTATCGCCTGACCGAATATTACGGGCTGCTGGATGCCGTAAAAGCTGTAAACGAAAGAAAATGCTGCAATGAACGCAAAAACGACAAAGTAGGGATCGAACGGGATTATATCACCTATCATGTTTAATCCTCCCAGGATGAACAGAACAAGGAATGCAACATAGAAGCTTATGGACAGGATCTTTAACCAGTTCAGGGTTATTACGTTGGATGTATAGGAGACAAGGTTCTTAAGATTAGCCTGATGCTTCCTGATCTCAATGAATGCCAGAATGCTGTATACTGTAACTGACAGGAAGAAGCATGTGCTGTAAACAATCCTTAAGGAGATGAATCTGTCGGGCATGAAGAAGCTCCTCAGGTCCCTGAGTAACGGATGCGACCTGAATATAACTGATACTGCGAAGAATGTTGCAAAGGGGATGAAATGGATCAGAGAGAGCCAGTTGAATCTCCTTTCGGGATCCGTCATAAATTGTACGTACAAATAGAGCAGGGGACCATATGTGAAAGCAACGAAAGGGAAGGCATACATTTCAATCACCCTGGAGTTGATAATGGCAAAACCCAGTTCAATACAAATCAAAAATAACCAGGCTGCCATTAACCGGTTGGCAATAGTAAAGGGTTTTTTTGTGGAAATCAGTAATCCTGCAAAAAAAGACTGTGAAATACCAATATACAATACAGGATCAATATTTACCATTATAAGTATTCAATTTTCGTCAAAATTAATGAAAAGCAGCCAATATTTCGGTATTTTTGAATCCGGACCAACTAAAACTATTGAGATTTTACATAGTGAATTTCCATTTAAACCATTATATTTAAGCTACCTATGAGCATTCTTGTAAACAAGGATTCCAAAGTGATAGTTCAGGGATTTACCGGGAGTGAAGGCACATTCCATTCAGAACAAATGATCGAGTATGGAACCAGGGTGGTTGGAGGTATTACCCCGGGGAAAGGAGGTCAGTTGCATTTAGGATTGCCTGTATTCAATACTGTTAAAGATGCGGTGAACAAAACTTCTGCAAATGTCTCGGTTATCTTTGTTCCCCCTTCCTCTGCAGCTGATGCCATCATGGAAGCAGCATCCGGAGGTATCAGGCTGATTGTGGCAATTACTGAGGGTATTCCGGTTTCCGATATGGTAATGGTGAAGGAATATCTGAAATCGTTCGACTGTCGCCTTATTGGCCCCAATTGCCCGGGGATAATTACTCCCGGAGAGGCAAAGGTGGGGATCATGCCGGGATTTATTCACAAAAAAGGTACTGTTGGTGTTATTTCACGATCGGGCACTCTGGCATATGAGGCTGTTGACCAGGTAACAAAACTGGGACTTGGACAATCCACAGGTATTGGAATTGGCGGTGATCCAGTTGTTGGTACAACTATTCTGGATGCAACAAAACTTATGATGAATGACCCTGATACTGAGGCAATTGTCATTATCGGAGAGATAGGAGGGAACATGGAAAACGAAGCAGCAGAATGGTTAAGGGATAACAGCACCAAACCGGTAATAAGTTTCATTGCCGGCCAGACCGCTCCGAAAGGCCGCAGAATGGGTCATGCCGGCGCTATAATAGGAGGGAAGGCAGACACTGCATCTGCAAAGATGGCAATTATGAGAGAGTGCGGGATCTATGTGGTGGAATCACCGGCGGAAATAGGGGAGATGGTTAAAATGGTTCTGACGAAATACCCCCCTGCCCCCTTAAAGGGGGGTTAATTCACTGAATATTAGATAATTTAGTAATAATTTGGTTTTTAAGCCCCCCTTCAGGGTGGGTGGGGGGTAAAGTTTTTATCTTTGCACCAACTTTAAACCTGACAGATATGGGATTATTAACAGGTAAAACAGCGTTGATTACCGGCGCCTCCAGAGGGATCGGGAAGGCTATAGCGCTTCTCTTTGCCCGTGAGGGCGCCGATATTGCAATAACGAATATTATTGATGATGACGAGTTTAAAAATGCACTAAAGGAGATTGAAGCTCCCGGAGTAAAAGCGAAAGGCTATGTTTCGAATGCAGCAAGCTTTGCAGATTCTCAAAAGGTGATCAATGAGATTGTTAAGGATTTTTCTCGGATAGATGTACTTGTCAATAATGCCGGGATCACCAGGGACACATTATTATTAAGGATGACAGAAGAGCAGTGGGATGCAGTTATTGACGTCAACCTGAAATCCGTTTTTAATATTACAAAAGCCGCTTTGATAACAATGCTGAAGCAGATGAGCGGCTCAATCATTAACATGAGTTCCGTTGTTGGCGTCTCCGGGAATGCCGGACAAAGCAACTATTCAGCATCAAAAGCAGGAATAATCGGTTTTACAAAAAGCATTGCCAAAGAGGTAGGTTCAAGAAATATCAGGTGCAATGCAATTGCTCCCGGGTTTATCCTTACTGAAATGACTGAAAAATTATCAGAAAATGTTAAAAATGACTGGATAAATAAGATACCTCTTAAGCGTGGCGGACTCCCTGAGGATGTGGCTAATACAGCTTTATTTCTCGCATCAGACCTCTCCTCATATATATCAGGACAAACAATTCATGTCTGTGGAGGTATGTTAACTTAAAAATATTTATTATATTTACAGCTTCGCAGGGTGTCTATCCTTTTAGCACGAGGAAATGCAGCGAGACATATTTATTCCACACTTATTTTAAACAGACACCCTGCTTCTTTTTTTATACCCTCCATAAAACATGCATAATACAATCATCTTACTGATTATTTTAATTCCCCTCGCAGGTTTCATTCTTGAGCAATACCTTGTCCATCTCAACGGGAAAATGTGGTCTGATACTCTCCCCGAAAAATTAAAAGGGATCTGCCCTGAGGAAGAGTACAGGAAATCACAGTTGTATGACAAGGACAATAAAAAGCTTTCATTATGGTCATCAACCTTTAACCTGGCTGTCATACTTGCGATGATAATCGCCGGAGGGTTCTCAGTTGTAGACGGATTTGCCAGGATATTCAGTACGAACCTGATAGCAGTTTCATTGATCTTCTTCCTCATAATAGGTCTTGCTTCCGATCTTATAAATATCCCTTTCAGCTGGTATGATACCTTTGTAATAGAGAAGAAGTATGGTTTTAACACCATGACTGTCAGGACTTTTATAACTGATCATATTAAGTCTTGGTTTATTGCCCTCCTTGTCGGGATCCCGGTGCTTGGGCTGATCACCTGGTTCTATTATAAGACAGGTCCTGCTTTCTGGCTTTACGCATGGATACTGATAACAATATTTTCAATATTTATGAATTATTTCTATTCAGAACTGATAGTTCCCCTGTTTAACAAACAGACTCCGCTGGGGGATGGTTCTCAGAGGAATAAGATAGAAGAATTTGCATCTAAAACAGGATTCAGGCTAAAGAATATTTACCTGATTGACGGGTCAAAACGAAGTACAAAAAGCAATGCCTATTTTTCCGGATTCGGGAAAAAAAAGAGAATTGTTTTGTTTGATACTCTTCTTAAAGATCTTACTGAAGATGAAGTAGTTGCTGTGCTTGCACACGAAATAGGTCACTACAGGAAGAAGCATATTCTTATTGGCCTGTTATCCTCAATAGTCCTTACTGGCCTGATGCTGTTTCTTTTTTCACTTGTTGTTGACAATCCAAAGCTTTCACAGGCGCTTGGAGCAGAGAGTTCAAGTTTTCATCTCGGACTTATAGTTTTCGGAATTTTGTACAGTCCTCTGTCATTACTGATAGGGCTGGTATCCAATATTATATCAAGAAAGAATGAATTCTCGGCCGACAGGTTTGTAAAAGACAACTTCAATGGAGCCGCTCTCGGTGATGCCCTGAAAAAACTGTCTGTCAAGAACCTTTCTAATATGATGCCGCACCCGGTATATGTGTTTTTCCATTATTCGCATCCGCCACTGCTCAGGAGGCTGGAAAAATTGGAATGATTTTTTTAACTTTGCACAGCTTTTGCTGCCCCCTTAGCTCAGCCGGTAGAGCAGCTCATTCGTAATGAGCAGGTCCGGGGTTCGAATCCCCGAGGTGGCTCAACTTTCAGCCTTATTTCGTTGGTACTGACGCCCAGACCGCAAGCGTCAGGGGTCAGGATGCTGACCCGCTTGCGCGTCAGCATCTGAGTCCCATTGGAGGCTCAGATTATCCTTGGACCTCTGCCTTGCGGGTTTCCCCTTTTATTTATCTGGACACTTTTTTGATTGGGGTCAATACCAGTTTTCGGAATTCTACCTCCGATCCTTCAGCCTGCAATGCAATTTGCCCCCTGTCAGCTGTACAATCATAACCATAATTGACAAGATCGCCGTTGACCCATACTTTTATCTCTCTGCCCACACATTCAATATCCATAATATTCCATTCACCTGCAGGTTTTTCCGATCCGTCGGTAAGATTCTTTATCTGGCGTCTTTTACCTTCGGTACCACCCCATTCCTCTTTAGGTCCGCGACGTGCTTCCATATCGGGAGTTGTTATGTCCTCGCCAATGCACCAGAAATCCCCTGCACTCTGATGCTGCATCTGGACTTCGATCGATTTGGGAAACATCTTATACAGCGCCCTTGGTGTTGAGGCATGAACCAGAACGCCACAGTTACCTGGTTTGGCGGCAAATCGGTATTCAACTTCGAGACGGTAATTCCGGTAAATTTTGTCAGTAATCAGATGACCTCCCGGCTTGCCCATACTTACCAGCAACCCGTTGCGAACAATAAAAGGACTCGCAATAACGGAATTGTTGTCCATTTCAGGTACATCGGCATGCCATCTGGTCAGATCCTTCCCGTTAAAAAGCGTTTTGCCTTTTTTTTTGGCGTCAGCTTCTGTCGAAGCTATCAACATCACTGAAATTAAAACTAAACAAATCTTTTTCATAATATTTATCATCTGGTTTAAATTACTCATTTTTTAAAGATAGTAAAATTAGTGACAGAAATCTACAGGCCGCCAGCATGGAGCTCTGGTTCTGTCTATTTACTTTCTGCCACAGACAGGTTGTCCCTGACGGGACTCCCCGGAAGAAATATTGATGATTCCGCTGGCTATCCCAGAATAATTTGAGGATAATAAACAAATTTGTATTTTTGTCCGTGTTCTTAAAGATTTAATGCGGGAATAGCTCAGTTGGTAGAGCATCAGCTTCCCAAGCTGAGGGTCGCGGGTTCGAGTCCCGTTTCCCGCTCTCATCTAATTATGTATCTGAATCCCACAGACATACAGTGAATGATAGGAATATCTTCCACCATGACGATCATTGGATCATATTCTCCTATAATATAAAGATCAGGTATTGAAGCGAATGGACTGACTCTTATTCCAACCGGTATATTTATACTTAACCACTTATCGGAATCCTCCGACAATAAATTTGAACCTAATCCACCTCCTGCATATAAACTGACTTTCCCGGATGAAAAGAATGAGAAAATTCCATAGAGTTGCGTAATACCGCGGTCATTAACTTCCCAGTCGGCCTGGTTATACGGTTTTGTATTGGCCCTGAATTCCACCATAACCTTTTCCAGCGGAATATAAGAAAGAGAGAGTGTATTACCGTCAGTGTAGTAGCCGATTCCAATCTGGCAATGGGAGGGATTCGCCGTTGCAATTATCAGAAGCGTAATTAAAGGGATAATTTTTTTCATTTTCAGGAATATTATTGATTTAGAATGTAAACTCCATTATTCCAGGTACCTACCCAGATATTATTTTTATCGTCAACCTCGATTGTGGAAATAAAATTGTCAGGGAACATGTCCTTCGGGGAGGTGATCCAGGATTTCCCGGTAAAAACATGGAGAATTGCCGCCTCATCATCAGAACCGGCTATCCAGCAGTAGTTCCTTTTGTCTGCCTTTATTCTGGTGAAGAAATCCAGATCAGGCATATCGTCTGAATTAATCTTATTCCACTGATCATCTTCGAATTGAAATAAGTTATTTGATCTCATAGTAGATGATAACGAAAAATCTTCGACCAGATAAATCATTCCTGATTGTCCAAGTGTAAAAGAGAAGACCCAGTAAAACATTCCTTCCTCATCACCCAGGCAATCCCAGGAACGATCCGAAATGCGGTAGATATTGGTTTTGCTCACAGTACCAGTTGTGGCGATAAATACAGTACCATCCTCCTCATCAATTTCTAAATCCTCGATAATATTCTGGTTCAGGGGTGAGTTTTCAGGTGTAAAAAACTCAAAATCCTTACCGTCAAACACGCCCAAACCTCCAATCCTGAATGCACAGCTCGAAAACCATATTTTCCCATCCGGTGCAACCGTTACATTTCTGACATAATCCCTGGGAAGACCTGCATTCTCACTCGTATACCAGGTGAAACTACCACCCGAGAGATGTCCGAGACCACCTCCGCCTGTTCCGATCCAAACCGATTCGTCCTGTGCTATGGCAAGGTCGCTGATCTCGAATTCAAGATCGTAACTATCCTCATCGCCATCATTCGAATAATAGAGCGTTTTATTCGAACCAATTGCCACATTCCCTTTATAATCTACATCTATGCAGGAGATCTTTTCCCCTTCAAGCATCCTGCCTGATACATTAAAGCTAACTCCCATGGGAAAATTTTCATCCTTCTCACATGACAGACCGGAAAGAAGTGTTAAAATAAAAAATATTAGATAAATCCTGCGCATGTTCAATTGAATTTCTTCAAAAATAATACCAGAGACGAAGATAATGATTTTTAAAAGTACAAGGTGCATTGTGCATGGTTCAAGTTGTGAGAAACATGAACCGGAACTGTGTCCCTTGCCATGTGCTATGGACCGCGAAACGTTTCAGGTTTTAAATTTACTTCTTACTTTTGTATTCCCTCAGTATCAGGAAATATGCGAGCACTAATAATTACAATAGGAGATGAGCTTCTGATAGGTCAGACCATTGACACAAATTCGGCATGGATGGGTTCAGAGCTTAGCAAGCTTGGTTTTGATATTCACCGGAAAATATCAATACATGACAACAGGAATGATATCCTGGAAGCACTTGAAGAGGCTGGAGGAAAAGCTGAACTGGTGCTTGTAACAGGAGGTCTCGGACCTACAAGCGATGATATCACCAAACAAACAATCTGTGAATTCTTTAACAATAAGCTGGTCCTCAATACTGAAGTCCTCAAAATGATTGAGGAGAGGCTGAACCGCCGTGGGATACCTATGAATGAGAACAATCGTAAACAGGCACTTGTGCCGGATTCGTGCAAAGTACTCTTCAATGCCATGGGTACAGCTCCGGGAATGTTATTCGAGAAAGACAAAACAATATTCGTTTTTATGCCGGGCGTTCCATATGAGATGAAATATATCATGACTGAACATTTGATCCCTCTTCTGAAGAACAGGTTCAGTTTACAGGCCATAATTCACAGAAATATAATGACATATGGTGTTTCAGAAGCCAGACTTGCAGAATTACTTACAGGGTTTGAGGCTTCATTGCCAGGGGATATCAGACTGGCTTACCTGCCATCAGCTGGCATAAATAAATTAAGACTGTCAGCAACAGGAACAGACAGGTCTTTATTATATGAAAAAGTTGAAGAACAGGTTAAAAAGCTATATCTGATAATCCCTGAACTTATTTTCAGCGAAGATGAGAAAACCTTCGAAGTAGTCATCGGTGAATTATTAAAAGAAAGAAATCAGACTCTGTGTACCGCAGAAAGTTGTACGGGTGGAAAGATTGCACAGATGATAACGAGTGTTCCTGGCAGTTCTGCTTATTATAAAGGATCTGTAATCGCATATGACAATGCAGTAAAAAAAGAACTGCTGAAGATCCGGTATGAAATGCTGGAAAAAAACGGAGCAGTAAGCGAAAATGTAGTGAAAAGTATGGCGAAGGGAGTTAGAAAATTATTAAAAACGGACTATTCGGTCGCCACTTCCGGCATTGCAGGACCCGACGGAGGCACCGATTTAAAGCCGGTGGGAACGGTTTGGATAGCCGTTTCATCCGAAAAAGGAACGGTAACTGAAAGGCATATATTCGGAAATGACCGGAATATTAACATAAAAAGGTTCTCAATTGCAGCTCTTAGCCTTCTCAGGAAACAGATTGCCGGTCAATAAAAATACCGGTCTGCTATAAAAAAGTAGTTAAAATATTTGGTCAATCAGATAAAAATCCCGTATTTTGCGCTTCGTTTTAAAAGAAACGGTTTATAACTGAAGAAATACAGGTACCAATGTCAAGGATTTGTCAGGTTACGGGGAAGAAGGCGATGGTCGGAAACAATGTGTCGCATTCAAAAAGAAGAACAAAGAGAAAATTCTTACCTAATCTCTTTGAAAAGAGATATTACCTGCCCGAAGAGAAGAGGTGGATCTCTCTTAAAGTAACCGCTGCTGGCATCAGGCTCATTAGCAAGAAGGGACTCCCGACTGCACTGAAGGAAGCAAAAGAAAAAGGTTACATTGTGAATTACTAAATGAATAGAAAATGGCAAAGAAGGCAAAAGGAAACAGGCAGCAGGTAATTCTGGAATGCACTGAGCATAAGGAGAGCGGACTTCCGGGGATGTCAAGGTATATTACCACGAAAAACAGGAAAAATACACCTGACAGGCTCGAGAGAAGGAAATATAATCCCGTTATGAAAAAACACACACTGCACAGAGAAATCAAGTAAATAGTTCATACCATGGCAAAGAAAGTTGTTGCAACACTTAAAACAGGTTCAGGTAAGCTCTTTACGAAATGCATAAAGATGTCTAAATCACCGAAAACCGGTGCTTATCAGTTCCAGGAGGAGATTGTCCATAATGATCATATCCGGGACTTCTTCACCAAGAAATAAGAAGTTTACTAACAGGAAGATATTTAAGGCTTTCTTCGTGGCTGAAGAAAGCTTTTTTTATATTTAATCATTCATCTGAAATTATAATGGCTTTGCTGGGATTTTTTACCAGGGAGAATAAGGAGAAACTTGACAGAGGGCTTCAGAAAACCAAGGAGAGCGTCTTTGTAAGGTTGTCCAGGGCTGTTGTCGGCAAATCAAAAGTTGACGATGAGGTTCTTGATAATCTTGAAGAGGTCCTGGTTTCTTCCGATGTCGGGGTTGAAACTACTCTCAGGATAATCGAAAGGATAGAGGCCAGGGTAGCAAGAGATAGATACCTTAATACCAGCGAACTGAATACAATACTAAAGGAGGAGATCGTATCTCTTCTTGAAGATAATCTGACAGGTACTGACTTTGATTTTTCAGCCTCCTTTACTGATACACCCCATGTAATAATGATCGTAGGCGTAAATGGCTCAGGGAAAACAACCACGATCGCCAAACTGGCAAATCAGTACAGGCAGGCCGGGAAAAAAGTATTGCTCGGTGCAGCTGATACCTTCAGGGCCGCAGCTATCGATCAGCTTCAGATCTGGGCCGACAGGGCAGGCGTTTCTATGGTAAAGCAGCAGATGGGTTCGGACCCTGCATCAGTCGCATTTGATTCAGTAAAATCTGCAGTGGCAGGAGGATATGATGTAGTTATCATCGATACTGCAGGCAGGCTTCATAACAAAGTCAACCTTATGAATGAACTCTCCAAAATAAAAAGAGTGATGGAGAAAGTAATGCCAGGCGCTCCGCATGAAGTGATCCTTGTGCTGGACGGATCGACCGGACAGAATGCATTTGAACAGGCAAAGCAATTCACTGCAGCAACTGATGTCACAGCTCTGGCAATAACCAAACTGGACGGAACCGCAAAAGGGGGCGTAGTGATCGGAATATCCGACCAGTTTAAAATACCTGTAAAATATA
>Ga0102851_10001663_pt1 | contig 12914 bp, 8 predicted proteins | sample Mud3Dept3metaG_FD_79558 | JGI IMG/M metagenome (GOLD analysis project Ga0102851, IMG submission 79558) | Freshwater wetland microbial communities from Ohio, USA, analyzing the effect of biotic and abiotic controls - Mud 3 Core 4 Depth 3... | ecosystem: Environmental > Aquatic > Freshwater >... | reverse complement strand
GATTGGCCCCGTAGAACAGGAACTGCGGTATCCCTTCGCCTGCCGGAACGCTGTCCATCGTGAAATGGTTGAACAGACGCTTATTGTACAGGCCGGCGACCTTCTCGCTTATGCGGTGAAAGGGGTCGAGGACGCCACTGATGACGGCCCGTGTGTCCAGCGGCTTGCCGCAGAAATCCCATAAGGGCCCCACAACGACCTCCCGGAAATTTTCCGCCACTCCGTCGTCGCCGAACCGTAAATCGTTCCACCTCATCGCAAGATAACCGCTCGTAATGGACCCGCCCGACACGGACGTGATCCTCTGTATCTTGCCCATCAGGCCGAATTCGTTCAATCGCATCAGCGCGCCGAGGTTGAACAGCGTCGCGCGGTACCCCCCGCCGGACAGGCCCAGTCCCACCTTTGGTTCAGTCATCGTTCCGCCCTCCATCCGAATTGGCGCAAGCGGCGTTGCGCCCTATCACCCGGGCGGCCTCGCCATGGCCGCTCCCCGTCACTGTCCCGGTTCTGCGCGCTGTTGCCCAGGGACGCCCAATTTCCTGCAATCCAGTTCAATATCGCCGATAACTCCTCCGTCTGCATTGCATGTGCCGAGACAGGTGCCCCGATACCGGACTTGTATGCCGACGACATAATATCCTTCAGGGCAGACGGCCTGCTTGTATGTCCACGAATACACGCCATCGCCGTAGTTGGCCTTTTTTTGGTCTCCCCATTTTGCCAGAGATGTGGAAACGGTATTCTGCCTGGCTTCCAAATCCTTCTGTTTGGCTTCCAAGGCCGCAATCTTGTCCAGTAACTGCGCTACGGTATCCTCCAAGGTCACGTTCTTGACAACGATGGATGAGCCGTCGCCCTCGAGTTTCCCTGCCTTAATGGTTCCCTCAGCATGGATGTCACCCTGTACTTCTATTTGCAGTACCTTCACTTTCCCGCTTTCGTCAATAAACAAGGCATCCTCGGCAAGCGCCAGACCGCTGATCAGCACTATGCCGACAATCCATGTACTGCGTCCCAGAAACATCCCCACAGTTGACCTGCCCCTGAAGGTCCGCTTCTTTTTTTCGAACCAGGAAATCAGGAGATCCTTGCTCGATTCGTATTTTCCCATTCTCTGCTCCTTGTACTCGTAAAGAAACGCTTCGCTTTTCCCTCTGCTGTCTCCCGCACGTTATTGCCTTGTCGCTTTCCCTTATATGTTCGGTTCGTTCCGAAGGAGTTTAATACCGAATGATCCTTCTGAGCTCCGTTCAATACCCAATGACCATCCAATTGATGACGACCTGGCGGGTTCTTCCTCCCGTGCGGCTCCAACGGACGATGAATTCTGTGCCCGATATTGGGTGGCTCTCATAGGTTGTATAAACATCAGCGCCGACTTTTTCGTGCAACTCGGATACATTGGCGATAACAAAGTAGGTATCCCTGTTTTGAAATTGCTCACCATGAGCCAGGGTCAGCGTTTGGAAGCCGGAGGGTAAAAAGTCCAACACTTTATAACCGAAGCGTATCTTCACATTCTGCCATGGTACGGCAGGCACCCAACCTTGCTTGATTTTTAGAGGTCCTTGAACGTTTACCAAACCGTTTCCCCGGGGCTTCAGGTTTAAATCCTGGGCAGTGTTGCCTCCTGTTGCATAGATCGTGTTATACCCAAACCCAATTCCTTGGGTTCCGTTGCTATGACGAAACTCCACGCCGCTGTCGGGTCCAAGATCTCCCGTCACATACAGCCCCTTGACGGCATCCGGATGGGCTCCCGTTCGAACTCCTTGCTGGACATCCAGATTCGCCTTAGGACTCACTGTTCCGATCCCTACGTTGCCTCTGGTCATTAGGGAACCTGTGATGGCGGCGTTAGAGAGGGTGGCGCTATCCGAGACGTTCAAATGTCCAGCAACATCCAGCGTCGCTTTCGGCTCAGTGGTCCCGATGCCGACGTTGCCATCTTTGTCAATGAACAAGGCGAAAGGATTTGCGCCTTGTCCGTAGAGCACGGTGCTGATGAGCAGAAGCCCGCCCATGAGCGCGAGCAAACCAAAGATCAAACTTTTCGAGAATCCGCGGCGGCGCGCAGAATTGGTGGTGGGCTTGGAATTGTCCTGCTTGGCTTCTAGATTGGCCACCTTTTGACGGATCTCAGCCAGTTCCGCTTGAAGGTCGCTGAGTGATTGTTGTGTCATTGTGCCCTCCTCGAAAGATTAAGACGATGCCGTTCCTGACCTGCCCCGGTTTTTCCCTGTCTTCTAGCTTCTTCTTACTGCATTGTGCCCCCTACCGTCCTACGATGATGCCCGCGTCCGGAACTTGAAAGAAGCCGCCAAAGAACATTCCTCCGTAGTTCCACGGTGCATACTGCTGGTGGTTGGTCAAGAGATCGTTCAGGTTGTACTGAGGATGCTGGTCATTAATATAGACCCACTGCTGGTTCGGCACGCTCATGATATTGAGCTTGACGGTTTGCGCATTGCCGTCCTTCCAACTCCAGCGTTGCGTATAGCTGTCGCGGCGCAAGCAATGAAAACCGCCGGCATTGTAAATCAATGCCGCGAGATAGGTGCTCGCCGGAGTCCCCGGCGGATTGGCAATCGGTGCAACGACCTGAATGACCTGTCCAGCGCCGTCCGCGATGACTCCCGCAATAAGCTGCGCGAGATAGGCTGGAAGCGGACCCGGCCCGGGAAGTACCGGATTGCCTGTCGCCCCTCCCGGAACAGCCCCCGCAGCGGCATTGCCGATCGGGTTTGGACAATTGAAAGCATAGGCGTAACAATTGGCGTTTACTCCCCATACAAGCTCTTCTTGCGGCATGGTGATTACCCCCTGCTTAGACTTTCTTTGATCGCAAAGCAAAAACCCCTCTTCTCTAAAAATAAGCTGACGGCTGCAAGGAAATCGGGCTGGCGTGACGAAATGCTGTTGTACTTGCATGCCTCAGTGATCCGCACCAAAGGGATCATGTTCGGGAAACCGACTTCCTTGCTATCGTCGACCTGACCGTTCTTGCACATGAACTGAGTGTGCTCCGGGATCGTGATCAGATAGACATATCCGCCGGCTGCGAATCCCTGAACCTTCTTTTCCGCGTCGCCGAATGTTGTTTTCTCTCTGAACGCGAGATGCTCCTCTCTTCCCTCGTTACGGCAACCTCATGATAAACGCCAGGGCGTAAAATGGCGGTCGATTCTCATGGGCCTTGCCGCCGCCTTGGGTCCCGATGACATGCGAATGATTGGCAGGCTGAATTTGTATATCCGGTTGACCTCTGGTGGTCAGCAAGTTCGGTCGATACCTCGGGGAATTCTGCTGGACGGAAACCAGAATGCCGGTGCTCACGCCCTGGCTGTTCCAGAATACGCCGGGATAATTCAGCCACAGCCCCTGGCCGCCGGTGTTTCCGCCGTGATTGTGAGTCGGCAGATGATCGGCCGAGAGGGTAACGTCATTCGCCCCTCCCTGATCTCCGCCCTGGTACTTTCCGCCCGCCGCGACGATGAACCTGTCGCGAAGGTCGGGGGAGTTGTTGTTCCCATTGCATACCTGCCACCCCTCATAGGGGGTTCCCTTGATCCCGGTTCCGTTCGCGTCGAATGCGGCGCTGACGCTCCCCGAGAACATGATGATGCCGCCGGGAGGCACCATTCCTGTTCCTCGGATGACGCCCTTCACGTCCAACGCGGCCTTCGGATCAGCGGTCCCGATGCCGACATTGCCGTGTTCGTCGATAAAGAGGGCGTCGGCGCCCGTGGCGCGCGCGGGACCCGCAGCAGACGCCAGCAGAATGCAGACCAGGAGCAGGCAGCGCAGGAGACGCCACAAAAATGGGATTTCGGAAGCCGCAGGTGCGGTCTTTTTCGGGTTGCTCATGGCTCCTCCTTGTGAACAGCGCGGTGTCATAATTTTCGCCTCAAAATTCAATTTTCGGGTCCTTCTCAAGCTTTTTCTCTGCGACCTCCACGCGCGCTGCGGTTGGTTCTTTTCGGACAACCTGCACACTTCGACGACAGCTTAGATACGGTTCAAAAGCCGGTGCGGCAGAGCAGGCTTGCGCCGTTCTGCACCCTGAATCCTCGCGAGAACGCCATGCCTTTCCGGGCCTGGAACAGCATTTGAGAGCCTGGTTCAAGGGTCACGGCGCCGACCGTGAGCGTTCCGCTCGTGCGATAGACGGTCCGGGTCTTCATATCCTGTTGGGTCAGCTCCAGCCCCTGCTCGGCGACGTTGGGGGTGAATGCGAAGAGGGTGCTTCCGTTCTTATTGTTGGCCCACAGGGTCCCGTCCGGCCCCGCCATCAGGCGGATGAATTGTTCCGGTCCCATCGATGCAGCAACCCGCGGTGCTTTTTTCCCGGCAGACACTTCTTCGGGATCCGTCGATCGTTTCTTTTCCAATTCCGGCCCGTTGGTGAAGTCTGCTTTGTCAAAGAGAGATTTCCCGCTGGAAGAGTAGCCGTACAGGTAGCCGTTGTCCCAGAAATAGACGTTGTCGGCGCCGTCCATAACCATATTGCTGGTGGTGTTCAGACCCTTGCCCACAGGATCCTCGCCCTTCCCCAGTCGATCGTATTGATGGCGCTGCAGGGCGCCGTTCTGAAGGTAATAAACGCCGCCGTTCGAACCGAGCACGGGCTGGGGAATCAACGTTCCCGGCGCGCTCCAGATTCTCTTCCCGTCAGCATATGCCCATACATTTCCCTTGTTGGCAGAGCTCGTGAAATCGGAAAAGACCATGACCCCGCCGGCCGGTCCGGCCACGGGCGTGTGGTAGTATTCCCACGGCGGTACGTTGTCCTGCTTCAGGGCGACGATCCGCTCCTTCGCCGGGTCGGTGATATCGATGGTCACCGCGCCCTTCGGAGTCTGGAAGAAAATCGTTCGTCCCTCCGGACTCACGGTGATCGTGCTGATCTTTTCCTGGCCCGTGCTGAAAGGCCCGGATTTGAGAAAGGGCTTCAGATCCGGAGTAAAGCCGTAGAGGTAATTTGCATCCCCCTCCTTCAGGGCGAGGAAAAGGCTGCCGTCGTTTCCCATCGTGAGGTCCGTATAAGCGCTCAGACTCCCCGGCAGATTCCCCTGCTGAGGATACACGGCGACCTGTTGGCCTGACCGGTTGAGATCGTAGCCGGCGATGCTGTTTTCGGTGACGACATAGAATATGCCGTTCCTGCTGATGACCGGTGAACGCTGAACAACTCCTGTTCCGATATCCTTCCGCCAGAGCTCCGTCCCCTTGAAGTCGAGGGCAACGAGGAAATTCACGGCCTCCACTTTGTGGACGACGTACAAGTTCCCTCGATGGATCAGCGGGTAGTCCGCGATGCTCCCTTTCTGTAGTTCGATCGTTGCCAGGGTGAAACCGGAAGGATTTTTGAACGGTATCCACTCAGTTCTCCCGGTATGCTCCGGGTTCTGCTGGTGCTGCGGCCAGCCCAGGGTTTCGAGCAGGGAAGGAGAACCGGGAGTGTATTCGATCACCAGGCGAGGAATGTTCGAGGGCGCGTCGCCGCTCTGTTTCGTCGAATAGAACAGGCTGCTTGCTTTGTTCGTTTCAGTGACAAGCGCGAGGGACAATAGCTTCTTTTCGGAGGTATAGGCCTCGGAGACGGCGCTCAGCAGGGAATCCGACGCCTTCAGAGCGACCGGTTGGGCCTTGGATATTGTCGACAGGGCGATGATGGACTTCGTGCCGACGGCGCGGGTCATCGCATCGTCCGCCAGCCAGCCCTTGACGATCACCTTCTGCGCCCCGGTGTTGGGATCATCGGAGGGCTGATACACGACGTTCCGGGCGACCAGCCTCAGGGTGCATCTCGTGAAAGCTGTTTTCGGGAGTCCGGAAGGAAGCGCGTTCAGGTCGAACTGGAGGAAAATCGCCTTGCCCGGACTGCTCTGCGCCCAGAGATAATTTTCCGCAGTCGCTCCTGATTCCTTGACCGGCAGAAGGGTCCTGGTGAGCTGCGTCGCGCTTTGAGCCGGTGCGGGTATCATGACCAAAAGGGCGAGAAGAGGAAGGAAGATCAAGTAGTGCAGGGTTTTCCGTTTCATGGCAAGCCTCCCGATGTATCTCTCGGCAATCATACTGATTCAAGACCGTCGTTTATGACGTGGTCATCCCGAGACATATACCTTTAATACCGAGTTTTGGGTCCCATATTCCAACGCCCTGGCAATGAGCATCCGATCTCCGAAATTCACTACCTGAAAGCTGAAGGTGGTGTCTCCTGCCCAGTTCTTCAGGCCCTCGCTCGGGAAACTGCTCCATGTTTTCGTGGAAGGCGTCGTCAGCACAAAGGCCTGAGGTTCGACAGTTTCACTTTTATCCGTAGGGTCCGTGATCCGGAATTTTCCGAAAAGACAAAGCTTGTCCCCGAAGACCTGCAGACAGGATGCAATAGGCGTTTTTAATTCTGTTCCTTTGATGATCCCGGTCATGTTCTTTTTTTCCCAGGCGCTGCCGTCATACACGTACATGTCGTCATACAAAAAAGAGGAAAAAGGCTCCTTTGCTCCACTGTAGAGCCAGATTTTTTCATCGTAACCGGCCGGGCTGAAAAGGCACCTTGGCTCCCAGGCCGCATCGCCTTTCCGCTGCCATGTTCCGGCGTTCGTTTCGGCGTTCATGGTAAGCGCCCATACGTCATTGAGGGCGTTCCCGTCTTCATCGCGTCCGCCCATGACCCAGAGCTTGCCCTGGAAGACGACGACGGCATGGCCCATTCTCGGCGACCACGGCGCGGCTCCCCGGTCTTCCCAGGCGCCTTTGGCCGGATCGAAACTCCACACGCCGCTGGACGCGTTGTCCGGATCGATCTGGCTTCCTCCGAGAAGCCAGATCTTGTCGTCGAAATATGCTCCGGGACTTTCGTCAAAGCCTTCCGGAATGAGGCCGCCTTGACCGGGGACCGAGGACCCAACGAAGCTCCATCCGCCGAAGGGATTTACCGTCTCAAAAAGAAGCGCCCTCTTCCCGTCCTGATAATCGTGCCGAAAGACCCCGTAGAGACGCTTGTTGTCCGCTTTGCACAACAACGTGGGCTCCAGATCATATGTTTCAGCGGGCTTGAGCTCGCGGCCGTCAACCCTGATCTCCGGATCGGGGAATCCGGGATCGCCTTTCAAAATCGTGTTTCTCAGGCCATACCAGCCTTCCCTCAGGACCTTGATATCCAGCGTGCTGTCGACAGGGCGGTCTCCGTCATAGCCGCGCAGGCGAACGGTCATATCCGATGCGACGCTGGGGATCGTTTTATTCCCGGCGTCTTGACTGAAATCACAGGGCAGTGGATCCGCTATGCCGACCTGGGTAAGTTCACGGTCTGTCAGTTTGTAAGTGAGCCATTTCAGGGTGACATTTTCACCGGGGAGGTTCTGTACGCCCTCAGGCGGCTCTGACGTGAAGCTGATGATGCCGGGCTTGTCAGCCGCTTTTGGGATGAATAAGTCCTGCGTTGCCGTGGACAAGTCGGTCTCAAACGTCATCGTGGCGGCTGCCGACGGATCGGTTTTCGATACCACATTCGAAAAGGAGATCTTCAAGACATCGTCTTTCTTGAAAAGCGTCGTATTATAGGTGTAGATCTTCAGGCAAAACATCCCTTCGCCTTTGCGGGAAAAATCCCAGTCCGCATTCCAGTCCGCGGGGATCTTTTTATCGCAGAGCCGTGCATCGGCATCGCTAAAAAACAATGCCTCTGCCTGTGATCCCAGGTGGCCCTTCAGGTACAGGCAGGGAAGCTTGCCCGGAGTCCGCTGGATGGGCTCTCCCAGGTTTTGTATCGACAGGGTGAATCGATTGGGCGGCTGGGGGTTCGGCCCGACCTTGAGCGGTCCGTCGATCGTTATTTTCGCCTGGAGTCGAGGTTGCTGTTCCGCCATGGCATTCTCCCTTTCCCTTCGAAATCTTCATGCGCGTCGCTATTCCTGGGTACTGTCCTGCCGCCGCAAGCGTTCTCGTCAAGACGCGCCATATGCAGAGCGGATCCGATTATTTCACCCTCGCTCCGTGACGACTGCAATCGCGATGGTTTTTTCCGTCGTCGTTTGCTGGGCTTTTCCGTCGGTCGTTTGCTTCTCCCGGCCCGCGACGATTAGGGTAAAGGATGTGTCCTCGTTCACCTGCACCCGGTACTGGGTGGGAAGCGGATGGCGATCGGACCGGATAAGGAAAGTCGTCCCCTGCCTCAGCTCGATCGTTTCAGCTCCCGACACGACCCAGGAAAGAATAATGGTCTCTCCAGGAGAAACCGCGTACCGGGCAGGCACGGGCGTCCCGCCTTCTTTCTCCGGTTTTTTTTCTTCCTGGACCGGCTTCTTTCCCTTCACGATGAGCGAGCGGATGGCTAGTGGCGCGGTCATGAGCTTGAGCCATCCCTCGGCGATCTGCAGAGAATTGTCGAAGAATCGCCCCTGCTCTTTCTGATAATCGGTGATCGGTTCCTCGCGCCAGACCTTCACCTCGGGGTGATGGGTCCAGGACCACTGTCCGTAAATGTCCGCTGGCTGGGGCATCCTGACCTCCGTCGCGGTGCTGACCAGGGGCCCGGTAAAAAAGATCACTTCCTTGTTCTCGAGCGTTTCGGCGACGTCGCCGTAGGGAAGCTGAAAGATCTTTCTCGGCACTATGCCGGTGGTGGCGCAGACTCCCCGGGACGGATCCATGAGCAACGTGAGGTCCAGCGCTTTCGCGACCGAGATCGCCGGGACCTTTCCGTGCTCGATGTAGCTGTTGTCCCGGCCCGTGAGGCCGAAGGCCGGGAAGAACCTGCTGTAGTTCCGATCGAGGAAAAAGCCGATAAGTCCGTCGTCTCCGATCCAGAGGCCGTTCCATTCCCAGCGGTCTCCCAGCCGAAGGGGGAAGGCCGTCTCCTCAATGCCACCGGTCCCGTCGCCCTGCGCATCCCAGGCCGGAGAGCGGGCAGCTCCGCCGGATAACTCCAGGCGGATAGTAGCACGGACAAGGGCAAGGGGTTTGCCGATCAGCAGGGCGAGATTGGGATTCTGGCTGGAACCAGGTCCTCCGGCGGCGGTCAGCGCCTCATTCATGTTTTCGAGCAACCGGCTGAAGGCAGGCCCGCTGTCCTCGGTGAGCGACAGGAGACCGTTGACGAAGGCCCGCAAGTGCGGGTTTGCCCGCTCTCCCAACGGATCGAGCACCTTGCTCGGAGGACGGCCGAAAAAGAACCCTTCGCTTCCGGGGACGTCGATCCAATGAAAACTCTCGATTTCCCCCCACTGCGCGCCCACGCCCCGGTCCCAGGACTTGCGCTGCACTGCCTGCAGGCCGCCCAAGGCATATCCTCGGGCGTCGTAGATCATCAGGCCCCGGTCGAGAAAGTTCGGCATGATCCAGCCGCACACGGGATTGAATTCTTCCGCCGTCCCGAGCGGCGCATCGATTTCGCCCGGCGCGTCCCACTGTCGGGCAGGGGGCCACTGAATCGTGAGGCGCGCAGGCTGCGCCAGTCGCGGCTCCAGCCGGACCGATCCGTCCGGACCGGCAAGCCCGTCGGGAACAATCGGAGCGTTGATCGTGTCCCGAGACTCCTGCTCAAGCTTCAAGACCTGGCCGAAGGCGTCGATGACCCAGAGCTTCTCCAGCCTGAAATGACCTGCGCGAAGAGGGAGAAATGCGTTGTCCGTCAAGGGCGCCAGCCAATCGATGTCCTTCACCTCGTCGTATACCGGGGAGAGAAGTGGACCCGTTCCGCTGCTGCCCGGGTCGAGGGGACGCAACTCCAGAAGGGCCGTTCGCATGAGGAGATTGTCGATCAAGCCCCCGAGGCTCTGGCACAGAACATTCAGGGAGCTGACCGCGGTCTGGAACTCCCGTAATTTCGGGTCGTCATGGGTAAGATTGTACCGGCGCAGGCGATCGCTGAACGCCAGGGCAGCGCTGGGCGTCAGCAGCGTCGTCCCGTTGTACACCTGTTCTCCCCCCTCTTCGGGAGGCACGCCGTGGAACGTGAAAGCCGTGCCCTGGTCGTCGAGGGTCCACTGTTCCATGGCCCGCACCGCATCGGCATAGGCAGGTGACCATGTCCCCTGCCATTGAAGAAAGAGCGGTATCCAGGGATTTTTGTTCCACTGGTTCAGCACGATTGGCGAGGGAAAACGTCCGACAAATTCCCAGACCGATCCCCCCTCCTCATACCGCAGGTCGGGATCAACGAGGTCGGGATTCGCGGCGTCCTCCCATACTTTTTTCATGTACTTATCAAGAAGACCGCGGGCGAAGGTATCGACTTCGTCGGGGTGATCCTGCGCCAGACCTGGCTCGTTTTTCTCGTAGGCGGCAGCGGCGATGTCGCGGCTTCGTTCCCTGTCCATCGTGAGGAACAGGGATTCCCGGATAAGGTTCGCTATCTCAGGAGGAAGGGGGGACGCGGCAGGCCCGGCTAAGGGGCTGCACCACCGGTCGATGTCCTCCGGGCCGAAGGTGACGACATCGCGTTTGGCATAGGGTATCGTGAGTCTCAGTTCGGTGATTTCCTGTCCGCTCAGGCGGCAGAGGAGCCGGTCGTCGGAACGATAGCGGCCGTCGTGGTCGTGCCGGAGGGAGCGTTCAAAAGCCTTGCCTGCCAGAAGCACGACCGGATCGTTCGGCCGCCAGAAGCGCGGCTCGTCCAGTTGCCGAAGGCTCCAGTCCGGCAGGAAGGTTTCCAGCTTTTCCCGCAGCTGGTTCCACTCGTCTCCTTTCGGCCGCCCCGCTGTTTCATCTTCCAGCCCGGCGATCTCAAGGGAGAGCGCTTCAATGCTCTTCCGCACATCCAATATCTGTCGAGTCAGGGCTTCTGCGCTCACGCGTTCTTCCCGGCTGTTCAAGACCTGTTTGTACCACAGGGTGTAGAGCTCGCTTCTCAGGGAATCCCGTTCCCGTTTCAGCCGGTTGATCGTCCGCTGCCGGCTGTTCAGGCTTTCGAGCAGCGCCCGGATATCCCCGGGGATGGGCGGCGATTTTTCCTCGCGTGCATCGGCCTGGATCGGGCCTTCTTGAACCAGGTCCCAGCGGATCCCGCGAACCATGGGTCTGAAAGTCCTTTCATGGATTTTCCGTTCTGCTGTCGCATCGCCTCCCGGCGTCTCAAGTTCGGCCAGCAGGTCGTATTGAAAGGCTTCGATCAGTCGTGCCAGACGACCATCCAGTTTGAACAAGGCGGTGAGGGCCTCCACTGCCGTGTTGCCGATGGCGATGGAAAAGGGTCTGCCCCGGGGAACGCCGCTGTCATAGAGGGTTTCCGCATCCTTCCATTGGATGCCTGCAATGATCCCGTGGCAGAGGATCCCGCCGGGAAGGCCCTGCTCCTGGAGACTTTCGACATCCCGCAAGGCCGTCTGGCGTCTATTTTCCAATTCGGCGATACGCTCGTTCAGCGCGGCCTCTCCCCGCAGGAACTCATTCTGTAGTCCTTGAACGCCTGCAGGGCCTCCGGCGCCGACTCTCTGATTGGCTTTTTGCAACCGCACGGCCATGTCCCGGGCTTCTTTGAGTTCTTCCTCCTCTTCCCTGGCAGAGGCTGCTTTTTCCAGAGATTCGGCGAGCCCCGGATAGGTCCATTTTTTCTCCCCCAAAAATTCTTCCAGCTTCTCGACAGTCGCTTCGGTCAGGGCCCGGTGGAGCGGGTCTCGTGACGGATCTGAATACCAGCCGGCAACGAAATAGGTGAGGTTTACGCCCTGCAGGCTGGAAATATCGTCGTCATGAAAGCCCAGAATCCCCTTGCCGGCCGGATAGGAGGCGGCAAAAACGGGGTCTCCATAACCAACGGCAGTGATGTCCGCACCTGGCGTCGCTGTTTCGCCCGGCCAATGGGCGAGCTCGAACCGTCTTCCCACCCTGATGGAGTAATCCTGCTCCTTACCCGGACCGGGATGTTCGGCCTGCAACATCGGCCAGACTGCCCCCGACTCCTCATCGGTGACGGTGTCGCTCTCCACGATCCAGGCCTTGTACTTCGCCCTGAATTGCAGATCCGAACCCCCAACGTCACCGTCCTTCTCCCAGAGGCGCACGACCAGCCAGCGGTTCGGGATCAGGGGAAAATCGGGGCCCGCGCCGTCCGCTCCGGCGGCCCCGTGGGTCAATCCATCCGGCAATGCCCAGTGAAGGTAGACCCCTGGCTTGCCGTAGAGGTCGGGCACGGTCGAACTGCAGGGCTCGACCATAAGGTCCCGGCCGAGAAACCGGTTGAAATAGACTTTTCGAAAATCCGGCTTGAGATCCACCCATTCCGTTCGGTCGGCCGTTGCACCGACCACGAGGGCTTCGACATTCACCGGCACCAGCAGCCGGAGCTGGTTCTCACCGCTGCTCATCGTATCACTCCTGACCGCAAGCCAGGCTTCGGGATAAAGGTAAACTCACCGGCCGCCTCGATCATCTCCACGGCGAACTCGGCTGAGGTGAACTTGTCTTCCTGTAATTCGCCTGATACCGACAAGTGTGACTTCATCTCATTCGCCAGGTTCTTAATGTTAATTACCCTTTTATCTCGCATCAAGCCTTCCTGGGACAGATTGATAGCGGAGGCATCCAGGTTCTCGCCCGCTCTCTCCGGATGCTTGTATCCCAATTCCCGCAGCGTTTTGGTGAAGGAGCCGTTCTCCGGCGTAAGTCCGAAGTGCAGGCCTTCCTGGGGCTGCCGGATGACCAGCTGCCCGATCTGTCCGTTGAAAATGCCGAGCATCACGTCGCGGGCGAGCTGCTCGATCCTGAGGGGCTTCAATGCGGGGAATGATTTGCGCATCTCGATCTTTTCCTGAGCGTTTTTTTCTGCCCAGGCGCTTTTCTGCTCGTCGGTCATCTGGTATGCCATGATTTCCAGGCCGCGCCAGCCGTCCACCACAGCGGACCGCAGCAGGAACCCGGTCAGCGGCCAATCCAGATCTTCGCTTTCTCGCGGCAGGTCGACGCCT
>Ga0102851_10001662_pt1 | contig 12915 bp, 11 predicted proteins | sample Mud3Dept3metaG_FD_79558 | JGI IMG/M metagenome (GOLD analysis project Ga0102851, IMG submission 79558) | Freshwater wetland microbial communities from Ohio, USA, analyzing the effect of biotic and abiotic controls - Mud 3 Core 4 Depth 3... | ecosystem: Environmental > Aquatic > Freshwater >... | reverse complement strand
CACAGGTATGCCTTTTGGGAATTATCCAAGACTCAAACGGAAATTGAGAAGCATACGGGCAAAACGCGATAAAGTATCTCGATTCAAGGATAACCCTGTCACCTACCCTCAGTTCTTCGTTGATTATATCACAGAATACACACCTCTCTTTATAAGCGAAATACTGTTTTGCGTTGTCCAGTTCATCCTTTACCGTTTTCGGGATAACCGGTGTTGCCATGAGAAACGACACGGGATGAGAAAATAGTTCACCGGCATGCTTTCCGGAGTCTTTATAGATTAAAATGTATCTGATCCTTGAATCCCGTTCAAGATCAGCAATGCGGTTTCGATAGAGGGTTATGACACGCACCATCTGGTCCACTCCCATATCCTCAGGCCGTGTACTATGTTCAGGAGATTCAACAAGAATTTCGTTGGCACCGATATTGTTCATCTTGTCATAAATGCCCACCCCTCTCCTTCCCAAGTCGCCTTCTATCTGAAACATAGGCCGGAGACTGGGAAGGGCCCGTACCGACCACCGATTGCCATTAGGCATTCGCATGGATGTAATCTCGACCGGTGTTTCCCGTTCCCTGCCTGGGCAGAGCGCGCACGTCTCCTCCACCGGTGTATTGTCTGGTACCAGCAGATAATCTGAAGGGCTTAATGATTCTGACAGGACTTCAACCCATCTGCCAAGGAGAATGTCTCTTCTCAGTTCATGCATCTGCATTCCTCGTAAAAATAATCCTCAGTCCTTCAAGGCTCAGATTAGGCACCACTTTGTGCTTCCTGTGCATAAATTTTGAAATGTATCTGCTGTTGCCTCCCGTCATAACGATTTTCAGTCTCAGCCCGGTTTCTCCCTCAATATCGCTCAGTATTCTCTCCACCGCTCCTGCTGTACCATAGAACAAACCGGACCGGATGCATGCAGAAGTGTCAACACCTAATGCAGCAAGGGGCGGACTGATTTGAACTTCTGATAACCGGGAAGTACCTTGCGCAAGTGATTCATTCATTAAACGAATCCCCGGCAATATCGCACCTCCGATATAGTCTGCATTCTTTCCTACAACACTGATCGTGGTTGCAGTCCCGCAATCGATAACTGCAACAGGACATTTGAACAGTTCCACCGCGGCAACAGCATTTGCTATCCTGTCAGCCCCCAGTTCTTCAGGCTTCGGAATATTGAGCGCGATCCCTGTCTTAGTTGTATGATCAATAATAAGGGGCTCTACAGCGAACATCCTTTTCAGGCTCTTTCGTAAAGCCTCTGTCTGGCCCGGTACAACAGAAGATATTATAATTCCTTCCGGTATTTTGTCTATATTTTTTTCTCTGAGAAAATGACGAATCAATGCGGAATACCGGGACAATGACAGGAAAGGATGAGTGGGAATATCCCGGACAAAAAGGTCTCTTTTTGTGAAAAATCCAAATTTTATTGACGAGTTGCCGATATCTAGGGAGATGAGCATTTATTTCAGAACGGTCAGGTCGCCGGAACTTATTCTCTTTATCTCCCCGGTTGGAAGCCGGATCAGCAGGATGCCTCCGTCGTCTATAGCTTCTGCTAATCCAGTATATGTTTCCTGCCCGGCAGTCACCAGAACCTGCCTACCCAATGTTGAGGTAAGACGCTGCCATTCGGAGATAATCTCTTGTTTCTGACCGGAATTCAGAACCCGGTACCATCGGTCGGTTTCATTGAGAATCTCCGAAACAATACGTTCTCTTAAAAAGCTTTGCCCGGTCTCGTTTTTAACCGATGTGGCTGACACGCGTATCTCTTCAGGGAAATCACCAGCCTGCATATTCACGTTAATTCCTATGCCGATGACCGCACAGACCACTTCCTTCGTGGTTGTTTTGATTTCTGTGAGGATGCCCCCCAGTTTTTTGTCGGCGACCATCAGATCATTCGGCCACTTAACAGCTATGGCAAGACCGGTAGTTTTTCTCATGGCATGTGCACACGCAACGGCAGACAGCAAGGTAATGAGGGTCACCTGATCGGGTGTTATTCTGGGCCGGAGAATAATACTCATATAGATATTGAGACCGGGAGGAGACACCCACGAGCGACCGAGTCTCCCTCTGCCCCTTTCCTGGCTGTCTGAAATTACAACCGCGCCTTCGTTCGTTCCTTCGGCAAGCTCAAGGGCAACTGTATTGGTTGATCCAACGGTATCGTAAAAGAATATCTCCCTTCCAATGTCCTCTTTGATCCCCGACCTGACAGCCTCGATGTCCACAACACCTATTCTTCTTCCAGGATCATGACCTGAATCTTACCCTTGAGAGCATCGGCAAACTTCCTTGCATCGTCTTTTGAACCGACAATTGAATCATAATGCATCGGTATGGCTATTTTCGGCTTTATGTCGAGTGCTGCATTCACCGCTTCATCTGCGGTCATAACATATGTTCCGGAGACCGGAAGGAGAGCTATGTCTGCCTTGAAAGTCTTCATCTCGGGGATATAATCAGTATCACCAGCAAGATAAATACGTTGCCCTTTTACGGTGAAAATATACCCAACCCAGTTATTTGCCTTTGGATGAAATTTTTTGTTTGTGTTATAGGATGGTACCGCTTCGATTTCAATGCCTTCAACAGTAATCCTCTCATCTGGTTTGACGATTTTAACTTTACCGGATAATTTTTTTGCACAATCAGTTGTGGCAACAACGACGGTATTCTGCCCCTGAATCACCTTCACATCGTCAGGAGAGCAGTGATCGAAATGCTCATGGGTGATTAAGATAATGTCAGCCGTATCTTTCTTCTTGATCTTGAAAGGGTCGGTGTAAATGAGTTTTTCCCCCACAACCTTGAATGTGTCATGGCCAAGCCAGTGAATGTCTTTTACGATAGACACAGACGTTACCTCCTTTCCCCCTGCCATTGCTGAAACAGGCAGAAGTGTTATGCAAAGTGAAAAAAATAGTATGGACAGTTTGCAGAACAAGGCCTTTCCCTCCCCTCTTTTTAGGAAATTATATCACAAATGATTACATGGCAGATGCAGCAGGGAACGGAATAGTGTGTTGATAATTTTGCATGAATTTTGATACAGTACAGAATTCCGTTCACAAACATTTTATACAATAAATTATTAAATAAAGCGAAAAGGAGAGTCACAATGTTAACGCTCGAAGAATTAAAAAAAGACAGAGCACTCATAAATTCCATCGACTGGGATATGACACCTGACATGGCGGTACGAATGTATCTGGAGTGGGGGAATATCTGGACTCCTGGTGAAGGCAGAAGATATACGGTTAAATCTAAACGGGATTATTCAGTCTATTTTCTCGTAAACTGCTGGGAGAGACCATATTATATCTATCTGATCAAGAGAAATTCTGAGGATGCAGTTGACGTTGCGAAATTTGATCTGCCGGAAAAATTCGAAAAGCCTGTCTGTCAGTTGAAGGGCATCTATGCAGTCGAAGGTGAACTCAGGGACTGGTTGAAAAAAGAGTTAAACGCTGACTGATTAACAGAAGCAGCGCATGTTGCTGATCGTTTGCCCGCCATAGAAAGTGTAGCACAATATCATTCTGAGGCTCCAGCCGAAAAACCGCGGGTATTCTCTCTTCCTCACATAGCATGAATAATCCGTATCAGATGGGTATAATAATACATCAAACCTGTCCTGAACCAATGGGGAAAGTAATAACTATAGTCAACCAGAAGGGCGGTGTTGGGAAGACCACAACAGCCGTCAATCTTGCTGCATCTCTGGCCCTCGCTGGAAAGGATATCCTCATTATCGATACAGACCCCCAGGGCAATTCAACATCCGGACTCGGCATAGTCCGGGAGAACCTCGACAGTAGCCTGTATGATGTTTATACCGGGACATGTGAGATTCGCGACGCCCTGAAACCGACTGTTATGGAGCATCTTACTATTGTCCCTTCGACCGTAGATCTCCTGGGAGTGGAGGTTGAGCTTGTCGGGAAAGAGGGGCGTGAGCACATTCTCCTGAATGCGATAAACATGGTCAGGGATACATATCGCTATATATTTATCGATTGCCCTCCCTCACTTGGATTGCTGACACTCAATGCACTAGTTGCCTCGGATTCTGTTATAATTCCGGTGCAATGCGAGTATTATGCACTCGAAGGACTCAGCCTCCTTACAAGAACGCTACGCCGCGTGAGGGGTTCATTAAACCCAAATCTGGAGATCGAGGGAATTATTCTCACGATGTTTGACTCACGGAACAATTTGGCACAGGAGGTTGCGGAAGAGGTGAGAAAGCATTTTGGTGATAAGGTTTACAGCACCATTATCCCGAGGAACGTCACCCTTGGAGAAGCCCCCAGTTACGGGAAACCCGCAATACTTTATGATATCCGCTCAAAGGGTGCACAGAGTTACCTGTCTCTTGCAAAGGAGATATTGAGTGAAAACGGCGCTCGGCAAAGGGCTTGAGGCTCTTATCCCTGAAAAGGGGGAAGAGGTCATTTATCTTGATATCCAACGCATCTTCCCCGGCGAGCAACAGCCACGAAAAACATTCAAGGATAATTCCCTCAAGGAACTTGCTGCTTCAATAAAAGAGAAGGGAATCCTTCAACCGGTCATTGTCTCACGTGTCGGGGATGGGAGTTTCAGACTTGTCACCGGCGAGCGCAGGTGGAGGGCAGCTTCGCTTGCAGGCCTCAAAAAGATACCGGCGCTGATAAAGAATGTTGCCTCCAAAGATTCCCTCGAAATAGCCCTCATTGAGAATATCCAGAGAGAAGATTTAAACCCCATAGAAGCAGCAGAGGCCTTCAGCAGGCTGATCATCGAGTTCAATCTCACGCAGGAGGAACTCTCAGACCGGGTAGGGAAGGAACGGGCAACCATCGCAAATTATCTCAGGCTCCTGAAACTGCCGGAAGAAGTAAAATCCTTTATCTACAATGGATCCCTGAGCATGGGGCATGCGAAAGCGATACTTGCTCTCGAGGGAAAGGCTCATCAGATAGACGCGGCACGCAAAATTATCAAGAAAAGCCTCAGCGTGAGGGAAGCGGAATTATTGGCAAAAAAGATCGCCAGCCCTCCAAAGCCCGGTGCATCCAAAGACCCCCAGATTTCATCCCTGGAGGAGAAGCTGATCAGGGGACTCGGAACGAAAGTGAGAATCGTTAATAAGGGCAAAAAAGGGAAAATAGAGATCGAGTATTATTCGTTCGAAGAGCTCGAGCGGCTTCTGGATATTCTGCTGGGGTAAAAAGCATTTTTTTCATGGCATCAAAAATATTCTCATAGCATCTGCATTCTCTTGCTATACTACTTGTCTTGAAGGAGGATTTCATGGAGGATTCAGTAGATCTTTATGATGTAATTATCATCGGCGGAGGACCGGCGGGACTTGCAGCGGGGCAGTATGCGGCACGGGGACAACTGAAGACCGTCATCCTCGATAAGTCAGCAACTGCCGGTGCGCTTGCATACTCAAGCAGGATAGAGAATTATCCGGGACTTACCCAGCCTCTTCCCGGCAAGAAACTCCTTGATATCATGAGAAAGCAGGCGACCGATTTCGGAGCAGAGTACATCGAAACACAGATTATCGGGGTAAATATCGCCGACGAGATAAAGGAAGCGATTGCCATGGACAGGGGGTTCAGCGGGAAGACCATGATTATCGGTACCGGTTCAATGGGAAGAAAGCCAGGGATTAAGGGTGAAGGTGAATACCTGGGGAGAGGGGTAAGTTATTGTGCTGTCTGTGATGCAGCATTTTACCGGGGGTTAAAAGTCTGTGTCATTGGGAACTCTGAAGAGGCAGTGAAGGAGGCGGGGGTTCTTTCAAGAGTTGCAGAGACAGTCTATCTTATTTCTCCATCGCAAAAACTGCATGTTCAGGACCATCCCGTTCTGAAAGCACCCAATGTGAAGGTATTGTTAGGGTATAGGGTAACTTCTATCGAGGGCCAACAACTTGTCGAAAAGATCAGGATGCAGGATTCAGAAGACAAAGAAACCGAACTGGAATTAGCCGGAGTCTTTGTCTACCTCCATGGTAATAAACCTGTCGTAGATTTTCTCTTTGGTGCCATTGAGACGAAAGAAGACGGATGTATTCCGGTAAACTCCATGATGGAGACATCAGTCCCCGGAGTTTTTGCTGCAGGCGATGTCACCTGCACAGAGATCCGGCAGGTTGTCGTTGCAGCATCACAGGGATGTATCGCCGCTCTTTCAGCGGAAAGGTATTTGTATAAAAGAAAAAAAGTCCGGATGGATTGGGCAAAATAAATTACTTCTTCTTTGCATCAATAATATTGATGAGTTCTAATGCATTCTTTGGGGCATATCCCATGGCGTCATTGTTGAAGTACAGATAGACGTCCTCTTTCCTTTTCAGGTTGGCCCTGATAACCTTTGCATCCTCCTTCAGGAGCTCGGTGCTATATGATGTTGCATGACCCCCCTCTTTCCCGTGTCTTCTGATATACAAAAAATCAGCGGTTGCCGGGAGAGTGGCAAGAAATGAGGGATGGTCCGCCATACACATAGCTACATTCTCCTTTTCAAGGAGATGGAAGATCTTTTTATTGATCCAGGTTTTGTTTCTGAATTCAAAGGTATTTCTCATATGGAAAGGTTTTAATACCTCAAGAAACTCCTTGAGCCGTTCCAGATCAAGATTAAACGACGGCGGCAATTGCCAGAGAATAACACCCAGCTTCTCCTTGAGTACCGATGCCCTCGAAAAAAACGCCTCAATAGGTTCAGCACAATCTTTCAGTTTCTTTACATGGGTGATGAACCTGCTCCCCTTCAGGGCAAAAATAAAATCATCGGGGGTTGCCATATGCCATTTTGCGAAGGTTTCACGCTCAGGCAGACGATAAAAAGTGACGTTCAGTTCAACCGTTGAAAACCGTTTACAGTAATATGCAAACCAGTGGTTCTTTGCAAGGTCTTCAGGATAAAAATTACCCTTCCAGTGATCATAGAGGAAACCGCTGCACCCTATCCGTAGATGAGCCATTCTTGGCTTATTATATCACAATCTGCGCCGGACACTTTATCTGCTGACCCTAAGAACTCCTTCGAGTTGGGCGATCTTCTGGGTGAGTCCTGAAAGCTGGCTTTTGTCTTTCACTTCGAGGATAAACGTGATGTGAGATTTTTTATCTTCCGTTGAATTCACCGTGGCATTGCTTATATTTACATCCACGGATGATATCACTGCGCTGAGGCTTGCGAGTATGCCCGGCTTGTCCACCGCCTCTATCAATAATTTTACCGGCGATGTTGCATCACCTGCGGCCCTCCATGCAACATCAACAAGACGCCCGTCGTCAAGCGCAAGCCTGTCGACATTCGGGCAGTCCTTCCGGTGAATCGTTACCCCTCTGCCTCTCGTGACAAAACCAATCAGGCCGTCACCCGGAATCGGGAAACAGCATTTGGCTGTATGGTAAAGAACATTGTCTATCCCCCTTATGGTTATGCCCTTATGCTCTTTCGGAGGTTTAACGACCTTTGCGACAGGAGTTTCTTCTAACGGTTTTTCAGGCAGTAATTTGTTCACGATCTGATGTGCGGACACTTTCCCGTGACCAATAAAAGAATACAAGTCTTCGAGTGAAGGGATGTTAAAAAATTTCAGAACTCTCTGCATGTCCTCAGATTTCAGGACGGACTGACTCAGTTCGTGCTTTCTCAGTTCTCCTTCAAGAAGTTTCTGACCAAGCTCTACGCTCTGTTTCCGCTCTTCTGCCTTTATCCACTGTTTTATCCTGCTTTTTGCACGCTGGGTGACGACAAACTTCAGCCAGTCCCTGCTGGGGCCCTGTGAAGGAGCGGTTATAATCTCAACCGTATCTCCGTTTCTGAGAACAAACCGGAGAGGAACTATCCTGCCATTTACCTTTGCCCCAGTACATTTGTTCCCCACCTGGGAGTGAATACTGTAAGCGAAATCAACAGGGGTAGAACCAACAGGCATTTCCTTAATCTCGCCCCGTGGGGTAAAAACATAGATGACTTCGGGAGCAACCTCACCCTTAACGGCTTCAATAAAATCCTGTGCATCGCTCAGTTCTCTCTGAGCCTGAATGAGCTCTCTCAGCCAGGAAATGTACCGGTCACTCTTTTCATCCACTCTCCCTTTTTCCTTGTATCGCCAGTGGGATGCAATACCATGCTCTGCAATCATGTTCATCTCTTTTGTCCTGATCTGGAATTCAACTCTTTCTCCCTTAGGCCCTATCACCGTTGTATGAAGGGATTGATACATGTTTGATTTCGGGACACCGATATAGTCCTTGAACCTGCCTGGGACGGGAGACCACAGAGAATGAATAAGCCCGAGAATTGCGTAACAATCTGCTTTGGAATCAGTGATTATTCTGAGGCCAAGCACATCATTAACCTGTTCGAAATTGATCCCCTGTTGGAGCATCTTCTGATATATACCGTAGTAATGTTTTATCCGCCACGAAACTTTACCGGGGATTCCCTCTTCCTTAAGTTTATTGGTTATGATCGATGTAACTTCCTGGAGATATGCCTCCTGTTCCCCTTTTCTTTTGGCAACCTTCCTGACGAGATCGCCATAGAGATCAGGCATCATAGCCTTAAAACTCAGGTCTTCAAGTTCAGTCCTTACCCAACCGATACCAAGCCTGTTCGCAATCGGTGCATAAATCTCAAGAGTTTCTGCGGCTATTCTTTGTTGCTTGCTCTCCGGGAGGTACTGCAGGGTGCGCATATTATGAAGCCGGTCCGCAAATTTAATGAGGATTACCCTAAGGTCCTCTGACATCGCCAGGAGCATCTTCCTGAAGTTCTCAGCCTGTGCCATTTCCTTTGTTGAGAATTCCATTTTGGAAAGCTTGGTCAGGCCCTCAACGAGAAAAGCGATATCTTTCCCAAAGAGTTCCCTGATATTTTTTGCTGTTGTCTGCGTATCTTCAATGGTGTCATGGAGAAGTCCTGCTGCAATCGTTGCAACATCCATTTTCATATCGGCCAGGATTGATGCAACAGACAAGGGATGTTCAATATAAGGAGTACCCTCAATGCGTCTTTGGCCGCCATGGGCCTCATTCGAAAACAGATGTGCCTGCTTCAGGAGTTCAATGTCCGCATCAGCATTGTAGGAAAGGACTTTCTTAATCAGGATGTCAATATCTACAAGCTCTTCTTCCATGCTCTATTATATATTGTATGCAAAGGTCGTTCGTCAATTGACCGATGACCAACGACTGATTACCCATCTCAAAATTAGTAATTTCGCAAAGAATCCGCAATCCCCCGCGAAAGCGGGGGTCCACTTAGAGCCTTGGGAAACATGGATTCCCGCCGGAGTTTACCCTCGTGAAGACGGGGGCGGGAATGAGGGCTCGATGGACAGATGATGAAAAGGAATTCGAGATAGGTTCTAATTATTTGCTTGGACGGAGGGCTTTCAGGTTCAACTGAAGATACTGTGATTCCTGCCATTCATTCACTGAAGGTGTGAATACTGCGTCAACAGTTGTATCTTCGGTAAGGTTCTCAAAAAATGAGGCCATCGCAAACCCGATCGCATCTATCGACTTGCTTCTCTGACGGAGCTTCATCTTCAGATGATTATCCTTGACAATCCGCGGCGAGACAACTTCGAGCCCTCTCGATCCGAGCAGAGGCTCGGGATTCCCGTATCCAAAAGGTTCGAGGACCTCAAGCTCCCTCGTAAGATCGAAAGTAATTTGGGACAATTGCACATCTGCATCTATTTCGAGCAAAGGGGTAAAATCATCATCGGTGAGCGTCTCACGTGCTATCAGGTTCATGCGTTCTTCGAATAAAGGTATATTGTTGGCCTCCAGTTCAAGACCAGCAGCCTGCTTATGCCCACCGAATGCCCGCAGCACATCTTTGCAGGCGGTAAGACTTCTGTTCATATCAAACGCAGGTATACTGCGGGCAGAGCCACGCGCTAATTCGCCTTTAATAGACAGAAGAATGACAGGCCGGTGGAATTCCTCTGTTATCTTTGATGCCACGATACCGATAACGCCCTGATGCCACCCCTCAGCACCAAGCACGATTACCGGCGCTGTCCCTTTCCCTTTCAGGATATGAAGGGCTTCCTGATACACCTCTTTCTCAATGCGCTGCCTCTCGGAATTCTGTTTTTCAAGCTCCTGCGATACATCAAAAGCTTCATCCATGGAGTCCGTAAGAAGGAGCTTCACAACCGTGTTTGCATCGTCAATCCTACCGGCAGCATTGATCCTTGGAATAAGGGTAAACAGAAGCAGGCCTGTTCTCATTCTTCTCCCCCCAATGCCTGCCACTTCCTTTAAAGCCTTCACCCCTGGCCGTGTGCCATTCCCGATTATCCTCAAACCTTCTTTAACGATACACCTGTTTTCACCTGTCAGTGGAACAATATCAGCCATTGTTCCCAGAGCAGCGAGATCGAGGAATTCCTGTACCGTGAAAACTTCATCGTGACACATGGATAAGGCATGGGCAAGTTTCAGGGCGACACCGGCACCGGAAAGATGGGAGACCGGCGAAAGGAGATTCGAGATTTTTGGATTGATAACAGCGATAGCTTCGGGAAGAAGAAACCGGTCACCTGCCACCCCCTCCCTTACCTTCTCCCCTCGAGGGGGAGGGGCGGGTGGGGGGGCAACTTTTCTAAGAGCCGGTTCATGGTGGTCTGTGATGATCAGATCAATTCCTTCTTGTCTGCAGAGGGCTGCCGCATCAAATGATGTTATACCGCAATCAACGGTTATCACGAGGGTTGCACCAACCTGCTTTGCCTTCTTTACAGAGGACGATTTAAAGCCGTACCCATCCACCATTCTGCTCGGGATAAAGTAATGACAGTCTGTGCCGAGCCCACGCAATGCCCTGGTAAGGATAGCAGTTGCTGTAAGCCCGTCGACATCGTAATCACCGTGAATGAACACCTTTTCCCCTGTCCTGACTGCAACGGAAATTCGCTCAACAGCGGCTTTCATCCCTTCTATCTCAAAGGGGTCCGTCAAGTTGGATGTGTCCGCGTTCAGGAATGAACTGATTTCGGCTGATGTCTTCAGCCCCCGGTTAATCAGTATTTGCGCGAGAACAGGAGAAATTGATGCGGTTGATGACAGATACTTGATAAATTCAGGATTGGTCCTGTTGACAAGCCATCGCCTATGCACAGCAAGAATCAGGGGACAAGGATTCAGGGATTCGAGGGTTCAAGGGGAAAACCATTCCGTCCGTTGCTCCCGCTCTTCCATGATACTTTGACCGCTCATGGTTTATTTCTTGGTAAACAGCCTCTTCCCTCCCCACAGGAGCACGATCGGGCTTGCAACGAAGATTGAGGAATAAGTGCCGATAATAACGCCCATGATCATGGCCAGAGAGAAGTCGTGGAGTACTTCACCACCAAAGAAAAAGAGCGCTATCGATGTGAGGAGAACTGTTGTCGATGTGATTATTGTTCTTGATAAGACCTCATTAATACTACTGTTCATAACAGTCTCAACACTGTCTTTCTGTCTCTGTTTCAGATTTTCCCGTATTCTGTCGAACACAACCACAGTATCTGTAAGTGAATAACCGGCAATGGTGAGAAGGGCAGTGATGAGGATGAGATTAATCTCCTTCCCCATGAGGTAAAATATACCGAGCACGGCAAGCACATCGTGAAAAGTTGCAATCGTCGCACCAACGCCGAACTTGAACTGAAACCTGAATGCAACATAGATCAGGATGCCGATAATTGCCATGGCAACAGCCTTTGCCGCGTCTGCCCTCAGTCTTCCGCCGACCTTGGGCCCTACCACCGTTGTTGAATCAACGACATAGGGATTATTGGGGATTTTCTGGCTGATACTATTTGTTATGTTCTCTGAAACCAGACCAAGCTCCTGCTCTGTCTTCTTCACCCTAATGAGGATTTTGTTCTCTGTGGGCAAATCCTGGAGATCAAAATCTTTCAGGTCGCCGCTTTCGAGGGCAAGCCTGACATCGTGGAGCGCAATACTCTTTTCAAATTTAAGCTGTATGGCAGTTCCCCCTGCAAAATCGATACCGAGGTTTGCGTGGCCGGTTGCAATCCGCACAATTGCGATGATCCCGATTATGGCGAAAACGCCCGAAACAAGAAAGGCGATATTTCTCTTCCCGAGAAAGTTAATGTTAGGATTTCTGATCAGTTCAATCATGTCTTCTCCTATATGCTTAGCTTCTTTAATTCACGCCTGCTGTTGATGATGTCGAAAATGGACTTTGTTCCGATCAAAGCGGTAAAGAGGTTAATCATTACACCCAGGCTCAGGGTTACGGCAAAGCCTTTTATCGGTCCGGTACCGAACTGGAAAAGTACGGCTGCTGTAATTAAGGTTGTTACATGGGAGTCGAAGATCGTCCAAAAAGCCTTGTCATACCCGGAGTCCACCGCTGCCCGGGGAGTTTTGCCCGCTCTCAGTTCATCTCGCATCCTTTCGAACATCAGGACGTTCGAATCGACAGCCATGCCGATGGCAAGGATAATTCCTGCAATGCCGGGGAGGGTGAGTGTTGAATTGAGAGATGCCATTGCACCAAGGAGAAGGACGATATTAAACAACAGGGCAAAGTCTGCAATGAGTCCGGAAAACCTGTAATAGAATATCATAAATATAACGACGGCGATCGTGCCGATAATCCCGGCGATCTTTCCAGCCTCGATCGAATCTCTTCCCAATGAAGGACCAACAGTCACATTCTGAAGCATTTTCATAGGAGCAGGCAGTGCACCTGCACGAAGGACAATGCTCAGGTCCTTTGCTTCCTCCATGCTGAAACTACCGGTTATCTGGGCATTCCCTCCTGCTATCTTCTCCTGTATCACAGGTGCCGAATAAATAGTGTTATCAAGGCTGATTGCGAGTCTTTTCTTCACATTTGCCCCTGTAATCT
>Ga0102851_10001660_pt1 | contig 12929 bp, 8 predicted proteins | sample Mud3Dept3metaG_FD_79558 | JGI IMG/M metagenome (GOLD analysis project Ga0102851, IMG submission 79558) | Freshwater wetland microbial communities from Ohio, USA, analyzing the effect of biotic and abiotic controls - Mud 3 Core 4 Depth 3... | ecosystem: Environmental > Aquatic > Freshwater >... | reverse complement strand
CGGCCTTCTCGCGCTTGACGGCGTCGCGAGCCTCGTCCTTGGCCTCGTCGAACGGGGTGACGCCCGCGGCACGCACCTTGGCCACGCGGTAGACGATCCAGCCGCGCGCGCTGCGCCGCGGCCCTCCGATGAACCCCTCCTTGGCGGCGCCCACCTCCGAGACCAGCTCGGGGTCGCGGCCGATGCCCGGGATCAGCTCTTCCTGCCCGAAGAACGGCGTCACGTTAGAGGTCACGACGTCGTCCGAGAGCGTACGCCACTGGTCCTCGGTGGTGAGCTTGGCGGCATCGATCTTCTCGCGCAGCGCCGTCGCGCGTCGGTTCCCCTCGGCGTCCGCCAGCCCCTCCAAGAGCTTGCTCCGGATCTCGACCTGCGCCTCGGCGAGCGGCTTGACGCCGGCCGGCTTGCGCCCCTCGAGCTTGAGGATGTGGAAGCCGAACTGGCTCTTGACCGGCCCCGACACCTCTCCCGGCTGGAGCGCGAACGCGGCGTCCTCGAACTCCTTGACCATGCGCCCGCGGGTGAACCAGCCGAGGTCTCCGCCGGAGTCCTTGCTGCCGGGATCCTCCGAGTACTGCTTGGCCAGCGCCGCGAAGTCGGCGCCCGGGACTATCGCTTTGGCGTACACCGCGCGGACACGGTTCTGCGCGTCCCGCCAGCCGGCGTCGTCCTGGGTCTTCGGCTGGATCAGGATGTGGCGCACGTGAAGCTCCTCACCCGAGGTGAACTCCTGCTGGTGGCTGGCGTAGTAGTCGGCGATCTGTTTTTCGGACACCGAGAGGGTGCGGCGCAGCTTCGCGTCGTCCACGAGCAGGTAGCGGAGCTGGCGCTGGGCCGGGTGCGAGAAGCGGGACTGGTTCGCGTCGTAGTACGCCTTCGCCTCGGCGTCGCTCACGGCGAGCCCGGCCAGCTCCCGTGTCGCCGGAACGAAAAGCAGCTCGAAGGAGGCCAGCTCGTTGCGGCTCCTGTACTCCCGTTCGAGCTCGGAATCGGGGATGACGATGCCGGCGGAGAGGGTCTGCTGCAGCTTCTGGAGCGCCACGTCCTGGCGGAGGCCCTCCTCGAACTGCTCCGGGGTCGTCTGGTTTGCGCGCAGGATGCGGCCGTACAGATCCTCGCCGACGAAGGTCCCGTCGCTGCGGCGGAACGCGGGGTACGACATGATCCTGTCGAGGAGCTCCTTGTCCGTGACCTCGAGCCCCATCTTGCGGGCCTCCTCGAGGAGCAGGTAGCGTTCCACGATGTTCTGGATGGTGATGGAGGCCAGATCGATCTGGTTCCGGATCGTCTCGAACTGCTCCCCGTACATCGACCGGTAGCGTTGCTCGGTCGCACGCATCTCGTTGAGGAACTGACCCTCGGAGACGCTGATGCTGCCGACGCGCGCGGCCAGCCCGGCGAGCCCGCGGCTCCGGGCCCGGCCCGTGCCCCAGTCGACGAAGATGAAGAAGACGAACAGGAACACGACGAACCACAAGATCCATTTGAGGTGCTTGAACTGATCGCGAAGGGTTTTGAGCATTCCGAGGCCTCCACCGCCTCCAAAGGCAGGGGATTCTAGCCTACCGCCCTCCCATGAGCAAGTTGCGTGGCCTGCGCCGGTTGCGCTGGCGGCGTTGGGGATGCTAAGGTTTGAAGGGCACAATCATGCGTCCCTCGACCCCTCTGCCCCGCTCCCGTCGCTTCGAAGTCGACTGGGTCGTGGTCTCGGTATCGGGCGTCAAGCGCTGGGGGCTGCTGATCTTCTTCCTCCTGCTGGCCGGCGCGGTGCTCGGCGCCGTCGCGTATTTCCTGCACGAGCCCGTGGACAAGCAGGCTCAGCGTGCGCTGCGTCGGGCGGCGGCCGCGCAGGAGGAGGTGCGCCGCGCGGGCGTGCCCGAGAACCTCGCGGGCGAGTTCGAACAAGCCTCGCGCCTGCTCGACCAGGCCCGTTCCGACTGGGACCGCAAGGACTACCCGGCGTGCCTGGCACGCGCCGAGGACGCGCAGCAGCGCTTCCAGCTGCTGGGAGGCCTCGCCAATCGCGACTTCGTCGGAAGCGCGCAGATCCTCGCCCTGCAGGGCAAGGTCGAGGTGCAGCGCGCGAACCAGACGAAATGGGAAAAAGCGAGGGAGAAGCAGCCCCTCTACAACGGCGACTTCCTCAGGACGGGGTCCGATTCGTCCGCCGAGGTCCTGCAGGCCGACAACACCATCTACCGACTCGGCTCCGACTCACTGCTGGAGGTGCACCGCGAGGCGCGCGGCGGCCGCGAGCCCTCGAGTGGTGAGGTTAGGGTCAAGAGCGGCCAGGTCAACGTCATGACCGCCACCAACCCGTCCTCGGTCGTGACCGACGCCGCGCGCGCCGACGTGGACCGCGACAGTCGCGTCGGCGTCGAGGTCGCGGAGGACAACCGGACTCTCGTGTCCGCCTACGCAGGAAGGGCGCGCGTCACCGGGTCCGACGGGCAGCAGAGGGAGCTGACCTCCCGCCAGGCCGTGGACGCCGCTCCGGGCGGGGCTCTCGGCCAGACGCGAGCCGTGCCCGACCCGCCGTTCCTTGAGCGGCCGGCCGCCAACGCGCTCGTCGACCTGGACACCTCCGACCGCGTCGAGCTTTCGTGGCGCCCGGTCGTCGGCACCACCGGCTACGAGCTCCAGATGAGCCGGTCGCGCCTGTTCACCAGCTCCAACATGGAGTTCACCAACCGCCGCGAGACAAACTCTGCCATCGTCAAGATCCTGCGCCCGGGAACGTACTACTGGCGGATTGCCGCTCTGGGCGTCGACCGCTTGCGCTCCGAGTGGAGCACGCCGCGCGCGTTCAAGGCCTACGCCGGGCCGCGCGTCGAGGCTCTCACCGACACCACCCCTCCCAGGCTCGAGGTGCAGAAACCCACCCAGATGGGCAACCTGTTCATCGTCCAGGGCGTGACCGAGCCCGGGGCCACCGTGACGGTCAACGGGGAGTCGGTTGACGTCGGAGCCGACGGCACCTTCAAGAAGGCGTTGGCGCTCAACCGGGAAGGCTGGAACACAATCCTGATCAAGGCCACCGACCCGTCGGGCAATATGGCCGAGGATCGCAAATCCGTGTACGTGGAGATCGAATAAGACCCATGGGATTCTCTTCGCTCCTAGCGCTCTTCTCCTCCGACCTCGCGGTCGACCTCGGCACGGCCACGACGCTCATCTACATGCGGAACCGCGGCATCGTGGTCTTCGAGCCCTCCATTGTCGCCGTCAACCGCGTCACCAATCGCGTGGAGGCCGTCGGCCAGGCGGCCAAGGAGATGCTCGGCAAGACGCCCGGCAACATCGCCGCCATCCGGCCGATGAAGGACGGCGTGATCGCCGACTTCGAGGTGACCGAGAAGATGCTCGAGTACTTCATCCGCAAGGCGCACGGCCGAAACCTCTTCGTGCGCCCCCGGATCGTGATCTCGGTGCCCTCGGAGATCACCCCCGTCGAGAAGCGCGCGGTGAAGGACTCGGCCCTGCGCGCCGGCGCCAGCGAGGTCTTTCTCATCGAACAGTCGATGGCGGCGGCCATCGGCGCCGACCTCCCGATCACCGAGCCCACCGGCAACATGATCGTCGACATCGGCGGCGGCACCACCGACGTGGCGGTCATTTCGCTCGCCGGCATCGTGTACTCGCGCTCCGTACGCGTGGCCGGAAACGAGATGGACGACGCGATCATTTCCTACATCAAGCGCAAGTACAACCTGCTGATCGGCGAGCGCACCGCGGAGACGATCAAGATCGAGCTTGGGAACGCCTGGCCCGGGACCGACTCCCGCACGGTCGAGGTCAAGGGGCGTGACCTCGTCGAGGGCATCCCGAAGACGCTCATGATCAACGACGAGGAGATACGCGAGGCGCTCGCCGAGACGGTCAACACGATCGTGGACGCCGTGCGCACCGCGCTCGAGCGCACGCCGCCCGAGCTTTCCGCCGACATCATCGACAAGGGCATCGTCCTCGCCGGCGGCGGCTCGCTGCTGCACAACCTGGACCAGCGCCTGCGCGAGGAGACGGGGATCCCGGTCGCCCACTGCGACGATCCGGTTTCGGCGGTGGTCCGCGGCACCGGCAAGATGCTCACTGACATGGCGCTCCTCAAGAAGATCGCCATCGAATGACGTGGTCCGCATAAAGCTCCGCCCAGACCTCACGATCGTCCTCGTCTGCGTCGCCCTCTACATCGCCTCCGCGGCCCAGGCGCGGTCACCCCTCGGTGGAACCGCGCTCTCACTCGCGGTCGCCACCATTTCCGCTCCCGCCCTGGCGGTCGCCAACGCGGCCGGGGAGGCCTGGGAGGCCTTCTGGAGCGGTCGGCGCAACCTCGCAAGCACCCTCGCGGAGTTGGGCAGCTTGCGCCAGGAGAGCGCCGATCTGCGTCGCACCAACCAGCTGCTGAGCGCAGAACTCCTCGCTTTGCGTCAGGGATCGCGCTTGCTGGCCGCCTACCCCTCCCTCGCCGAAAGCGCGGTGCTCGCCCGCGTGATCGCCCGCGATCTGCCCCGGACCCACACGCTGCGGCTCGACCGGGGCTCGCACGACGGGGTCCGTACCGACAGTCCGGTCCTCGCGGAGGGAGGCCTCGTTGGACGGGTGGACCTGGTGCTCGATCACTCGTGCCGGGTACAGCTCCTCACCCATCCGGGCGCCGCGGCGGCCGCTTCGGTCGAGGGCGTCCAGCAGGAGGCCTTGCTGATGGGGGGGGATCAGCCGCGCCTCACCGGGTTTCCTCCGTACACCCAGGTGCCCCTCGACACGCCGGTCCTCTCCACCGGCTCGGAGGGGATCTACCCGCCGGGATTGCTCCTGGGCACCACGCTCGAGGCCCGCAACGACGGCATCTTCACGGTTGTGCCAGTGCGTCTGGCCGTGCGCGCCGCCGAGGTGACCGTGGTCCTGGTGCTCGCCCCCGGCGGACGAGGAGCGCCGTGAAGCTCGCCGCCGCCTTCGCCATCGCCCTCCTGCTCCAGCTCGGGCTCACGGCAGGCCATCTCTGGTGGGGCCTCGCGGCCTGCCAGCCGCTGCTGCTGGTGGTCGTCGCCACCGCCCGCCGCTTCGATCCTGTCGGCGTGGCGTGGTGCGGGCTGGGGGCCGGCCTTGCCTCCGACGTGCTGGCGGAGCGTATCATCGGGCCCGGGGGAATCGCGGGCGCGGTCGCGGGCGTCGCCGTTGCCGTGGTCGTTCGCCGGTTCGAGATGGAGGGCCCACTGTACTGGATCGTCGGCTCGCTGCTGGCCGCCGCCTGCAGCGAGGCGTCGTGGCTCCTGCTGACGCTCACGCTGGGGGTACGCCCCGACCACATGCTCCTCGATGCCCTCGCCACGGTGGCGATGACCGGCGCCGCCGGCCTGGTGGTCGCGTCCGGTGAGCGTGCGCTGCGCGCCTGGAGGTCGCCGGAGCGGCGCCGGCGGCGGGTGCTGCGGCAGCTATGACCTTCGTTCGGGACGACCTTCGCCCGTTGCAGCGCAGGACGGTGGTGATGCTCGGCACCGTCGCGCTGCTCTTCACCTCCGTGCTGGTGCGCCTTTGGGTGCTGCAGGTCGTACAGGGACCGCGTTGGCGCGTCGCCTCTGAGAACAACCGCCTGCGCCGGCTCCCCCTCGAGGCTCCGCGGGGCACTGTCACGGACGTGCACGGCGAGATTATTCTGGACAACAGGCCCACCTACCAGCTCCTCCTGTTCCCGGAGGAGATGAGCAACCCTGCCAACACCGCGGCCTTCCTGATCCGCATCGAGATCGCCTCGGCCGAGGAGGTCCGTGCCCGGCTCGAGAAGGCCCGCCGCACCTCGCACCTGCCCTCGGTGATCGCCGACAACCTGACCTGGCCGCAGGTGGCCACCATAGCGGCTCATCGCGCCGAGTACCGCGAGTTGGAGATCCACCCCGCGACGCGCCGGTCGCTCCCTCCCGGCGCCACGGTGGCCCACCTGGTCGGCCAGCTCGGCGAGGTCTCCCCCGAGCAGCTCGCCGTTAACCCCGACCTGCGCCCCGGGCAGCTGGTCGGGCGCTCAGGCCTGGAGCGTGCCTATCAGAACGTGCTCGGCGGCACCCCCGGAAACCTGGTGGTGGTGGTGGACGCCCTCGGCAAGCAGGTCTCCGCCCTGGATGAGGAGCGTCCAGTGGCCGGCCGCCCGCTCACGGTGACCATCGACCTCGCCCTCCAGCGGGAGGCCGTCGCCGCGATGTCCGGGCAGGTGGGGGCCGTGGTCGCACTCGACCCGCGCGACGGTGCCGTGCGGGTCCTGCTCTCCCAGCCGGCGTTCGACCCCGACCTCTTCGCCGGGCACCTGGAGCCGGCGCGCTGGCACGAGCTCACCAGCGACCCGCTGGACCCCCTCCACGACCGCGCCCTCCAGGCGCTCTACCCGCCCGGCTCGACGATCAAGCCTCTTTTCGCGTCCGGCGCGCTGCGGGACGGTGTCCGGACACCCTCGGACACGGTGTTCTGCACCGGTGCCGTGAACATCTACGGCCACCCCTACCGGTGCTGGCAAGCGGGCGGCCACGGCCGCGTCGCCCTCGAGGCGGCCATCGAGGTTTCCTGCGACACCTACTTCTACTACGTTGCCCGCGACGCCGGCATCGACCGCCTCGCCTCGTGGGCGCGCAGCTTCGGCCTCGGGTCGCCGGTAGGCCTGGAGCTGGGCGGCGAGAGCGTCGGCATCGTCCCCGACGACGAGTGGAGCCGGAAGGTCCGCGGCCAGCCGTGGTACGGCGGGGAAACGATCTCCGTCGGCATCGGCCAGGGCCCGATCCTCGTGACTCCAATCCAGCTCGCGGTGGCCTACGCCGCAATCGCCAACGGAGGCATGCTGGTGCAGCCGCACCTTGTGCCGGGGCAGGGCGTCGCCGCGCGCCCCACCGGGTTTCCACCCGAGATCCTCGCGGAGGTCCGCCGCGCGATGGAACAGGTCGTGGCCGGCGACCGTGGCACGGCGCGCCGCCTCGGCAACCTGCCGGTCCGGTTCGCGGGCAAGACGGGCACCTCGCAGGTCATGCGCAAGAAGGACGGCGTTCACTGGCAGCAGCTGCCCTGGGAACAGCGCCACCACGCGATCTTCGTCGGCTACGCCCCGCCCGACAACCCTCAGCTGCTCGTGTGCGTGGTGGTCGAGCACGGGGGGGACGCGGCCTCGGTGGCGGCACCGATCGCCGCCCGCATCTTCCAGAAGGCGTTCGGGCCGCACGTCGACGGGCCAGGCGTCGACGCTTCGGTCCCGCCGATCTGGCAGGCCACCTCGCCGCCGCCACCGCCCACACCGAGGGCCGAGCAGCCCGTCCCTCCGGCGGCGGTGCCGATCGCCGGCCGGGGAATCGCCGACGGCCCTGATCGCACCGCTCTCAACCGCCCCACCCCCGCGAGCGCTCCGCACGGGACCGCTGGAGGAGCCACGCCGGGCGCGAACCCCCACGAGCGCCGTGGACCCGGCGCGGCGGGCCCGGCACAAGGGGCCGCAGGCCCACCCCGCGGCAGGCGATGAGGCGGCTGGACCTCTGGATGTTGCTGGCGGCTCTCGTGATCTCCGTGTGCGCCTACCTCGCGCAAAGCTCCACGGCGAAGGCGCTCGCGGTCCCGGGCTTCGCCAACCGCCAGCTGGTCTGGCTGGCGGTCGGCGGCGTGCTGCTCGTCCTGTTCGCCTTTGCCGACTACCGCGTCCTGGCCCGCTTCTCGCCGCTCTTCTACGTGGTCTCGCTCGGGGTGCTCCTGACGCTATTCGCGATCGCGCCGCTGCGCGCCGGCACACACTCCTGGCTTGCCATCGGCACGTACACCGTGCAGCCCTCGGAGTTCGCCCGCGTGGTCACCATGCTCGCGGTCGCCGCGCTGGCCGGTCAGCACAGGCAGAACAGGCTCGACTTCAAAGCGGTCTGGCGCCTCGCCGCCGTCGTCGCCGCCCCCACCGTCCTCGTCCTCCTGCAGCCCGACCTCGGCGGTGCGCTCACCTACATCCCAATCCTGCTGGCGGCGCTCTGGCTGGGCGGGCTGCCCTGGCGGACCTGGGTCGTGCTGGTGCTCGCCGGCCTCGTCGTCGTGACCGCGGCCTGGTTGTGGTTCCTGAGGCCCTACCAGCGCGAGCGCATCCTGACCTTCGCCGACCCCGAACGAGCGCCGTACAGCTCGGGCTACCAGCAGCGCCAGTCCAAGATCGCGGTCGGCTCGGGGGAGATCATGGGCAAGGGGCTGCACTCGGGCACCCAGTCGCAGCTCCGCTTCCTGCCCGCGCAGTACACCGACTTCATCTACGCGGTATGGGCCGAGGAGACCGGCTTCGTGGGCTCGGCGATCCTCCTCGCCGCGTACGCCCTCCTCGTGGGCCGGATCTTCCTCATCGCGTTCTCGGCCCGCGACCGTGTCGGGGCCGTCTTCGCCGGCTGTGCGGGCTTCGTGCTGGCCACCGAGATCCTCGTCAACGTCGGCATGGTGACGGGCCTCGCGCCGACCACGGGGATCACGCTTCCCCTGCTCTCCTACGGCGGCTCCTCCGTGCTCGCGACCTGCATCGCCCTGGGGATCGTCCAGAGCATCTGGCGCCTCCGCTACGCCAACGTGTAGAGGCAGCGGGCGGGGCTCCGGAACGGCACGCGACGGCGCCTCCCTGCACCACCCGGGTGGTGCAGCGCTGCCTGCCAGAGTCGAACCTTGTGGCCACGAAGTCGCGCGGCTACACTAGATGGTCCGGAGGCCCCTTGAGTACCGTCATCTACACGAACGTCACCCCGTACGAGACCCGCGTGGCAGTGCGCGAGGACGGCTCGCTCGTCGAACTGATGATCGAGCGTAACCGCGAGCGCTCGGTCGTGGGCAGCCTGTTCAAGGGGAGGATCTCGCGGGTCCTGCCGGGGATGCAGGCCGCGTTCTTGGACGTGGGCCTGGAGCGTGACGCCTTCCTCTACGTGGACGACGTCGCCGAGGCGCTCGAGGACGAGGAGGTGGAACCCACCGAGATCGCCACGGCCACCCCGATCCAGGACCTCCTGCGCGAGGGCCAGGAGATCCTTGTGCAGATCACGCGCGAGCTGGGCTCGAGCAAGGGTCCGCGCGCCACCTCGCACATTACGATCCCGGGGCGCTACCTGGTGCTCATGCCGGGCAACTCGCACGTCGGCGTCTCGCGCCGCATCACGGACCCGACGGAGCGAGAGCGGCTCCGCTCGCTGCTCTCCGAGATCCCGCACACCGGGGGCGTCATCGTGCGCACCGCGGGGGAGGGCCGCGACCGAGCCGACTTCATGGCCGACCTCGCGGTGCTCGAGTCCATGTGGCGGCACATCATCAAGCGCTCCGACGAGGTCGGGGCGCCGTGCCTGGTGCACCGCGACCTCGATCTCACCTTACGCGCCGCCCGCGACCTGGCCGGGCCTCAGCTCGCCGAGTTCTGGATCGACGACACGGAGGGGTACCAGCGCGTGGTGGAGTTCCTCGACCGCGTGCAGCCCGAGCTGACCTCCAAGGTCAAGCTCTACCGCCGCCAGCTGGACATCTTCGACGCCTTCGGGGTCGAGTCCGAGCTGGAGCAGGCGCTGCAGCCCAAGGTATGGCTGCGCTCGGGAGGGTCGCTCGTGATCGACCAGACCGAGGCGCTGGTGGCCATCGACGTCAACACCGGGCGGTACGTCGGCGGCGCCGACCTCGAGGACACCGTCTTCCGGATCAACATCGAGGCAGCCCGCGAGGTCGCGCGCCAGCTCCGACTGCGCAACCTGGGCGGGATCGTCGTGGTGGATTTCATCGACATGGAGGACGAGGCCCACAGGGACGCGCTTCTCGAGGAGCTCAAGCGTGCGCTCGCGCGCGACAGGGCCCGTTCGCTGGCGGGGCCGGTGGGCCCGTTCGGCCTCGTGCAGCTCACCCGCAAGCGCACCGAGCGCTCCCTGGAGCGCGCCCTCACCCAGCCCTGCCCGACCTGCGAGGGGCTCGGGCGGGTCAAGTCCCCGGAGACCGTCTGCCTGGAGATCAGGCGGGCGCTGCTGCGCGAGGCCGCCAGGGCCGAGGCGACCGACTTCACGCTGCGGGCACACCCCGAGGTCGTGCGCCTCCTCTCGGGGGAGCTGCGCGGCATCGTGCTGGAGACCAAGGAACGCCTGGGGATCAACGTCCGCGTCCTCGAGGCGCCCGACTTCCACCCCGCCCGCTTCGAGATCTCCTGACGCCCTACCCTTCCACGAAGCCTGAGACGCTCTCACGAGGCCCTTCGCTTCGCTCGGGGCGATGCCGTCGGCTTGCGAGGACCAGCCGCGGGGGGTAGACTTCGCCGGCCGGCGCGGAGAGGTGCTGGAGTGGCCGATCAGGGCTGCCTGCTAAGCAGTTGTCCGGGGTAAACCCGGACCGGGGGTTCGAATCCCCCCCTCTCCGCCAATACACCGACCCCGCGACTCCGATCCAATCCCCTAGACTGATTCATCACGAGACGGCCCCCGCGCAGGTGGCGGAAAGGGGGAGGATGAGAACCCCCAGGGTGGCGGTGTGGGGGGGCTTCGGGGGTTTGACCGCGCGGGTGGTGCGAGCGAGTCCTGCCCCCCGGGCAGGATGAGCGTGGGGGCGCGGGGGTCAAGAGCGCCGGGTGGGGGTTGGAGCGGCGCGGGACCCCCGCACCGGATTGAGGGCGCGACGCGGGGTGAGCGCCTCGATCGCGCCAGCCTGCCGGAGCGAACTCGCGTTCAACGCCCGAGCGCGGCGATCCCGCAATCCCCCCTCTCCGCCAATCGGCTCGAATCCTGCGCGCCATTCGGCCTGTTTTGCCCCCGATCCTCAGGCCTTCTGCTTCTGCTCGATCCTCGCCCAGGTGTCGCGCAGGGTGACCGTGCGGTTGAAGACCAGCCTGCCGGGGGCGGAATCCGGGTCGACGCAGAAGTACCCCAGGCGCTCGAACTGGAAGCGGTCGCCTGGTCGGGCTCCGGCGAGCGTGGGCTCGACCCGGCATCCGGCCACGGTCTCGAGGGAGTCGGGGTCGAGGGTCGCGGCCCAGTCCTTCCCCTCCTGGGCGTCGCCGGGGTCCGGGACGCGGAAGAGGTGGTCGTACAGGCGCGCCTCGGCGTCGAGGGCGTGGGCCGCCGAGACCCAGTGCAGCGTGGCTTTGGGTTTCCGGCCGTCCGGGGCGGAGCCGCCGCGCGTGGAGGGGTCGTAGCTGCACACCAGCTCGACGACGTCGCCGGCGGCGTCCTTCACCACCTCCTTGCAGGTGATGAAGTAGGCGGAGCGCAGGCGGACCTCGCGCCCGGGGGCGAGCCGGAAGAACTTGGGGGGCGGGTCCTCGCGGAAGTCGTCGCGCTCGATGTAGAGCACCCTGGAGAACGGCACCTTGCGGGTGCCCGCGGCGGCGTCCTCGGGGTTGTTGGCGACGTCGAACTCCTCGACCCGGTCCTCCGGGTAGTTCTCGATCGTCACCTTGAGAGGGCGCAGCACCGCCATCACGCGCCGGGCACGCACGTTGAGGTCCTCGCGCAGGCAGTGCTCGAGCAGCGCGATGTCCACCGTGCTGTCGCGCTTGGCCACCCCGATGCGCTCCGAAAAGTCGCGGATCGCCTCGGGGGTGTACCCGCGCCGGCGCAGGCCCGAGATCGTGGGCATGCGTGGGTCGTCCCATCCCCTCACCACGCCGGTCTTGACGAGCTCCAGCAGCTTGCGCTTGCTCATCACCGTGTAGGAGAGGTTGAGCCGCGCGAACTCGATCTGCTGGGGGTGGGGCTCCGGGAGCTCCAGCTCGTCGATCACCCAGTCGTAGAACGGCCGGTGGTCCTCGAACTCGAGCGTGCAGATCGAGTGTGTGATCCCCTCGATCGCGTCCTCGAGCGGGTGCGCGTAGTCGTACATCGGGTAGATGCACCACTTGTCCCCGGCGTGCGGGTGCGGCGCGTGGAGGATCCGGTAGATCACCGGGTCGCGCATGTTGATGTTGCCCGACGCCATGTCGATCTTCGCCCGCAGCGTGCGGGTGCCGTCGGGGAACTCGCCCTCGCGCATGCGCCGGAAGAGGGCGAGGCTCTCCTCGGGGCTCCGCCCCCGGTGAACGCAGGGGAGCCCGGGCCTGGTGAGGGTTCCGCGCATCTGGCGCACCTGATCGGCCGTGCAGTCGCAGACGAACGCCTTGCCCTTGGCGATCAGCTTCTCGCCCCACTCGACCATCTGCTCGAAATAGTCGGAGGCGAAGTAGAGGCCGTGCCACGTAAAACCGAGCCAGCGCACGTCCTCCTCGATCGCGTCGATGTACTCCTGCTCCTCCTTGGTGGGGTTGGTGTCGTCGAAGCGCAGGTTGCAGGTGCCGCCGTACTCCAGGGCGAGACCGAAGTTGAGGCAGATGGACTTCGCGTGGCCGATGTGCAGGTAGCCGTTCGGCTCGGGGGGGAACCGCGTGGCGACCCGCCTGCCGAACTTACCGGTCCGATTGTCCTCGTTGATGATCTCGCGGAGGAAGTGCACCACGGGGCCGCCCTCGCGCCCCGCGCCCGTTTCGCCTTCCGCCTGACCTTTGCCCGGCTTGTTCTCGGGGTCGTTCATCGGTCCGTGCCCTCGCCTTTGGTCGCCCCGGCTCCTGCCACGTCGTTCATCGCTCGCAGCGTCTCGACGGCGCGGCGCAGCCGCCGCCGGCAAAGCTCCTTGCCCAGCACGGCCATCGTGGCGAACAGCGGCGGCGTCGCCGCCTTGCCGGTGACCGCCACGCGCACCGGCATGAACAGCTCGGAGGTCTTCCACCCCGCTGCCTCGCAGAAGGTGCGCATCGTCTCCTCGAGCCGGGCGGGGTCCCACTCGAGGAGCTGGTCGAGGCTCTCCTCGAGGAGGCGCTCGAGCGCCTCGGCGGTCTCGGCGGGGGTGCGCTTCTTGGCGACGAGCTTGCCGCGCGCCTCCTCGTCGTATTCGAGGTCCCCGACGAAGAAGAACCTGGCGTACTCGACGAAGTCCTCGAGCTTCTCGATGCGCTCGTG
>Ga0102851_10001658_pt1 | contig 12930 bp, 8 predicted proteins | sample Mud3Dept3metaG_FD_79558 | JGI IMG/M metagenome (GOLD analysis project Ga0102851, IMG submission 79558) | Freshwater wetland microbial communities from Ohio, USA, analyzing the effect of biotic and abiotic controls - Mud 3 Core 4 Depth 3... | ecosystem: Environmental > Aquatic > Freshwater >... | reverse complement strand
TGGATCGGCGATCTCGACGGCGACGGCCGCGCGGAGTTGGTCGGCTCGGAGCGGCTCGAGGACGACGGCGGTTCCCTGCGCGCCGAGCTGGCCGCCGCGCGCCGGCCGCGTTCCCGCCTGCGCATCCACCGGCTCGGCCCCGGCGCGCTGCGCGATCCGGCGCCCGCCGCCGAGCTCGAGATCGAGGGCTACCTCGTCCCGGAGGCCGACGAGTCACCGGTGCCGGGCGGGCTCGCCGACCTCGACGGCGACGGCCGCCTGGAGCTGATCGCGGTGACGCTCGACTTCTCGCTCTTCGAAGCGGCGCGCGCGCTCACCGCCCGGGCGGTCGAGATCGGCTTCGCCTTCGCGATCTGGAGCCAGCGCGAGCCGCTGCGCTTCCGGCCCGTCCCCGGGCTCGAGCTCACCGGCGAGCTGCGCGTGCGCCTCGACCGCGCCGCGCTCGGCCAGCTCTCCTCCTTCGCCGGCGACTTCGACGGCGACGGGCGCGCCGACTTCGTCCAGCTCGGACCCGGCCGCCGGGTCGCGATCCACCGGGGGCGCGAGGGCCCGCGCTTCTCGACCCGTCCCGACCTGGTCGTGACGCTCGCGCGCGAGCCCGCCGACGCGCGCCTGGTGCGGATCGAGGACTTCGACGGCGACGGCCGCAGCGACCTCGCGCTGACGCGCCTCGACGAGGGCGACGACGTCGGCCGCCGCGCGACGCTCGAGCTCTACCTGTCGCGGGGCGCGCGATGAGGCGCGCGGCGGCGCTCGCCTGCGCGGCGCTCTGCGCCGTGCCCGCCGCGGGCGCCGGCGCGGGCGTCGAGGTCACCCGCGCACCCGGCGCCCAGCGCATCGAGGCCGCGCTCGACGGCGCGCTGGTCGCGGCGCTCGCCCCGGCGCGGGGCGGCGGGCTCCTGCTGCTGATCGGCCCCGCGGGCGAGCCCGACGGCCCGCGCCGGCTGGCGCGCCTCCGCTTCGAGCCCGAGCCGCGGCTCGAGACGCTCGCCGAGGGGCTCGGCGGCTGGATCAAGAGCCTGGCGGCGATCGACCTCGGCGCCGGGCTCGAGCTCGTCGCGGGCGGCCTCGGCCGCCTCGTCTCCCTGGGGCCGCTCGCGGCGCCCGGCGCCTCCGGGCGCCCGCTGGTCGAGCACCCGGGAGTCGACCTGCGCTCGCTCGCCGCGGACCGGCTCCAGGCCGGCGTCCGCGTGCGGCTGGCGGCGGCGGAGGCCGGAGCGCTGCGCGCCTGGGCGAGCGACGGCCGCGGCGGCCTGCGACTCGCCGTCGAAGCCGCCCTGCCGACCGCGATCGAACGCGCGCCCTGGGGGCTCTCGATCGCCAGCCCGCCGGTCGCCGCCGCCCAGGGCGCGACTGGCGCGGCACCGCTCTGGGTCGCTGGACCGGTCGCCGTCGGCCGCACCCGGCTGCGCGCGACGATCGTCGACGGCGAGCGCGGCGGCGCCGCGAGCGAGGCCTGGGCAGCCCTGCCCGGCGCCGAATCGGTCGAGCAGAGCTGGCCCGCCGCGCTCGACGGCGCGCCGGTGCTGGTGGTGCGCACCCAGGGCGCGGCGCGCGTCGACCTGCTCGAGCGCCAGCGCCTGCGCGTGCTGCCGCTGGCGGCCGACCGCACGCGCGCGGGCTCGGCGCCCAGCCTCGCGGTCGAGCTCGACTCGCGGCGCTGGCACGAGACCGAGGTGCTCCTGGCCGACGCCGACGCCGACGGCCGGCAGGACCTGATCGCCGCCTTCCCCGAGGGGCTCCGCGGCGACGACCTCGTGGTCCAGGTCTGGCGCGGCGCCGGCGGCGGCCGCTTCGAGCCGCGCGCCGCACGCAGCGACCTCGAGCTGCCGGCGGAGGGCTGGCGGCTGGTCGCGCACGCCGACGAGGCGGGCGGTCCCGGCCTGCTCGCGGCCGGCGCCGGCCGCCTCGAGCTGCGCCGGATCGTCGCCGGTGGCCGGCGCGCGCTGGCCGCCGGCGCCGAGCTCGCCGCCCCGCTGCCGGCCCCGCCCACCGGCGTCGGCAGGGTCGAGGCCGGGATCGGCTCCGCTCGCACGAGAACGGCGTCGCGGCGCGAGCGACCCCAGGTCGAGCCGCTCGGCGCGGCCGAGCTCGACGAGCGCCCCGGACCGGAGGCGCTGGCGGTGGTCACCGGCGAGGCCGGCGACGACCGGCTGGTGGTGGTCCGGCGCGACTGACGCTCAGGGCGTCGCGCTCGACCAGGCGCTCGTGTCGCCGCTCTCGAAGCCGTCCACGAAGACGCAGAAGGGCGTGGCGCAGGCGGGATCGCTCACGCGCACCGTGACGACGCCCAGGTTGGAGTCGATCCAGCCGTCCCAGGCGGCGTAGGTGAAGGCGTCGAGGCCGGCGAAGCCGGTCTCGGGGAAGTAGGTGGCGTTGGCGCCGCTCCACCCGACGGTACCGTGGCGGGGCTGCGACACGACGCGGAACTCGAGCGGGTCGCCGTCCGGGTCGACGCCGGCGAGGGCGATCGCGACCGGGATCTGCGCGGGGGTCGCGGCCGCACGATCGGCGACCAGGGCGGGATGGTCCGGGGTCGGGTCCTCGCTGTCCGGTCCGGCGTGACAGGCCCAGCAGCCGATCCTGAAACCCCGCCAGAAGTGGATCGTGCCGTAGACGGTCGTCCGGGTCTGGTCGGCCGTCGAGGCCGAGAGCACGGTGGCGCGGTAGTCGGCGCCGTGGCAGGCCCGGCATCCTTCCGTGCCGCCGCCGATGTCGCCGTGGTCCTCCGCCCAGGCGGCGCCGGTCGGATGCAGCCCGTGCGGCCCGCCGGTCACCGTCGCGGGGACCGGGTCGTGGCAGGACGCGCAGTCGGAGAGCGTGCCCGGATGCCCCTGGTGGTCCTCCGCCAGCAGGTTGTCGTTGCCCTCGTGGGACGGGAACTCGGCGTGGGTCGAGCCGTGGCAGGCCTCGCAGGCGAGCCCGCCGTGGCCGTAGGAGAAGCGGTAGAGGTCGAAGCCCGGCGCGGGCACGTCGGGGTTGGTGGCGAAGGTCGCGTCGACCGCCACCCGGGGCTGGCCGTCGGTGTCGAACACCGTCGTGTAGCGGATCTGCCCGTTGTTGTGGATGGCGGTGCCGGTGTGGCAGCTCTGGCAGGCGGGCTGCTCGAGCCAGCCGACGCGGCTCGCCGCGCCGACGCGGACCATCGAGCCGTGGCAGCCCTGACACTGCATGGCGAGCTCGCCGGTCGGCGCCACCGCGCGGCCCATCGCGCCGCGCAGGCACTTCGTCTCCGAGCCGGGATGACAGCGGTAGCAGGCGGCGCGGTTGTCCTCCGCGTCGAGCGGCAGCCCGGTGACCGGATCGGTGACCGTGGCGTGGTGCGTGTGCACCGCGTGGGTCAGCGCGCCGACGCCCGGCAGCCCCGTGCCCGGCAGAGCGTTGGAGGCATGACAGCGGGCGCAGAGGATCGGCTCGCCGTCCACCACGACGTTGGCGTAGAGGCCGGCGGCGGAATATCCCGCCGCGGCGAGCGCCGCCGCGTAGTCGGGGTTGGCGGCCTCGAGGCCATCGTGGAGCAGCAGGGCGTTGAGGCGGTAGTCGCGTTCGGGATCGGGATCGTGGACCCAGCCGCCGGGCGGCTCGGCCTCGGGCGAGGCGCCGGAGGCGTGGCAGGCGCGGCAGTCCATCTCGGTGGAGACGGGCAGCACGACGCGCGCCGCGGCGAGCAGGGCGCCGAGACCGTCGCGCGCCACGAGGCGGACGAGCGGGTAGCGGTGGACCGCGTCCGCATCGTCCACCGGCGTGATCGGAACGCCTTCCGCGCTCCACCAGCGCGCCGCGGAGTGGTAGACCATGGGCTGCGGATCGTTGGCGGCGCCGGGCATCGCGAAGCCGGCCAGGCCCTGGTCCGGTGGCGGCGCGGCGCCGTAGAGCGGCAGCACCCAGTCCCAGAAGTTGGTCTTGCCGATCGAGGTCGAGTTGAGCGAGCCGTCCGGGTCGGCGAGCGCCTCGTAGCTCACCGTGACGCCCGCCGGCGGCGGGTCCGGCAGCGCGCCGCCCGGCGCCATGAGCTGCGCGTGGAAGGTGTTGTAGGGCGGCAGGATGGAGAAGATCGAATAGTCGCTGTCCATGCAGTGCATGCCGAGGTCGTTCCAGCCGACCAGCGTCCAGTGCGAGGCGTTCTGGGCGCCGGTCAGGCCGGTGTGTTGGGCGAGGAGCGGGACCAGCGAGAGAGGGACGAAGCGCGGGCGGGTGGACATCGGCGCCTCCGGATGGGAGTCGGCCGCACCCTCCCGACGCGGTCGAGACCGCCCCATTGTGCACCCGAATCGAACCGGCGCAACGTCCGGATCCTCGCGCCGCCGCCCTTTCGCCGCCAGCGAAAGCGGCGCGCGCTCAGGCGCGGCTGGCGTCGAGCAGCTTCTCGACCACCGCGGGGTCGGCGAGGGTGGTGATGTCGCCCAGGTCGGCGGTGTCGCCGGCCGCGATCTTGCGCAGGATGCGGCGCATGATCTTGCCCGAGCGCGTCTTGGGCAGCCCCGGCGCGACCACGATGCGGTCGGGGGTGGCGATCGGCCCGATCACGTGCCGCACCTGCTCCTTGAGCATGCCGGCGAGCTCGTCGGCGTCGTAGCTCTCGTACTCCGGCGTCACGATCACGAAGGCGAAGATGCCGGTGCCCTTGATGTCGTGCGGGAAGCCGACCACCGCCGCCTCCGCCACCGCCGCGTGCGCCACGAGCGCGCTCTCGACCTCGGCGGTGCCCAGCCGGTGCCCGGAGACGTTGAGCACGTCGTCGACGCGCCCGGTGATCCAGTAGTAGCCGTCCTCGTCGCGGCGGCAGCCGTCGCCCGTGAAGTAGAGGCCGGGATAGCGGCTGAAGTAAGTTTCCTGGAAGCGCGAGTGGTCGCCGTAGATGGTGCGCGCCTGGCCGGGCCAGGAGTGGCGCAGGCAGAGGTTGCCCGACACGCCGTTGCCCGCCAGCTCGTTGCCCTGCTCGTCGACCACCACCGGGTCGACGCCGAAGAAGGGCAAGGTCGCCGAGCCCGGCTTGCACGGCGTCGCCCCCGGCAGCGGCGTGATCAGGATGCCGCCGGTCTCGGTCTGCCACCAGGTGTCGACCACCGCGCAGCGCCCCTCCCCGACCACGTCGTGGTACCAGGTCCAGACCTCCGGGTTGATCGGCTCGCCGACCGAGCCGAGCACGCGCAGGCTCTTGCGCGAGTAGCGCCGGACCCATTCGTCGCCCTCGCGCGCGATGGCGCGCAGGGCGGTGGGCGCGGTGTAGAAGATGTTGACGCCGAGATCGTCCACGATGCGCCAGTAGCGCCCGGCGTCCGGATAGACCGGCACCGACTCGAACATCACCGTGGTGGCGCCGTTGGCGAGCGGGCCGTAGACGATGTAGCTGTGGCCGGTGATCCAGCCGACGTCGGCGGCGCAGAAGAAGATCTCGCCCGGGTGGTAGTCGAAGACCAGCTTGTGGGTCATCGCCGCGTAGACCAGGTAGCCCGCGGTGGTGTGCAGCACGCCCTTCGGCTTGCCGGTCGAGCCCGAGGTGTAGAGCGTGAACAGCGGCGACTCGGCGTGCATCCACTCCACCGGACAGGTCGAGCGCTGGCGCGTCATCTCGTCGGCGAGCCAGAGGTCCCGGCCCTGCGTCATCGGCACGTCTTCGTCGGTGCGCCGCGCCACCAGCACGCGCTCCACTCCGCCCAGGCCCTCGATGGCGCGGTCGACCGTCGCCTTGAGCGGGATCCGCTTGCCGCCGCGCAGTCCCTCGTTGGCGGTGATCACCAGCTTCGCGCCCGCGTCGAGGATGCGGCCGCGCAGCGACTCCGCCGAGAAGCCGGCGAAGACGACCGAGTGCACGGCGCCGATGCGCGCGCAGGCGAGCATCGAGTAGGCCAGCTCCGGCATCATCGGCAGGTAGATGCAGACGCGGTCGCCGCGTCCGACGCCGTTCGCGTGCAGCACGTTGGCGATGCGCGCCACCTGGTGCTTGAGCTCGCGATAGCTGATCGTGCGGTACTCGCCGGGCTCGTCCTCGGCCCAGATGATGGCGGTCTTCTCGGGCTGCGTCGCCAGGTGGCGGTCGACGCAGTTGAAGCAGGCGTTGAGCCGGCCGCCGCCGTACCAGGAGAAGTCGACCTCCTCCATGTCCACGTCGAGGATGGTCGAGGGCGGGTGGTACCAGGTGAGGATCTCGGCCTGCTTGCGCCAGAACCCCTCCGGATCGTCGAGCGAGAGGCGGTAGAGCCGGCGGTACTCCTCGAGCGAGCGGATGTGGGCGCGCTCGGCGATCTCGGGCTTGACGGGGACGGTCGTCATCGCGGTCTCCCTCGGCGGCGGTCGGCAGAGAAGTCCCGTAACCTATCAGGGACTTCCGCGGCACGCCCCCGAGGGAGACCGGCGCCTGCCCCGCCTCAGAAGTGGTAGAGCTGCAGCGTCAGTTGCAGGACGTCGCGGTCGGGCGCGCCGTCGGTCGAGATCCGGCCCCAGGCGAAGCGCGCCACGCGCTCGTGCCCGGCCATGCGGTAGTTGACGCCCAGCCAGGTCTGCGTCTCGTCGGCGAGCGCCGCGTCGTCGAGGTCGCGCGCCGCCCACTGGACGAACGGCTGCCAGCGCAGCGCGCCGAACAGGTAGCCGACCTCGGCCAGCCAGGCCTCCTGCTCGGGCAGGGTCGCGAAGGTGTCGCCGCCGTCGTAGCGGAGGTAGTCGCCCTGGAGCGTGAACGCCGAGCCGTCCGAGCCCACCGGCTGGTCCCAGAAGGCGTCCGCGCCGAGCGCCTGGTAGTCGTCCTGGCGGTCGAAGCCGACGCCGAAGGTCAGCATGCGCCTGGCGCCCAGGTTGTTGCCGGTGTAGAGGTAGCCGGTGTCGGGATCGAAGAAATTGTAGGCGAGCCGGCCGGCGAAGCGCAGCTCCTCCGTGGCGTCGGTGCCGCGCGCACCGTCGTAGACGCCGCCCCGGTACTCGAGCCTGCCGCCGGCCACGGCGCCGCGCAGCTGCACGCCGTAGTCGCGCCCGACGCGCGACTGGGTGGCGTTCGAGTGGAGCAGCGAGTAGGGCCCGTAGTCGGAGGCCAGGTGGGTCGCGGCGCCCTGGGTGGTGTTGCGCGAGAGCGGGACCAGGATCATCCCGAAGTCGACCTTGAAGGCGGGGCTCTGCTCGTAGGTGACGACGAAGTCGTGGATGAAGATGTCGCCGCTGTTCTTGACCCCCGCCGCGTCCGACTTGCCGAGATTGGGGCTGTCGGTGTCGATGAAGTAGCTCCACTTCTCGGCGAGCCTGCCGCCGAGGATCAGGCGCAGGCGCCGGAAGTAGAGGTTCTGCGCGTCCTCGCCGTCGGCGAGCTCCTCGGAGTCGGCGCGCATCACCGCCAGGAAGCCGAGCTTGACCGAAGACCTGCCGTCCTCGCTGCGGATCTCCCAGGATCCCTGGGCCGCGGCGACCGTCGCGAGCGCGGCGCCGAGCGCCGCGACGGCGAGAGTCCTGGGACCTGACGCCCGACGAGCCACGGGCTCCTCCTCTCTCCGGCATCCGGCCGCCCGGCGGTGAACCCGGAGTCGTTCCCTCGCGCCGGAACCGGAACGCGAGACGGGCGTACCGAAGCGCAGCGTATCGCAGCGCAACCGCGGCCGAGCCGCGCGCGGGACCGCGACGGCGCGCTCGGCGGCGGCCGCATCGTCTAGACTGATCGCGCGGCCGCGCGGCGGCCGAGGAGGCGGGTCGTGGAGCACCGGCTGGGCATCGTTCTTTCCGGCGGCGGCAGCCGCGGTCTCGCCCACGCCGGCGTGCTCCAGGCGCTTGCCGAGGCCGGCATCCACCCCGACTGCGTGGCCGGCACCAGCTCGGGGGCCCTGGTCGGCGCGCTCTGGGCCGCCGGTTGCGGAGCGGAGCGGGTGCTCGAGTTCTTCGAGACCGCGAGCCCGTTCCGGATCTCGAGGATCGCGCCGCTGCGCAAGCCGGGCTGGATCGACACCGGGAAGATCGAGGCCGACTTCCGGCCTTTCTTTCCCGCGGATTCGTTCGAAGCGCTCGACCGGCGCCTGTTCGTCGCCGCCACCGACCTGGCCGCCGCGCGGCTCGAGATCTTCTCCTCGGGCCCGCTGTTCCGCCCGCTCCTCGCCTCGTCCTCGATCCCGATGCTGTTCACGCCGACCGTCATCGGAGGCCGCCTCTTCGCCGACGGCGGCATCCTCGACAACTTTCCCGTCGAGCCCCTGCTCGGCCTGTGCGACGTCATCCTCGGCGTCTACGCGAGCCCGCTCACGCAGGTCGAGGCGAGCGGTCTCAGGAGCTCGCTGGCGGTCTCCCAGCGCGCCTTCGAGATCGGGATGTTCCACGCCTCGCGGCGCAAGTTCCACCAGGTCGAGCTGCTGATCGCGCCGCCCCGGCTCCGCGACTACGCCCTGTTCGACATCCGGCGCCACCGCGAGATCCTCGAGCTGGGTCACGCCGCGGCGCTCGCGCGCATGGACGAGATCCGGGCGCTCGTGGAACGCCGCCGCTGAGGCGCGCGCCCGCGGCGCGGGCCCTGCCCGATCAGTGCTTGTGCAGGTCCTTGTGCATCAGTCGCCGGCTCTCGGCCAGCCGCTCCGCGGCGGGCAGGCGCGCGAGCCGCTCCGAGAGCCCCTCGTCGGCCTCGGCGCGCAGGTGGGCGAGCACGCGCTCGACCAGCGCCGGCGGGAAGCCGCCGCGCTCGAAGAAGTCGCGCCGCTCGGCGAGCGCGCGCGCGGCCGCCACCGCCGAGCGCGGCAGCCCGTCGGCGACCCCCGCCGCGGCGCCCGCGCCCGGCCGCGCCTCGGCCGCCGCGGCGAGCCCGAGCGCCGCCGGGTCGGCCAGCCCGTCGGCGACGGCCAGGGCGACCGCGGCGAGCAGCAGGTGCGGGAAGGCGCTGCCGTCGGGGCTGCGGATCTCGACCGTCGGCCGCGCCAGGGCCTCCGGGTAGGGGCCGTCCTCGGCCGGGTTCATGACCCGGTCGAGCCGCGTCGCGGTGGCGAAGTCGAGCGGCACGCGCACCAGCGCCGAGCGGTCGGCGCGGCCCCAGGTCAGGCGCGTGGGCGCCTCCTGGTGGGGCACCAGCCGCAGGTAGCTCGAGGCCACCGTGTTGCCGAAGGCGGCGAGCGGCGCCGCGTGGCGGAGGAGACCGCCCACCAGCCGACGCGCCTCCTGCGACAGCTCGCCGTCCGCGCCGCGCATGACGTTCTCGCCCTCGCGCTGGAGCGCCAGGTGCAGGTGCATGCCGCTGCCGGCCATGCCCTCGTCGAGCTTGGGCACGAAGGTCGCCGAGGCGCCGTGACGGTCCGCGATCGCGCGCACCAGCCAGCGCAGGACGGTGAGCCAGCAGCCCAGATCCTCGATCGGGGCGAGGTCGAGCTCGACCTCGTGCTGCTCGACGCGCCGGCCGTCGAGCTCGGGATCGCTCGACTCCAGCCGGTCGATGTAGCCGACCTCGGCGTGGCCGTACTTGACGCAGCCGGTGAGCGCCGAGGCGGTGCGCAGGATCTCGTCGGCGATGGCGCGCCCGTGCAGGTAGGGCGCGCTCTGGTGGTAGTTGCGCTGCGAGCGGCCGGTGAAGCGCTCGTCGGCGCGCTCCAGGATCAGGTAGTACTCGAGCTCGGCCAGCGCGGTGAGCTCGAGCCCGCTCGCTGCGCTGAGGCCGGCCGCGGCGCGCGCGAGCAGGTTGTCCGGCGTCGGCGCCGGCGCGCCCTCGCGGTCGGCGAAGCGGCAGACCACGTGCAGCTCGTCCGGCACCCAGGGATCGAGGAAGGCCCAGCGGTAGACCGGCACCACGTAGAGGTCGCTCGAGCCCGACTCGAACAGGCCCGGGAAGAGGCTCGAGCCGTCCACGCGCTCGCCCGCCGCGAGCACGCGGTCGAGGTAGGCCGCGCTCGCCACCGGCAGGCGCAGCTCGCGCAGCTTGCCGTCGAGCGACGGGTAGCGGAAGTCGACGACCCGGATGCCGTCCTCCAGGCAGACCGCCGCGAGGTCGCGCCGGCGCCACTGCGCGGGCGGCTTGCCGATGCGGCGGACGAGCGGTCGCAGGTCGTGGGCGGGATCGAACACGGACTCGGACATGGCAGCCATTCTAGGGGCCCGCCCGGCGGCCGCCCCAGCCCGCCGAGGCGGGCCGTGGCCCCTTTTCCCGCCCGTCCGCACGTCTCGGAGTGAAGGCGCCCCTCGCGCTCGGCGCGACGGACGGCGCCGGGAGACGACCATGCACGCCGACCCCCCCGCTTCGAGATTCCGCACCGCGACCTCCGCCCTGCTCGCGCTCGCCGCGACCCTGGCCGCCGCGCCGCTCGCCGCGCAGCCGCTGGTGGCGGTCGGCGGCCAGGCGCAGGTCAACCAGGTCACCCAGAGCGGGCAGGACCTGCCCGACGTGGCGAGCGACCAGAACGGCGACTACGTCGTGGTCTGGGAGAGCTTCGTCTCGGCCGGCAGCGACAACTCCGGACGCAGCATCCAGGCCCGGCGCTACCTGGCCAGCGGCGCGCCCGCGGGCGCCCAGTTCCAGGTCAACACCCAGACCGCGGGCGAGCAGGTCGCGCCCGTGGTCTCGATGGCCCCGGACGGCCGCTTCGCGATCGCCTGGACGAGCGACGAGGGCGGCGGCGGGCCGGTCGACCTCGACATCCGCGCCCGGCTCTACGCCGCCAACGGCACGCCGGCCGGCAACGACTTCCTGGTCAACACCTTCGACCTCGGCGACCAGCGCAACCCCGACCTCTCCTGGGCGGGCGACCTCGGCTTCGGGGTGGTCTGGGAGAGCGACGACGACACCGGGCCGAACTTCGACTGGAACATCATCGCCCGCGTCTACGACGGCGCCGGCGTTCCGGTGACCGGCGAGCTCCAGCTCAACACCCTCGCCGACCAGCAGCTCGACCCGGCGATCGCGGGCCATCCCTCGGGCGACCTGCTGGCGGCCTGGGAGAGCTTCACCTCGGACGGCTCGGACACCACCACGACCAGCATCCAGGCGGTGGTGCTCGGCAGCGGCGCCGAGGTCCAGGTCAACGACCATCCGCCGGTCGTCGCCGACAACAACCCCGCGGTGGCCTGGGCGGCCGACGGCACGATCCTGATCGCCTGGGAGAGCACCGGCTCGGCGGGCACCGACAACTCGCTGTCCTCGATCCAGGCCCGGCTCTACGACTCGGGCGGCAACCCCGGGGCCCAGTTCCAGGCCAACGCCTACGTCACCGACGACCAGCGCTTCCCCACCGCCGCCTTCCTGCCCGACGGCCGTTTCCTGCTCGGCTGGCACAGCTACGGCTCGTTCGGCAACGACGCCTCGGAGGCGAGCGTCCAGCTGCGCGCCTTCGCGGCCGACGGCACGCCGTTCGGGACCGACCTCCAGGCCAACACCTACACCACCAACAACCAGCGCTTCGCGGCGCTCGCCGCCGACGGCCGCGGCGGGCTGGTCGCCGCCTGGGAGAGCTACGGCTCGCCGGGCGACGACCAGGACGGCGCGAGCGTCCAGGCGCGGCGCTTCTCGCTCGACCTCGTCTTCGTCGGCGGCTTCGAGTCCGGCAACTTCGCCGGCTGGTCGCTGGTCCAGCCCTGAGCCGCGCGCCCCCGGGCGCGCGGGGGCGCGCACCGAACCGGCCCGTCGCCCCCCGGGCGGCGGGCCGCAGCACTCGACGGACGCCGGCCGCACTCGGGAGCGGTCCGCGCCGCGCGCCGCTGTGCCATGATCTGCGGCCGAATCGCGCGCACGATGGCGGCCGAGCCGCAGCATCCCGAGAGAGCGGAGATCACCCTGCTGCTCGAAGCGTGGGGCCGAGGCGACGGCAACGCCTTCGAACGCCTCTTCGACCTGCTCTATCCGGAGCTGCGCCGGGCCGCGGATCGCGCCATGCGCGGCGAGCGCGCCGGCCACACGCTGCAGCCGACCGCGCTCGTCCACGAGGCGTTCCTCGAGCTGCTCGGCCAGGAGCGCGCGCGCTTCCGCGACCGCGCCCACTTCCTCGCGGTCGCCGCCTTCGTCATGCGCCGGATCCTCGCCGAGCACGCGCGCGCCCGGGCGGCCGCCAAGCGCGGCGGCGGCGTCCCCGCCGGCGACCTCGAGCGCGCGCTCACCGTCGCCACTCCCGACCACGAGGCGACGTTCGAGGAGATCCTCGCCGTGGACCAGGCGCTCGAGCACCTCGAGGCCCTCAACGCCCGTGCCGCCCAGGTGGTCGTGCTGCGCTACTTCGGCGGCCTCTCGCACGAGGAGATCGGCACCGCGCTCGACCTCTCGGAGCGCACGGTCAAGAGGGAGTGGACGGCGGCGCGCGCGTGGCTCCGGCGCGAGCTGGGCGAACGATGACGGGGGCCTCCGGCTGGGAGCGCCTGCGCGACGCGCTCGGCGACCTGCTCGAGCTCGCGCCCGGCGAGCGCGCCCCGGAGCTGGCCCGTCTGGCGCGCGAGGATCCCGGATTCGCCGCGGAGCTCGCCCGTCTGCTCGAGGCCGCCGAGGGCGATGACGGCTTCCTCGCCGAGCCTGCCGTGCATCGCGTCGCCGCCGCCCGCCCGCGTGTCGCGGTGCCGGAGCGCATCGGCCCCTGGCGCCTCGAGACCGAGATCGGCTCGGGCGGAATGGGCGCGGTCTGGCGTGGCCGCCGCGACGACGGCGCTTTCGACCAGGTGGTCGCGATCAAGCTCGTGCGCCCCGACCTGGCGCGCGAGATCGGCCATCGCCGCCTGGAGGCCGAGCGCCGCATCCTCGCTTCGCTCGAGCACCCCGCGATCGCGCGCCTGATCGACGGCGGCACGACCGGCGACGGGCTCGCCTACCTGGTGCTCGAATTCGTCGACGGCGAGCCGATCGACGCCTGGTGCGACCGCCGCCGCCTGCCGTTGCGCGGCCGGCTCGAGCTGTTCGTGGCGGTCTGCGCGGCGGTCGATTTCGCCCACCGCAAGCTCGTCCTGCACCGCGACATCAAGAGCTCCAACGTCATGGTCGACGGCGCAGGGCGGCCGAAGCTGCTCGAC
>Ga0102851_10001657_pt1 | contig 12933 bp, 14 predicted proteins | sample Mud3Dept3metaG_FD_79558 | JGI IMG/M metagenome (GOLD analysis project Ga0102851, IMG submission 79558) | Freshwater wetland microbial communities from Ohio, USA, analyzing the effect of biotic and abiotic controls - Mud 3 Core 4 Depth 3... | ecosystem: Environmental > Aquatic > Freshwater >... | reverse complement strand
TACGCAGATGGAGACGACCTTTGGCATCATCATGCTTGCGCTGGTAGGCGGGCAGCCCCATGTGCTCAAGCTGAACATCCTGCTGAACCATTTCCTCCAGCACCGCCGCGACGTTATTATGCGGAGGACCAGGTTTGAGCTCAGAAAGGCCGAGGAGCGGGCCCATATCCTGGAAGGTCTTAAGATAGCCCTCGACCATCTCGATGAGATCATAGCGCTCATTAGGAAATCGAAGAATCCGGAAGAGGCGAGGAATGGGCTGATACAGGGATATCAGCTTACCGAGGTCCAGGCGCAGGCGATCCTGGACATGAAGCTGCAGAGACTCACCGGACTTGAGCGTGAAAAGATCGTCAACGAATATAAGGAGACGCTGAAGGAGATCGAGCGCCTGAAAGCTATCCTTGGGAGCGAGAAACTCGTTTCGAAGATCATCAGGGAAGAGCTCCAGGAGATCAGGAACAGATATGCGGACGAGCGGAGAACGGAGATAAGCGAGGAGACCAAAGAGATCAGGATCGAAGACCTCATCACGGAAGAGGATATGGTCATTACCCTTTCTCACGAAGGATATATCAAGCGGAATCCGCTGAGTGCTTACCGGACGCAGAAGCGCGGCACAAAGGGCAAGACCGGCATGGAGACCAAGGAGGAGGATTTCGTCGAACAGCTTTTCATCGGCTCTACGCATGACTATATGCTCTTCTTCTCTAATCTGGGAAGGCTGTACTGGCTTAAGACTTATCAGCTGCCCGAAGCAGGCAGGACCGCCAAAGGGAAGGCCTTGGTTAATTTGCTGCAGCTCTCCGAGGGTGAGCGCATAACGACGGCCCTTCCGGTGCGCGATTTCAAGGACGGCTATCTTGTGATGTTCACGAAGCATGGCACGGTGAAGAAGACAGCCCTGACAGCATACAGCAATCCACGGGGCAAAGGAATCATAGCCATATCCCTTGATGAAGGAGATGAACTTATCGCCGTGCGCAAGACAACCGGCTCAAACGACCTGATCATCTGCACGCGGAACGGGATTGCGATCAAGTTCAACGAAGAAGGGGTCCGGGAGATGGGCAGGACCGCCGGCGGGGTTCGCGGCATTCGGCTCGAAGAGGGAGATGAAGTGGTTGCTGCTGAAGTTGCCGATGAAAAGGCGACGATTCTCTCTGTTGCAGAAAACGGCCTTGGAAAACGGACAAAGATAGAAGATTATCCCCTTCAGGGCAGGGGCGGAAAAGGTGTCATCTCGCTTAAGCTGACCGAAAAGGGCGGCAAGGTTGCAGGCTTGCTCCTTGTGCGCGATGAGGATCAGCTCGTCATGATCTCCAGCGCGGGGAAGGTTGTACGCACAAAGGCCGAAGGCATCTCCATACTCGGAAGGAATACCCAGGGCGTCAAACTCATGGGCGTCGATGAGGGTAAGATCGTCAGCGTCGCGAAGGTTGCCGAAAAAGATACCGGCGAGGACGTCGGCGAAGAATAGCTTTCATGCGGCGGTAGTACTCTGCTGCGGAGGCGCGGGATTATGAGCAATGAGTGAGGCACGGCATCTGTGTGAATCCGGCCTTGAGCAACTCGACATACCCTTTACCGATGCCCAGATCAGGGCCTTTCTTGTGTATCTTGACGAACTCAAAAAATGGAACCGGGCCTATAACCTTACCGGTCTGCAGAGCGATACAGAGATCGTCATAAAGCATTTCCTTGACTCTCTTCTGTTCCTGAAGGTCCTTCCCGGAGATGTCTGTACCGTTGCCGACATTGGAAGCGGCGCAGGATTCCCCGGCATCCCGATGAAGATCATGCAGCCGGGCCTTGAAATGGTCCTCGTGGAACCCTCTCAGAAGAAATCCCTTTTCCTTCAGCACATGCAGAGGACGCTCCGCCTCGAAAGGATCGAGATCATCAATAAGAGAATCGAAGATATGCAGGGGACGCTCGTTGATGTTGCCGTGACACGCGCGCTTTTCCGTATACGGGAATTTATCAGCAAAGCAGAGAGGATACTGAAGGAAAACGGCATGCTTATTCTCAGTAAGGGCCCCAAAGTTGAAGATGAGCTTACCCCGGAAACGGACCGGGAGATCAGCAGACACGATATCGTCCTCCCTTTTCAGAACAGTGTGAGGCACCTCATTATTATCAAGAAAAAACAGCCGGGATCTCAGGGGTGAAAGAAGGGACATTATTGTATAATAAGGCTCTATGAGGATCACGCCGCTCGATATACAGCAGAAGCATTTCCCGATGAGGTTCAGAGGGTTCCATACCCAGGAGGTATCTGCGTTTCTTGAAGTGATTCGGGAGGAGATTGAGGACCTGCTCAGGGAGAACGCTCAGCTCAAGGAACGTCTGCAGCAGGCAGACGGCGAGATCAGACGGTTCTGGGAAATGGAGGAGCTGCTGGGGAGGACACTTCAGGAGGCCCATCAGATGTCTGAAGAATTCAAGTCCCACGCCAGGAGAGAAGCTGATCAGCTTCTTGAAAAGGCAGCGAAACAGGCAGAGGAAATTGTCGGGCTGTCACATGAACAGGCCCTGGCTATTCATGAAGAGATCGTTGAGCTGAGAATGATGAGGAAACGGTTTCATGCAGAAATGAGAGAAGCACTTGAGCGTTTCCGGCATATCCTTACCGATGACAGTGAAAGAAGAAAAGAGTCGTTCAGCCTCCATGCCATCCATGAGCTGGGGAGCGGGAGGAGAAGCCCCCTGGACGAAGAACCGTTTGAAGATGCCGGGGAAGCCTTACTGCCGGAAGAATAGATACGCGTAATAGAACGCCATCCAGGAAAAGAACAGCGCGCACAATCCCAGCAGTACGGAAACAAGGCCTTTGGTGATTTTGCCGGTCCGAAATTCCAGGAATGCCTTGGGAAAGAGCGTGAGTGCCCCGAAGAGCAGCATCAATCCGACAAGCAGCTGTGTGACAGCCCTAACCATGATCACACCCCCTCAAGCGGGCATCCGCTGCAGCACGGCGTAGTCCTGCAGAATTCCTTTGCAAGCCTGACGAGGAGAGCGTGGTATTCGTTGAAAAGCTGTACCTCATTCCTGATTCCTGTGTGAAACAGAAGCTGAAAGGCTTCATACGGCAGATCATGGTTCAGTATATCGTGCCGGGAGAAAATTCTTTTCGTGTATGCGTCGACCACAAATACAGGCTGCTCAAGCGCGTACAGCATGATGGAATCCGCCGTTTCCTTGCCGATCCCGTTTACGGAAAGCAATTTATTTCTGATCACCTGCAGGTCTTCCCGGGCCATCTGTTTCATGCTCCCCCGGTAATCGGCCATGAGGAATCCGATGAAGTTCTTCAGCCGGCGAGTCTTGATGTTGTAATGCCCGGCGGGCCGAATGAGCGCAGCAAGGCTTTTGGGGGCTATCGCGTGGAGGGCCTGCGCAGAAAGCATCTTTCCCCTCTTGAGGTTCTGTATCGCTTTTTCGACATTCCTCCAGTTGGTATTCTGAGTCAGAATTGCGCCGACTGCTATCTCCAGGGGAGTATCACCCGGCCACCAGTGCTGTTGCCCGAAGGCTGTATACAGAGAAGCATAGATGGTTTCGAGGACCTTATGCTTCATTCTGAGGAACCCGGGAGCGGAGCTTCTTCTTCGCTCCTGCCTTGTGTTTGTCTGCAAGCATCCTTTCTTTTGCCCTTTTTGAACGTTTCCTTTTCTGTCTTCTCAGCTTCTCGATGCGCTTCTGTTCTTCGCTCTCAATGCCGCGCATCATTTCATCAAGTTTATTGATGAGCAGAACACGGGCATGGTATCTGTTCAACGCCTGCGAACGCCCTTTCTGGCATTTAACTTCAATATTCGATGGGAGATGTTTCAGATAAACACAGGTAGATGTCTTATTCACATGCTGTCCGCCTTTGCCTCCGGAGCGGATAAAGGACTCTTCAATATCCGACTCACGAACGCCAAGCGCTTCCATCCGCTCCCGGAGAAGCTCTTCTTTTGCAGCTGATACAACGAAAAAAACCATGTTATTACTATACCATCATTAATATTTCGACTTCATATATCGTGAAGAGCAGGGACTAGCCAAAAAGCATCTTGAAAAGAACAGAAAATCTGCTATGATTATAACTATCCCATATCACCACAAGGAGGAAGTATGAAAGCAAAGATCTTTTTTGTTGTTTTTTGGGTAGTTTCAGCAGTGTGTTTCATTGGTGGTGTTGCCGTGGAGGCCGCGGATATCGACAGCATGGTCAAAGAGCAGAAGCAGAAGCTTACTGAAAAGGAAAAGGCGGGGGCGGGGTTCTCGCAGGCCGTTTCGGGAGGGGAGTTCGATGCAAAGATCAAAGCTCAGCAGGAACTAATTGACAAGGCAGGCAGCTCGAAGGCCCTCTCGAAGGACGAAGTAAAGATGGTTCAGGAGAATCTGAACAAAATAAAGGAAAAAAAGGCGATTGTTACCAAAGATGGAAAAGTGTCGGAGCTGGAGGCGGGTAATGTTCAGAATATGCTTGACAGAAACAACCGGATGATCACGGACAAGAAAAAGAATCCGGTGAGGTCTTTTTCAAGGCCTGAAATAACGCACAGATTTGAAAACCAGCAGAAGAGGATCGACCAGGGAGTAAAATCAGGGGCACTGACCAAGCAGGAAGCTGCGACACTCCAGGAAAACCTTGCGAAGGCGAAGGCAAAGCATGCGGAATTGACGAAGGACGGCAAGTTCACGGCAGCTGAAGAGGAAAAGATGCATGATGTGCTTGATAAAGATTCCAAGGCGATCGAAAGCAAGAAAAAATAACGACAGCAAGCAAAAATAAGTAGAACAACGACGTCGTATGGCAACGTCGCACATGGGCGGGGGAAAAAATAGTCCCCGCCCATTTCTTTGATACTCCAGCTGTATGAGATCTCATGTGCTATAATCAACGAACAGGGCTGCATATGCGTTCATCGGATCTTCCGTGCGACATACCCTGCACAAAATTCATTATTAAGGAGAAAAAAATGAAACGGATTCTTGTTCTCACTATAAGCATCATAGTTGTTCTCGTTATGCAGACGACTGCATTCAGCGCATCTCCCACGAGCAGCGCTGCTTCTGCACAGGCAGGAATTTCGGGCAAAGTGGTTGATACGATGGACAGCGGAGGCTACACCTATGTCCAGCTTGAACAGGACGGGAAAAAGACCTGGGTAGCGGTTCAGCAGATGAATGTGAAGAAAGGTCAGACGATGACGTTCAAGCCCGGCATGGTGATGGAAAATTTTGAGAGCAAGACACTCAAACGCACGTTTGACACAATCGTCTTCTCAGACGGCGTTGTTGACCAGAAGTCCGGAGCTGCAGGAGCTGCTCAGGCCTCAGGGAGCAAAGCGCAGGTTGCCCCTGCGGAGAAGATACGTGTTGCCAAGGCAACCGGTCCGAATGCCTATACTGTCGCAGAGCTCTACAAAAATAAGAAGTCCCTGAGCGGAAAGAAGGTATCCGTAAAGGCAAAGGTGGCGAAGGTGACTGCGGGTATCATGAAGATGAACTGGATACATTTGCAGGACGGTACCGGGGATGCGAACAAAGGCACGCATGATATCGTTGCTACCACCACAACAGCCGACATGCCGGCAAGCGGAGACGTCGTTACTGTAAGCGGTACACTTGTTGCCGATAAGGATTTCGGCAGCGGGTATAAGTATTCTGTCCTGATCGATAAGGCCAGTTTCAAGAAATAGGGTAGTCAAGTCAGACCGGAGGGAACGGACCAATGCTGGATGCTCGATATATACGGGAGAATGTTGAGACAGTCAGACGTGCCCTGAAAAAACGGGGATATGAATTTCCTCTCGCGGATTTTCTTGCTATTGATGAGAAAAGGATCTCCATCCTCAAAGAGACCGAGGAGCTCCGGGGCAGACGCAATATCGTTTCAGAGGAAATCGGAAAGCTGAAGCGGCAGAAGGCCGACGCAACTGTCCAGCTCGAGGAGATGAAAGGAGTTTCTGATCGACTGAAGGAGTTGGATGAAAAACTGCAGGACCTGGAAGCCGAGACAAAGACATTCCTTCTTCTTATTCCGAATATCCCTCATGAATCCGTCCCTGAGGGAAGGGACGAGAACGAGAACGTCGAGGTGCGACGGTGGGGTAATCCCCGCCAGTTTGATTTCGAGCCCCTAAACCACTGGGATCTTGCCGAGCAGCTCGACATCATCGATTTTGACCGGGCTGCAAAGATCTCCGGCGCCCGCTTCGCCCTCATGAAGGGTGCTGGAGCAAGGCTTGAGCGGTCGCTCATGAACTTCATGCTTGACACGCATACAGCCAAAGGCTACAAAGAGATCTTTCCCCCCATTATTGTGAACAGGGACAGCATGACCGGCACAGGTCAGCTGCCGAAATTTGAGATGGAACTTTTCAAGATCGACGACCCGGAGTTTTATCTTATTCCTACGGCTGAAGTTCCTGTGACGAATATCTTTCGGGATGAAATATTGAAGGAAGAAGACCTGCCGATCCATTACACCGCATACACGCCCTGCTTCCGGCGAGAAGCAGGCTCCTACGGCAAGGACACGCGGGGACTCATCCGGCAGCACCAGTTCAACAAGGTCGAGCTGGTGAAATTCGTGAAGCCGGAAGATTCCTATGAAGAGCTTGAAAAACTTACCAATAATGCCGAAGAAATCCTTCAGAAGCTTGAACTTCCGTATCGGGTTATCACCCTCTGCACAGGGGATATGGGCTTCTCTTCGGCAAAGACCTATGACATAGAAGTATGGCTTCCCGGCCAGGACAAATACCGGGAGATATCGTCATGTTCTAATTTCGAGGATTTCCAGGCACGGCGTGCAGGCATCCGATTCAGACGCAATGGGAAGAAAGGGACTGAGTTCGTACATACGCTCAATGGTTCAGGGCTCGCGATCGGCAGGACGCTCGTTGCCATACTCGAGAATTATCAGCAGAAGGATGGATCGGTCAGAATCCCCGAAGCATTGCGGAGGTATATGGGGATAGACAAGATATCGTAAGCCTGTCCTCATTGCCAGTGGTGTGTAGCAAGCCAGTTAAGAACACCGTCGGGGGGATACCACTCCTGAAACAGCCCGGCTAACGCTGCTCCGTACGTGTCGACGGCATGCGCAAAACGAACGGATTAGGGTTATTACGCTGAACTCCTGATTGGTTATCGGAGACGCGAGAAAAAAGGAAGGGCACCGCTTGGGCGCCCTTCTCGCCTTAAATGATTGTTTCACCATGAGAGCCGAAACGTACCAGTGCCGGCCGGCCTACTCTTTCGGTGCTTCCTTTTTGTTTCCAGGCTTATTCGTAGTTGGCTTTGCAGGAACCTCTTTCTGTTCAGATTCGTCCTTGATCGATATCAGCTCGACCTCGAAGATGAGGGTTGCGTTCGGTCCGATCACCGACCCTGCACCGCGCTCACCGTATGCAAGATCAGAAGGGACGAACAACTCCCACGTCGAGCCTTCTTTCATGAGCTGAAGTGCTTCCGTCCATCCCTTTATTACGCCCTTAACCGGGAAGGTTGCAGGCTGCCCGCGCTTATAGGAGCTGTCGAATTCCGTTCCATCGATCAGCTTGCCCTTGTAATTGGTAACGACGGTATCGGTTTCTTTAGGGGTTTCGCCGGTTCCTTCCTTAATCACCCTATACTGCAGCCCGCTCGGCAGGGTCTTGACTCCCCCCTTCTTCTTGTTCTCGGCAAGGAAGACCTCTCCCTCTTTCTTATTCCTTTCGCCTGTTTCTTTTGCCTTTTCCGTCTGCTTCGCTGCAAGGTCCTTCTGGAAATTCATGAGGGTTTCCTGGACTTCCTTTTCCGGTATCATGAGCGGTGTGCCGGAGATGACATCTTTTATCCCTTTTGCGAACATGTCTGAGTCGACATCTATCTCCTGCCGTTTGAGCTGGGTGCCTGTTGCGACCCCCATGCTGTAACTGAGCTTTTCTTTTTCTGACTTGAACGCCTGCGGTTCAGCGAGTGCGATGCCTGCGAGAAGCAGGATCAGTACGGATGATAACAAGAATTTCATGCCGAGACTCCTTTCATTCGGGTATGGGACATTATGCATTTCCAGGGTTTGCTTAATCAAGTCTTATGCAGGGGCACACCGCAGCGGCCTCCTTTTTCAGAATGGCGGAAGTACGTTCGTCAAGTCCGCCCTTCTTGACAAAGGTCTCCATGTCCATATCTGCTATATCCTGAGCGAGGATGATATCTGCCTGGAACAACGGTTCGAGCATACCCTTTCTTACTGAATGTAGAATAGTTACCGGATAAAGTCGTTTGTCTTCGATCATGCGCTCAAGACTGTCCCTGCTCGGATATCTCCAGCTGATGATCCTGAGTCCGGCACATTCAGCATATTGAATGGCATCAGACGTGCACCGCGTATTGGTGACCAGCCAGCCGTCGCGGAAATTCATCTGCTCTTTGTTCCCCCGCTCCGCGGCCTTCCGGATGTCCTGAAACCGTGCATGCACGTAGAGCGCTGTTTTGACATCAGTTGCCTTGCCCGCGTCGCTGTGGTATTTGCATTCGATGAAGGAATACCTGTCGCCGGTCATGGCGAGCACATCGACCTCGTGACTTACGCAGAAGCCGTTGACCGTACGGCCGGTTTCTACCGTGTAGCCGTAATGGGACAAAACCTTTCCGAAATATTTTTCAAAAGGATATCCCGAAGGACCGAGCGAAAAGATTGCCTTCTTGAGAGAATACCGCATGCCGGAAGCATGATTAAATTTCCTGAGCAGTTTCTTTGCCTTGTGATATATCTCGCCGGTGCGCGCATAGGGCGCCGTGTCCCGCTCAATCTCTTGTGCAATTTCTTTGGCAACGTCCGGGGGGGCACCTGACCGGATAAGGGAGCCGATCAGCTTCTGTATGTCAAAGTTCTCTTGGCGGCCGGAGGCTTTTGTGATCGTGAGCGGCATGGGTTATTTTACCTGATCAGGATTTTTTCTGAAAATTCGTAAAGCCGGCATATGACATAATCAGGCGAAGTGCCCGAGAGATAAGCACAAAAGCAGCACTGAACAGGAGGAAGATCATGAAGCTCCATCCAGAAGTTCTTTCATTGATAGGGGACACGCCGATGGTGAGGATCCGCCGCATGACCGGCCCCGCAGATGCCGAATTATGGGCAAAACAGGAGGGCTGCAACCCTTGAGGATCGGTAAAGGACAGGATTGTTCTTGCCATGATAGAGACTGCAGAGAGGGAAGGGAAGCGCAGTCCCGGCGGCACGATCATTGAGTCAACGAGCGGCAATACCGGCATAGGCCTTGCCATGGTTTCGGCGATCAAAGGGTACCGGCTCATTTTACGATGCCTGAGACCATGTCCATGGAACGACGGCAGCTCCTTAGTCATATGGGTCTGAACTGTTGCTCACAGAATGAAAGAAAGGCATGAAAGGGGGAATAGACAGGGCTGTCGAGCTCCAGAGGGAAGATCCGTCACGCTTCATGCCTCAGCAGTTCGAGAATTGCGCGAATCCCGAGGTGCACATGAAGGCTACTGCGGTTGAGATCCTTCACGACTTGGGAGGTCCTCCTGACGGATTTGTTGCTGGTGATACTCATTAAGGCCCCCATGAATCACACCCGAAACAGGTATGATTCATGGACCCAAAATCTTTTTCCACTGGAGGCCTTAAATGAGATTTTACACCCATCAGCACAAATTTTACTGCGGCATCGATCTTCATGCAAGAACAATGTATCTCTGTATCCTCGATCAAGAGGGCAAGGTCCTTCAGCACAGAGATATCAAGACCGATCCGGCTATTTTGCTGAAGACCATCGCTCCCTATCGTGAGGACATTGTTGTAGCTGTTGAGTGCATCTTCACCTGGTATTGGCTTGCCGATCTCTGCAGCCAGGAGAATATCCACTTTGTCCTTGGCCATGCGCTTTACATGAAAGCCATTCATGGCGGCAAGGCCAAAAACGACAAAATAGACGCCTATAAGATAGCAGCCCTGCTTCGGGGTGGCATGATGCCCATGGCCTATGTCTATCCTCCTGAGATGCGTTCTACCAGGGACCTGCTCAGGAGAAGAACTCACCTTGCCAGAAGAAGGGCTGAGCTTATTACCCATATCCAAAACACCAATCACCAGTATAATTTTGCCGATCTGGGCAGGGTCTCAAGGAAATGCGACAGAATCAAAGCCAAGGTTGCAGATCGCTTCACTGACACCAGTGTTCAAAAGAGCATCGAACTCGACATCTCCCTCATCGAGCATTACGATAAGCTCCTGAACCATCTCGAACACGAACTTTCTCTTATCGCAAAAGTCCATGATGCTGATTCCTATTTTCGTCTGAGGTCTATCCCCGGTGTCGGCAGGGTCCTGGGCCTTACCATCCTCTACGAGATACATGATATTCACCGCTTCCCCAGCGTGCAGGATTTCGTCTCATACTGCAGACTGGTGAAATCCGCCAAAGAGTCGGCAGGGAAGATAATCGGCTCCTCAGGAAAGAAGATCGGCAATGCTCATCTGAAATGGGCCTTCTCCGAGGCTGCGGTTCTCTTCCTTCGGAGAAACCCTGAAGCGATGAAATATAGGGCGAAACTGGAGCGCAAGCATGGCAAGGCAAAGTCACTGACTATCCTTGCCCATAAGCTTGCAAGGGCTGTCTATAATATCCTGAAACGAAAGGAGGTCTTTCAGCCAGAAACATTTTTTGCGAAATAAGGCTGGGTCCGGATGAGCCTGTTGCGTCTAACTGGCGCCATGAGGGTAAAGTCCTTCGGATGCTCTGAAACATAAAATACGTTTGCAGCTTCGACTGCGCTTCTGAGCATCCTGGAATATCAGGCCCGGCGCAAATACGCTTTGATTAGGACGTCCGGTCCCTCATAACATACAAAAGATTGTTACGGGTTCTGCCCCTTACCCGAGCCTGATACTAACTGGATGATCCCGTTTCGGCAGGATGAACCATACCTTTGAATAGGACGGCTTAAGGGTACAAAATTGTTTCTATGTTGTGCAGAACAAGGGCGATTGCTCTCTCCACTGTCGTCCCGACTTGTCGGGACTATGGAATATCGATAGGTGTTTGGTGCAGAAGTTTCTTCTGACGCCGCTTGCAGGAAACCAAGTCGGAACCAGAGACGATCTTTAACAGCACATTACGGATTTGCCTTACTTTGAATCTGATATCAGTCCTTTTTTCTCTTGACAGTCGTGGGCCTTATAGGTGTTAGTACTGGCGGTACGATCACGGGTGTCGGGCTTATACTCAGACAGAATAACCCTGATGGATGGATCGCGGCGATCGAGCCGTTTGCCTCTCCGGTGCTGTCCGGGGGCAATGCCGGGCCCCACAAGATAGCGGGCATAGGCGCGGGATTTGTTCCCGGAGTCCTGAATACGGAGATCTATAATGAAGTGATTCCTGTCAATGACAGCGATGCTGCCGAGACGGCCCGCCTCATGGCCAAGAAGAAGGGAATTCTTCCCGGCATATCCTCAGGCGCTGCATTAGGGAGAGCGCTCAGGGTTGCGCGCAAGCTGGGCGCAGGGAAGAAGGTTGTTGTGATCATTACCGACAGGGGAGAGCGCTGTCTCAGTACCGGACTTTTTGCCCCTGAGTCGCCTTAACGCTCATAGAAGACCCGGGAGACCTTGTTCCTGCCTTCCTTTTTTGCCTTATAGAGGCTGTTGTCTGCGCGGAGAAGCAGGTCGTTTGCAGAGCTGTCTTCAGCATCAGCTGAAGATACGCCGATACTTACGGTGACAGGGGCCTTGATTGTGATATTGGCTCTCGTGTGCAGCGTTTCGGCGATGTTCCTGCGAATCCTTTCCGCAAGATTCAGGATATTCTCGATGTTCGTGTCAGGAAGGACTACGAGGAATTCTTCGCCTCCGTACCTCCCTGCAATGTCATAGGTCCGGATGGAGCTCATGATCAGGCAGGCAGCCTCTTTCAGAATTCTGTCGCCGACCAGATGACCGTATGAGTCATTTATGTCCTTGAAGTTGTCGATGTCGATCATCAAGCACCCCAGATCTTTCTTCAGACGCTGTGCACGTTCAAATTCCTGATTGAAGCGCACCAGCAGATGCCGCCGGTTAAAGATACCGGTCAGCTCATCCGTGATCGCCATGGTCTCGATCTGCTGCCGAGCCTCGGCGACCTGCCGTATGAGCCGCCTTGTGAAGTAGAAGCCGATGCTCAACAGGACCGAGATACTGATAAAACCAAAGACAATGAAGATGTAGGTATAGGTGTCCTGAATCTTCTTGATGTCTTTCACATCAAAGGTCACGCTGATGCCGCCGCGCACCTGCCCAGCCCGGTATCCCTGAATAGCGTGGCATTTGAGGCACTCTTGGTCGACAAAAAGCGGAGCCATATACCTGAAGACCGTCTTTCCCTTCAGGTGTTCGCTCTGAAAGGCCTCTTTTTCCCCTTGTTCAAAGAGCATAAGAGCTCTTTCCTCGAACGCATCAGGCCTGTTGTCAGGATTCAGGGGCCTGAGGCTTGTGATATTGAAGCGAAACAGCCCTTCCTGTTCTGCATACGCTGAGATCTCGCGGGTCATGAGTGCCGGGTTCTTTTTCGTAAATACCCGGCCATCTGTTGACGTGATATCAGGGTCGTCGAGGTAGGGATTTGAAGTCATACCGGTTTTTTTCTCTACGTATACTCCCCCATGAACCGCGTTCCATTTCCTGGTGATGACAATGCTGTGGAAAAGGGCCCGGGCCTCGGTCTTTGCCTGCTCATAGATGAGTCTTCTGTTCGTGACCGTCACAACAGCGAAGATGATGATCAGGCTGAACAGAAAGACAAGGCCGGCGGAAAGAATAAAACTCCTGTAGATCGTCCGTTCCTCGTGCATGTTGTAGTTTAACGGTATTCGCCGAAATTTTTGTGATATAATCCACAACATCCATGAATCTGAAACAGCTGGCAAAAAAAGAAGTCT
>Ga0102851_10001656_pt1 | contig 12941 bp, 10 predicted proteins | sample Mud3Dept3metaG_FD_79558 | JGI IMG/M metagenome (GOLD analysis project Ga0102851, IMG submission 79558) | Freshwater wetland microbial communities from Ohio, USA, analyzing the effect of biotic and abiotic controls - Mud 3 Core 4 Depth 3... | ecosystem: Environmental > Aquatic > Freshwater >... | reverse complement strand
TGCAGCGCGCAGCGCGTCGTGCACCTTCGATGTCAGCAGCGGTCCGATCACGGGAAAAGAGCTTACCCCGAGCCGCTGGCCCGTCTTCGGCAAACCCGCTTGTCCTGCGCCGGGCTCCCGTGTTACTTTTGCATTGCAAAATGCTGCACCGCACCAAATCCGGAGACATCGACAATGGCCAATAAAATCAAAGACTTCGTAATTGAGCAGCGCGAGCTCCTGGCCGAGCAGGCCGGCCGGCTGCGCACCGAGCCCGTCAAGGCTGCCCGGGCAGCCACGGCCAAGTCGGCAGAGCGCATCAAGGCGCTGAACCCCCGCATCCGTGCCGTCTCGCGCTCGGGCGTGAAGCTGACCGCGATCTCGCAGGCCACGGCCGAGCGGCTGATCCAGCTGCAGGAGCAGCTCGTTACATCGGCACTCACCGACGCTGCCACGCAGCTCGAACGTGCCGCCCGAGCCGACAACGTCAAGGACCTGGTGACGGACCAGGCTGCCGTGCTGCGCGCCACGCGCGAGCGCATCGTCAGCGACATCACCGAGGCCGTGACGATCCTCAAGGGCGCGGGCGACGACGTGCGCAAGGTCGCCACCCACACCTACCAGAGCGTCACGGGTAAGGCCGCCCAGTCTGCGCCGAAGGCCAAGACAGCCCGTCGCAAGGCGAAGCGCGCCGTTCGCAAGACCCCGGCCCGCAAGAAGTAACCGTCAGGCGACGGCAACGTCTCCTGCCATGAGGGTGCTGGCCCAGTCGTCCACGACCTGGGCCAGTACCTCGAGCGGCATCGCCCCGCCCTTCAGCACGGCATCGTGGAAGCTGCGCAGCTCGAAGCGCGGCCCGAGTTTCGCCCGTGCCGCCTCGCGCAGGCGCAGGAACTCCAGGTGGCCGATCTTGTAGCCGCAAGCCTGCGCCGGCCACACGCAGTAACGATCGATCTCGCTTTCGACCGCGGCACGCGCCAGGCCGACCGTCTGCGTCATGTAGTCGGCCGCCTGCTCGCGGCTCCATCCCTTCCAGTGCATCCCCGTGTCCACGACGATGCGCACCGCCCGATAGAGGAACGACTGCAGCATCCCGAGTCGGCCGAGCGGGAAGTCGCGGTACATGCCGATCTCGTCGGCGAGCTGCTCCGCGTACAGCCCCCAGCCCTCGACGAAAGCGTTCATCAGGAGCGTCCGGTGCAGCAGCGGCGTGTCGGTGGCCTCGAGCGCGATCGTGCCCTGCAGGTGATGACCTGGAACGCTCTCGTGATAGGTGAGCGTGGGCAGCGCCCAACGGGGCCAGATGGCCGTGTCGGCGAGGTTGATGTAGAAGGCGCCGGGCCGTGAGCCGTCGAGGCTGCCGGACTGCGCGTAGCCGCGCGACGCGCCGAGCTCGATCGCGGGCGGCACGCGGCGCACCTCGACCGGCGTCTTCGGCAGTACGCCGAACAGCTCGGGCATGCGCTGCTGCATCTGCTCCACCTGCACGTTCAGGTCCCCGAGCAGCTGCGCGCGCCCCGCGTCGTCGTTCGGGTACAGCCACTGCGGGTCGCGCGTGAGCGCCGCGAGCCGCGCGCCCACCGTGCCGTCGCCCATGCCTTGCGCCTTCAACAGCTCGTCGGCCGCGGCCGAGATCTCGGCGACCTGGGCGAGGCCGAGCGCGTGCGCCTCGTCGGGCGTCGTGCGCGTCGACGTCTGGTAGCGCAGGCACAGCGGGTAATAGGCCTCGCCGCCCGGCCGGCCGCGGATGCCGGCGTCGTGGGTCGCCCGGCGGCGCTGCTCCCCGACCAGCGCGATCTGCGCGTCGAGCGCCCTGGCGAGCGGGCCATCGACGATGCGCGCCGCCCGCTTGCCCCAGTCGCCCGCGATGCCCTTCTCGGCCGTGCGGCGCTCGAGCGAAGTGACCATGCCCGACTGCGCCCCGCGCTGGCCCCGCAGCAGGCGCAGCTGCACGAGCGTCTTGTCGCAGATGAAATCGGGCGGCACCAGCCCGCGGCCCATGTGCTCGCGCGCGAGGCCGGTGTCGTTCGCCACCGCGTACGCGAACATCTCGAGGCGGTCGAGGTAGGCCGTCGCATCCGCCACCGACTCGATCGGGTGATTCGACTCGAGGAAGTCCGGCGTGGACTGGTAGGCGCCGGTGAGCTGCGTCACCACGTAGGGCACCGGGTAGTTGTAGCCATCGACCGTGCCAAGCGGCTGCGCATCGAGCTCGCGGCAGATTGCCGACAGCCATGCGACCGTCGCGAAATACGTGCGGTCGACGCCGGCGAGCTGCGTGGCGTCGATCCCCTGCACCGAGGGCCACGCCCGCGCGAGCGGCCCGAGCTGCCCGAGCCGGTTGGCACGGCCACGACCGTTCAGGAGCGATCGAGCACCTGCGCGCTTGCCCGTGTCGAGACCGAGCTTCGTGGTGAGCTGCGGCGCCACCAGCAGGATCTCGTCGAAGATCCGCTCGTAGAGCGCGCGCGCCCGCGCGGCTTCGGTATCGGCGGCGGCCCAGGCGGGATGGCCGAGCGAGCCGGCGACGGCCAGCGCCACGCCCGAGGCAAGGAACTCTCTGCGATGCATGCGCGGTCTCCTCGACAGCGACGCGCCGGGTCGCTTGCGAGCGGAGTCTAGCGCGCCGAAAACCGTGACGCAGTTCCGGTTGCCGTTCACATGCCCTGCGGTTCTTGCGCGAGGTCTCATTTTCGAGGCGGAACCGTTCTCCTTATGTCACCTGCGCGGGTAGGCTCCGCTGCAACCCTCAAGTTAGCGCACGGCCATGGACTCGACCACCGGCAAGACACCCCCGGAAGCCAGGAAACGCCCGTTCACGGCATCGCGCAATACGTTGCGCGATGCCTTCGAGGGGCTGCCCCTGGCTGCGCAGTTCCGGCTCACCTCGGTCGCCGCGGTGACGATCACCATGGTGGTCGTACTGATCCTCGGCGCGTTGTGGGACACGCGCATCGCGCGAGACGAGGCCATGCAACTCGCGCGCACCAAGACCGAATCGATGGCCGCGCGCCTCGGTGCCGCGGGCGGTGGCGCCCTCGACAACCTCGAGGGGCACCCGGAGATCCTCGCGGCGACGTTCCAGCTGCAGGACGGCAACGTGCTGCAACGCTACGTGCGCCTGGACGCGGTCGACGACCATTCCGCCGCAACCCAGACCGCCCTGGCTTGGAAGGCCCGGCCCACCGGCCTGCTGCACACCCTGAAGAGCTACCTCGCCCTCGAGCCGATCTACGTCGCGAGCCCGGTACAGCTGCACCGCCAGCTGGCGGGCACGGTGAGCGTGGTGCTCGACCACCGCTGGATCTGGAACCACGTCTGGCACCGCGTCGGCCAGGTGCCGATCGCGATCCTGCTCGGCTGCTTCATCGCCTGGCTCGCCGCCAACCTGCTGCGGCGCCAGGTGGCCGAACCGCTGGCCCAGCTCGCCGAGACAACGCGCCTGCACGGCAGCGACGCCGCGAACGACGCCGGCCCGCAGGGCGATCGACGCCGGTACGGGCAGCGCCACAACGAACTCACGGCCCTCGCGGCCAACTTCGACGCCCTCGCCCGCCAGCTCGCCGAGTACCAGGGCATGATGAGCTCGGTGCGCAGCGCCGCGAGCCAGCAGATCGTCGAGCGCACCCGCGAGATCGAGGCGAGGCTGCGCCGCGCCGAAATGCTCGTGCGCTCGAAGGACGACTTCCTCGCCAACATGAGCCACGAGATCCGCACGCCCATGAACGGCGTGCTGGGCATGGCCGAACTGCTCGCCGGCACCGACCTCGACAAGCGCCAGCGGCGCTTCGTCGACTCGATGCGTGCGGCCGCCGAGACCATGATGGGCATCATCAACGACATCCTCGATGACTCGAAGATCGAGGCCGGCAAGATGGACTTGGTCACCGAGCCGTTCGAGGTCCGCGAGCTCGCCGAGCAGGCCGGCCAGCTCTACTCCGGCCAGGCCGAGCGCAAGAAGCTCGAGATGATCTGCCGCATCGAGCCCACCGTGCCGAGCGTGGTGGTGGGCGACGCGCTGCGCCTGCGCCAGGTGCTCGGCAACCTGCTGTCGAACGCGGTGAAGTACACCGAGCGCGGCGAGATCGAGATTCGCGTCGGCCTCGACGACATGCGCGACGGCCAGTGCCGCCTGCACTTCAGCGTTCGCGACACGGGCCCCGGTATCCCCGACCCGGAGCACAGCGGCGTGTTCGAGCCGTTCCACCAGCTCGAGAACGGCACGCGCCAGGGCGGCACCGGGCTCGGCCTGTCCATCGCCACCCGCCTGGTGAAACTGATGGGCGGCGAACGGATCGAGCTCACCAGCAAGCTGGGCCAGGGCAGCACCTTCTCCTTCGTGCTGCCGTTCGAGGTGCGCGAGGCCGCGCCGGTGCCGAACCGTGCGAGCGACGAGTTCGGCGGACTGCGCGTGCTCGTCGTCGACGACAACCCGAACTGCTACATGCTGCTCGAGGAGATGATGTCGAACTGGTCGGCCGAGGTCACGGTGCTGAACCGCGCCAAGCCGGTGGCCGATCGCCTGCAGCAGGCCGTGGCACGCAACATGCCCTTCGACCTCATCGTACTGGACCACAGCCTGCCCGACGCCACGACCGACGAGATACTGCGCCTGGTCCGCCTCGATCCGGCCACGGCGGGCACCTACGTCGTGCTGCTCAGCGCGCTCGACTTCGACCCCTCGTACGAAGGCACGCGGGTCATCGCGCCCGACGTGTGCATCGCGAAGCCCGTGCGCCAGCAGCTGATGCGCAACGCGCTGGCGGCCTCGCGCGAGCCGCGGCAGGCGCTGCCCGCGCCGTCCGTGCCCGAGCCGGGCCGGCCGGCCGCCGAGCTGGTCCGGCGCGCGTCGCTCGGGCTGCACGTGCTGGTAGTGGACGACAACATCATCAACCGCGAGGTCGCGGTCGCGATGCTCGAGGAGTTCGGCTGCACGGTCGTGCTGGCCGACGAGGGCCGCGGCGCCGTGGCGCACGCCGAGCACGAGCGCTTCGACCTGATCCTGATGGACTGCCAGATGCCGGGCATGAACGGCTACGATGCCACCGAGGCCATTCGCGCCGACGAGGCGAAGCGCGGGCTGCGACGCACGCCGATCGTCGCGCTCACGGCGAACGTGATGGCGCGCGACCGCGAGCGGGCCGTGACGTCGGGCATGGACGGGTTCCTCGCCAAGCCGTTCAAGTCCGCGCAGTTGTTCGAGGTGCTGCAGCCGATCGCCGCAGCGCGCGGCTGGACGCCGACGGAGGCCGCCCCGCCGGCCGCACCGGCAGCAGCCGCACCCGAGCCCCCTGCAGCACCGACGCCGCCGGGCACGACCGCGCCCGTGCAGGTGGCCGCAACGCCGGCACCGGCCGTACCGGAGCCGGCCGCGACGGAGACGATCACCCTGATTCCCCCGTCAGCGCTCGCCGAGGCGGTCTCCGAGCCGCCGCTCGAGGCGGCCGCCGCGCTGGCCGTGCTCGAGTCGACCGGCACGCATCCGGCGCCGATCTCGCGCCTGCCCGTGCTCGACCTCGAGCAGGTCCAGTCGATCCGCGGGCTGGGCAAGCCGCAGCTCTTCGAACGCATGAGTGAAATGCTCTATGCGACGTCGAAGGAAGCATTCGCGCGCCTCGACGCCGCGCTGGCCGACGGCAACCTCGAGGAAGTCGCGGCCGCCGCGCATGCCCTCAAGTCGCCCGTGAGCAACCTCGGCGGCCGGCGACTGGCCGACCTGCTCGAGCGCGCCGAAGTCGCCGCCCGCGAAGGTGCCGACATCGCCGTCGTGCGGCGCTCGACTGCAGGACTGAAGGCCCATTACGCGGCACTGGTCGCCGCGCTCCAGAACGAGACGCGCCGCGGCACCGTCACCGGCTGAGGACCCCGCCAGCATGACCCAGACCGTCACCACGATCCTGATCGCCGACGACGACCCCTCGCACCTGATGCTGGTCGAGGCCGCACTCGCCGGTGCCGGCTTCATCGTGCACACCGCGTCCGACGGCCAGGAAGCCGTCGAGCGTTTCCCCGACGTGAAGCCCGACGTCGTGATCCTCGACGTGATGATGCCGCGCATGACCGGCATCGATGCGTGCCGCGCGATCCGCCAGCTCGCCGGCAACGACTTCATGCCGATCCTTATGCTCACCAGCCGCAGCGACCTGCCCGCCATCAGCGACGCCTTCGCCGCCGGCGCCAGCGACTTCGCGCAGAAGGGCCTCAACCCGCGGCTGCTCGTCGAGCGGGTGCGCTTCCTGCTGCGCGACCGCGCGCTGCGCGAGGAGCTGCGGTCAAGCCGCTCGAAGCTGCTGCTCGCGCAGCGCATCGCCCGTGTCGGCCACTGGGAAGTGGGCCTCGACGGCGGAACCCGCCACGTCTCGCCGATGCTCGGCGAACTGCTGGGCGTCGACGCCGGCTTCCTGAACCGCTACGAGGACTTCGTTACCCTGCTCGGCCCCGAGGAGCAGGACACCGTGCGCCAGGCCTTCGTCACCTGCGCGACCGGCAACGGTCGCTTCGGTTTCGATCACGTGCTCAAGCTGCCCGACGGCAGGGTCGTCTGCCTGCACCAGGAAGCCGAGCTGGTCAACGGCGCGGGCGGGCCCGACGAGCGTGTCGTGATCGTGACGCTGCAGGACCTCACCCGGCTGCACGACGCCGAGGAGACCGTGCGGCTGCTGTCGTACTTCGACGCGGTCACCCGGCTGCCGAACCGGCGGCACCTCGTCGAGCAGCTCGAGCAGGCCCATGCCGAGCCCGCTGGGGCTGCGGCCACGGGGGTGGTGACCTTCCGGGTGCATGCCTTCGACCGCATCGACCAGGTCCAGGGCCGCGACTTCACCGTCCGGCTGGTGAAGCAGCTGGCCCGTCGCATCGAGGCCGAGCTCGGCCGCATCGCGCAGGGCGGCACCGTTCTCTGGCGCAGCGACATGCCGTCCGTCTGCAGTACCGCCGACGGCGAGCTCTCGGTGCTGCTGCGCAGTCGCATCGGCGCCGAACACATCGCCACCGTGGTGCACACGGTACTCGAGGCGATCGCGAGCGAGGCCGCGCAGTCCTCCACTGAATTCGCACCCGCGATCAGCGCCGGCGTTGCGCTCGCCGAAGGCGGCGCCGGGCCGACCGACCAGCTGGTCGCCAACGCGCACGCGGCCGCCGCGTCGGCGACCAGCCCGCGCAGTTGCGCGTTCTACTCGCCGCTGCCACAGGCCCAGATGCGCCGGCGCCTGCTGATCGAGTCGTCGCTGCGCGGCGCCGTCGAGCGACGCGAGCTGCAGCTCGTCTACCAGCCGCGCGTGGCACTGGACACGTTCGAACTCGCCGGCGTCGAGTGCCTGGTGCGCTGGGACCACGAGCAGTTCGGCATCATCCGGCCCGAGGAGTTCATTGCAATCGCGTCCGAGACCGGCATCATCGAGGACATCGGCCGCTGGATGATCGACGAAGCCTGCCGCACCCTCGCCGTGTGGCGGGAACGTTACGAAAGCAGGTTCTTCGCGGCGACCGGCGTGACGGCCCGCCAGCTGCGCGACTCCCGGCTCGTCGCCACCATCCAGGGCGCGCTCAGGAACTACCGCCTGCCCGCCGACGCGCTGCAGGTCGAACTCGACGAAACGAGCATGATCGATGCGCCCGAGGCCGCGACGACCATGCTCAGGCAACTGCGCGACCACGGCGCCCGCATCGGCCTCGACGGTTTCGGCACCGGCCATTCTTCGCTCGGCGTGATCCGGCGCGTGCCGTTCAACTCCATGAAGCTCGACCGCTCGCTGCTGGCCGACCTGTACACCGACCCCTGGTCGCAGGGCGTGACCGCGGCCGTGCTCGCGATGGCCCGGGCCATGCAGATCCGCACCGTGATCGACGGCGTTGACGACCAGGCGACGCTCGAGATGCTGCGAGCGCTCGGCTGTGACGAGGTGCAGGGCCTGTACGTCGCCCCGCCGATGAAGCCGCGCGACTTCGAGGAGTGGTTCGAGCGCGGCGGTGCGCGCCACCTGGGGCGCACGTTCGACGAGATGCTCGCCCGCGAGATCGACCTCGAGGACGGGCCGATCGACGACGTGATGAAGTGGGCGAGCAGCTGACGGCGCAGCTCACTCCCGCCCGGCCTCAGTGCGCACGCTGCTGATACCGCCAGTCGGCCAGCCAGACATTGTCGCGCTGCACGTCAGGGCAGTGCGCGGCGATCCACGCCCGCTGCTCCTCGATGTCCGACGGCGCGCTCCTCGCCGTCGGCCGCTGCAGGTTGAAGAGTTTCTCCCGCGCCTCGCGGCAGTCGGGACTCATCGCCTGGAAGAGTTCGTCCGCCCGCCTCTTCTGTGAGGCAAGCGCCTCGGGATCGTTACTGCAGCGGGCGTCGCGTTCGCGAGCCAGCCGCTCGATCTCCGCCGGCCGGTCGCGATCGCCGAGATAGAAACGCTCTGCGGCCGGGCCGGCCTTGTAGACCTTCCAGTCTCCCTGCAGCACCTGCAACTGGTACAGCGCGTCGACGCACCTTGCGTCGCTGTCGGCGTCGAGCGCGGCCGCCTGAGCCGGCGCAAGCCCGACCACTGCCAGCACCGTCAACCAACGGCAACGAGACCTTGCCACGATCGCCCTCCGCAGCACCAGGCCGCACGACTCATGTTTGCCCCGCGCGAGTTCCACTGCAATACGGCATTATCCCGCCATGCTCCTTGCCTGCACCCGCACCGTCAGCCCCACGCTGGCCGACTGCGAACTCACCCACCTCGAGCGCCAGCCGCTCGACGTCGGGCGTGCCATGCAGGAGCATGCGACCTACGAGGCCCTGCTCGCCCGGCTCGGCGCCACGGTGCTGCATCTGCCGCCCGAGCCAGGCCTGCCCGATGCTGTGTTCGTCGAGGACACCGCCATCGTCCTCGACGAGATCGCGGTCATTGCCCGCCCGGGAGCAGCGTCGCGACGCCCGGAGACTGCGTCGACCGCGGCCGCCCTCGCCGCACACCGGCCGCTCGCCCACATCGGCGCGCCGGGCACGCTCGACGGCGGCGACGTGCTGGTCGCCGGGCGCCGCCTTTACGTGGGCCTCTCGACCCGCACCAACCGCGCGGCCGTCGAGCAACTCGCGGAGACCCTGCGGCCGCTCGATTACGAGGTCATCCCCGTCGCGTTCGCAGGTTGCCTGCACCTGAAGTCCGGCGTCACGCGCGTGGCCGACGGCCTGCTGCTGCTCAACCCCGACTGGGTCGACCCGGCAATCTTCCGCGGGTACCGGGCCGTCGCCGTCGATCCCGCGGAGCCTCACGCAGCCAACGCGCTGGCGCTCGGCGGCGCGGTGATTCATCCGGCACATCACCCGCGCACGCGCGCGCGGCTCGAGGCCGAGGGGCTGCGCGTCGAGCGGCTGGCGATGACCGAGCTCGCGAAGGCCGAGGCTGGTGTGACCTGCTGCAGCCTGGTACTGCGCGTGCCGTAGCCGCGCCGATGCCGGTACGGCGCACTCAGCCCCGGACCGTGGACGAGAACAGCTGGATCACGACCACGCCGGCCATGATCAGGCCGATGCCGATGATCGCGGCGGCATCGAGCCGTTGCTTGAACAGCGCCCAGCCGATGGCCGAGATGAGCACGATACCGACACCGGACCAGATCGCGTAGGCGACGCCCACCGGGATCGCGCGCAGGGCGAGCGACAGGAAATAGAACGACACGCCGTAGGCCGCGACCACGACCGTGCTCGGCAGCCAGACCGTGAAGCCGTTCGAGGCCTTGAGGGCCGAGGTGCCGATCACCTCCGCGAGGATCGCGATCGCAAGGTACACGAACGGCATGGGGCGCCCTCCCTGTGGTGCGCACCCTCGATTATGCCGCGAGCAGGCTGCCCACCGCGCGCAGGCGTTCGACGCCGCGCACTTCCTGCGGGAACAGCGGGATCTCGACGATGGGCACGCTACCGTAACGCATGCGCAATCGTTCGAGGTGCGGCTGCTGCTGGGCGCGCTTCTGCACAAGGAACGGCGAGTCGGCCGCCCGCACCACGTTGTTCACCACCAGGCGCGAGATGCGCAGCTCGTAGCGCGCGAGTTCCTCGACCACGTCGTCGAGTTGCAGCACCGACAGCGCCTCCGGGATCGTCACCATCGAGAATGCCACCTCGCGGCGCAGGAACTGCATGCAAACGTCGGCGAGCTCCCGCCACCGGCCGATGATCTCGATCACCGGCTCGCGGCGCTCGCCCGTGGTGCGCAGGTGGGAGTAGATGCGCGGCGCGGCGCGCAGGTGCTCGGCCAGCAGCTGCGGCATGCCGAGCAGCGCGAGCGTCTGGCCGAGCGGCGCCGTGTCCCACACCACGTACCGGTAACGCGACTCGAGCGCAATGCGGCGGATGTAGTCCACCATGAACTCCTCGTTCAAGCCCGGCAGCACCGCCGTGACGAAATCCACGAACGCGGGATAATCGATGTCGACGAAGCTCGAGAACACGCCGTAGACGTCGCGCCCGAAGCGCTCGTCCCACATCGCGCGCACGTCCTTGAGACCGAGCTCGGTGAGGTGCAATCGCGGCAGCACCTCGCGCTCGCGGTGCTCGCCCTCGATCTCGAAGATGTGCGAGAGCGACGGCGTGGGGTCGGTCGAGATCACCAGGCTCGGCTCGCCGCGCTCGGCGAGCGCCAGCGCCGTGGCGGCGGAGCAGGTGGTCTTGCCGACGCCGCCCTTGCCGAGGAAGACCTGGATACGGGTGTCGGTCATGTCCTGCGGGTCAGCCGTCGGCCGGCAGCATCGCCACCAGCCGCGAGTCCTCGAGTGCCGCCGTGCGGTGCACGACGAGGGCCTGGTATCCGGGGTTGGCGATCATGTCGAGGAAGGCCTGCTTCGAGGGGTAGCTCACCAGCAGCACGTCGTCCCAGCGCTCGCCCGGTGGCGCGATGAGGCCCACCTGTGCGGCCCCATGCCACACCACGCCGCCACCCGCGTCCTCCACGAACCGGATGGCCTCGCGGGAGTAGCGCTGATAGGCCCTGAGGCCGCTGCAGGACTCGAACCCGCCCGCCTCCGGGTACCGTGCGGTGGCGCGGTAGCGCAGCAGGTTCAGCATCACCACCGGCCGGCCGTCGGGGATGCCGGCCAGCGCGGCACGCACGAACTCGACGAACTTCTCGGATGGGTTCATGAGGGCAGTAATGTACCCGGATGCGCGCGCCCGGTCGCGGGGGGCCGCACCGCCAGCCGCAAGCCACTTGCGGGCGCCGCCGTTCGGTGCACAATGCGGCTCCCTACCTCGGAAGGAAACGTCATGGCTCCGCAACCTTACCAGGCCGGCTGCGTCTGCGGCGCGGTCCAGCTCGAAGTCAGCGGCGAACCGGCGGTGCAGGCGTACTGCCACTGCGAGTCTTGCCGCACCTGGCTCGGCGCGCCGGTGCACGGGGCAACTTTGTGGCCGACGCCGAACGTCAAGGTCGTGAAGGGCGCGGATAACCTCGGCCTCTACAAGCGAACGGAGAACAGCCACCGGCAGTTCTGCAAGAGCTGCGGCTCGCCGGTGATGGTCGGTCACCCCACCATGGGACTCACCGACCTGCCGTCGGTATCGGTGCGCGGGCTGCACTACCAGCCGACCGTGCACGTGAACTACGGCGAGAAGGTGATGTCGGTCCGCGACGGCTTGCCGAAATTCAAGGACTTCCCGAAGGAGTTCGGCGGATCGGGCGAAATGCTGCCCGAGTAGCGGTGGCGGGCGCCGCCACGTCGAGGAACGCTTCCACCTCGTCGTGGCGCGCGGCCACGTCGTCGCGCCCGAGCGCGATCAGCTCGCGCGTGTAGCTCGACTCGAACAGCAGGTAGCTCAGCAGCTGCGAGTCGTCGTCGCGCGAGCCCATGACGCGCAGCAACGCCCGAACGGTGCGCGGCATGCAGCGCGCATGCCGGACGGCGATGGCCCCCAGATCGACGGTAGGCAGGAACACCAGCGCGTCGACGTGACGCAGCCCGTCCGCATGCGGCGCGGACGACCGAGCCAGCAGCCGGTTGACGCGCTCGAGCTGCCCGAGGCTGGCGTGCAGCGAGTCCATGAACAGGGTGTCGAGCATGAAGCCGAACAGCTGCCCCACGCTCGGCCGGGTGGCCATGCCTTCGCTCACGGGTGCCGGCCGCTGGCGCGCACGCACGCCCACGACGAACAATCGGTCGGCGCCGAGGCTGATCGCGGGGCTGAGCGGCGCCACCTGCCGCATGGCGCCGTCACCGAAGTACTCGCCGTGCATGCGCACCGGCGGAAACAGCAACGGCACCGCGCTGCTCGCCATCAGGTGGTCGATACCGAGCTGCGCGGCAACACCTTGCGGCCACGCATCGAGGCCCGTGGTCAGCCCGCCGCGCTTCTCGTAGAACGCGTACGACTGGGCGCTGGTGTAGCCAGCCGCCGAGATCGCAAGCGCGTCGAGCTGGCCGGCCGCCAGTGCCGCGCGTACCTCGGCGAAATCGATGCGACGCTCGAGCAGCTGGCGCAGCGGCGTGTTGTCGAACAGCGAATCCGGTGGCGAGGCCAGCCGGCCGACGGACAACAGCGTCGCCAGCCAGCGCAGGCCGGCGCGCAGCATGCTCGACGGGTCGGTGCGGAACACCTGCTGGACGTGGAAATTGCGCCACACGCGCTCGAGCGCCACCGCGCCCCGGCGGTAGTGCGCGGCGTACGCGGCGACGTGGGCCGCCACGATCGCGCCGGCCGAGGTGCCCGCGACCACCTGGAACGGGGTCGGCGCATTGCGCGGCAGCAGGTCGGCCAGTGCCCGCAGCACGCCCACCTGGTACGCCGAGCGCGCCCCGCCGCCCGTCAGCACGAGGCCGGTGCGCCCGCCGGCGAACCTCGGGTCGGGTGCGACGGTCACGGACGTGCTGTCGGCCATCATGCCGCGGATGGTGCAGGAGCCACCCCGGCAGCGCCGCCGACTGCGTCTCAGACGGGGACGGGCGCCGGGCCCCGGCCCGAGGGGTTGCACCCGGGCCGTCGGTGCTAAGGT
>Ga0102851_10001655_pt1 | contig 12942 bp, 11 predicted proteins | sample Mud3Dept3metaG_FD_79558 | JGI IMG/M metagenome (GOLD analysis project Ga0102851, IMG submission 79558) | Freshwater wetland microbial communities from Ohio, USA, analyzing the effect of biotic and abiotic controls - Mud 3 Core 4 Depth 3... | ecosystem: Environmental > Aquatic > Freshwater >... | reverse complement strand
CGAGGAGCGCGATCACACGGTGCATCTGGAGGACTTTCCCCGCTGCTCCGCGATCGTGCAAGGCGTAGACTGCGCCGGTGTTACTCCTCGACGAGCGAATCCTGGCCGACGGCACGCATGCGCGGACGTACGCGACCGTCCTCGGCGACCGGTTCCGGATCCGCGATGACGACGGGACGAGTGGAGAGCTCTCGGTCGCAGCGCTCGACAAGGTGATGACGCGGTACGGGCGCGAGCTCGAGCCGGAGATCGCGCTCGAGGGCGAGGTGCTCGAGCTGCCGGGCGGCTACCGGCTGCGCCGCCTCCGGTATCACGCGGTGGTCGACACCGAAGGCCGCGACTACCTGGTCTGGGAGCGCCCCCAGGGGGAACCGCTCGCCGCCGTGGGTGCGATGGTCACCGCGGCCCTGCGATACCTGGTGTTGCGACTCGTCGACGAGCGCCCTCAGGAATCTGAGACTTGACCCTGCGGGGGGCACACTTTCGAGGGGTAGGACCCGGAGTTAGCCCACTGTCGTCGAACACTTGCGGGTGGCACGGCGGCTGCTACTCCCTGGCCCAATGTCCCGGTGGCTGATCATGCTCGTCCTGGCGGTGGCTCCGGCCACCGTCCTGGCGCAGCCTGCTCGCCCGGTGGCGACGGCCCGGGCGCAGGACGAGCTGCGCTCGGTCGAGCGCAAGGTCATCCAGCTGACAGCCCAGCACAACGCGCTCGCGACCCAGTACGCGGCGCAGCTCGAGGCGATCGATCGGCTGAAGAAGCAGCGCTCGTCGTGGCGGCAGCAGCGCGAGCTGCGCACGAGCCTGTCCGATGCGAACGACACCGCGACCAAGCTCGCGGCCGGCAAGGCCGAGCTCGCGAAGGCGAACACCACGCTCGCGACGGCGCGCCGCGCCCTCCAGGCGTCGGTCGACTCGGAGCTCGCGAGCGGCCCGACGCCGGCGCGGATCGCCGAGCTCGCGCGTCTCAAGGCGCAGCTCGCGCCGCAGACGACCCGGCGCGTGAGCCGCATCGTCCTGCCCGACATGCAGATCGATCCGCTCGCGGATCCCGAGGAGCTCGAGGAGCACATCAAGCAGCTGCTCGACAGCGAAGAGCAGCTGCGCAAGCAGATGGTCGGTCTCGACAAGCAGGCGAAGGACCTCGACGAGGTCGCCAGGCTCCGCAAGCAGCACGAGCGCGCGGGCGAGCTGTCGCGTCGCGACGATGACCAGCCGCAGCGCACCGCGTCCCAGGGCGGCGGTGGCCGCGCGACCTCGTTCGGCGCCGAGGATGCGAGTCCGGCGCCCGATGGTGCCGGCAATGGCGGTGGGACCGCCGGTGGTGGTAGCGGCGGCGGCGCGAGCGCGACCAGCGTCGGGAGCTTCGAGTCCGAGGCGACGATCGTCCTCGCGGACGTGATCGATGCGACGACGATCGAGACGCTGACCCGGGCGCAGCGCACCGGCGATCCGGCCCAGCGCGCGGTCGCGGCCAAGAAGGCGCGCGATGCGGTCGCCGGTCGGCTCGAGCAGCTCAAGAAGAAGCGCGCCGAGCTCGAGGCGCTGACGAAGTCCCGCCGCCTGCGCCGCTAGGCGAACAGGTGGACGATGACGCCGCGCTCGGCCTCGACGGCCTCGGCGAGGAACACCCGCAGCCTCTGGAGCGGGCGCCGCGCCTCGATGTGGAAGTCGCCGTCGTGGAGCTTGGCGACCGCCGCGAGCAGCTTGATCACCGCCGGGGCGGCGAAGTAGCGGCCCGACGAGCGGGCTCCGTCGTCGAGCGGCGCGAACCGCACGCCGCCCGCAGCGAGGAAGCCGAGCGCGTGATCGGCGCCGTGATCACCGAGCGCCGTGTGGAGCGCGGCCCAGTTCGGCCCGAGCTCGAGCGTGTGGGGCTGCGTCCCGCGCGTGACCTTCGACGAGATGTCGTCGTAGGTCGGCAGCGTCATCTCACTCGCGGGGGCGAGCTCCGAGTCCCCGACCGAGAACATCGTGCAGCTCAGAGTCATCCAGCCCAGCGTACTACGGGCGCGGCGTCCAGCGCACGCCTGCGCCGAGGACGAGCGCCGTGCCGCCGTAGCTCGCCGCCATCGTCTCGGTGCTCGTGGTCGCGCGGCGCAGGAGCCACATGTGCTCCGCGAACACATCCGCGCTCCACGCAGGTCCGAGCCGGTAGCTCGCGCCCGCGGTGAGCCCGAGGCGGTTCGCATCGGGCGACGACGGTGACAGGCGATCGGTCGGGACCGGCGAGGGATCGAAGTACGCGCCACCACGGACGACCAGGGCTCCGCGGAGCCATTCGCCGCCGGCGCGAACGGTCACCGTGTCGTGCCAGTCGTTCTGCTGCACGGCCTCGGGCGTCGACGCGTTGGCGAACTCCACCGTGGTCCGGCGGTTGACGCTCCAGTTCGCGTACTCGAGATCGGCGATCGCGCGCAGCTTCCCGCGCTTCCAGTGCGCGCCGAGAACGACCACGTCGGGCATCGTCATCGTCGTACGCGCGGTCTGGTCCGGCGCCTTGGTGCTGAACGCATCGGGTGCCGTGAAGTTCGCGTTGCCGGCAAACTCGATCGTCGTGCGGCCGCGATAGACCAGGCCGAGGCCCAGCTCGGGGCGCGCCTGCCAGTAGATCGCGGCATCGATACCCGCGCCGCGCCCGTCGAGATCGAGGCGGACGTCGCCTTGCGTGTCGATGAAGTCGAGGTTGCGCTGGATCTGGAGCCGGCCCGCGTCGACGTGGAGGCCCGCCGATACGCGCAGCGCGCCGAACCGCCACGCGGCGAATGGCGCGGCACGCAGCACCATCAGCTTGGTCTGCACCGACTCGGTCGCGCCCGGCCACATCGCCGGCCACGTCACGCCACCGCCGAACGGCACGCCGAGCGCGATGCCCGCGGCGAACCGGCCCTGCGCGTAGCTCGCATCGAGGTGCGGCGGCGTCGACCACGCGCTGTCGCTGTCCGCGGTCCACGAGTCGTCCATGGCGCGGGCCTGCAGCGACGGATGCGCGAGGGCGAGCGACAGGCCGACGCGCAGGCCGCCGCCGTCGGCGAGGGCCGCGGGGACGTGCCACGCGGCGCCCGGATCGTCGTCGCGCGCTGCGCCGGCGCCGCCGGTGCCTGCGGACACCGCGTTCTGCTCGCCGACCGCGAGGCCGCCGGCCCAGGCCGTGAGCGGCGCGGCGATGGCTGCGAGGCACAGCGTGAGGATGGTCTTCATGGCTGGAGCTCCCCGGACAGGAATGAAGCGAGCTCGCGGACGCCGCGGAAGTAGGCGGGCTCGAGCGGGATCGTGATGAAGCCGTGCTCGCCGATGTAGTCGCGGCGCGGGGCGCCGGTGACCTGCTCGAGGAGCTTGGTGGCTGCGTTGGGGATGATGAAGTCGAGCGTCGCCATCTGGATCAGCAGCGACCTCGCGCCGGTGATCGGCCCGAGGTGCTGCGGATCGACCGCGTCCATGAACCAGCGCGCGACCGTGATGAACCGGCGGCCCTCGTAGCTCTCGCGCGTGATCTGCTGGCGCGTGAAGAACGCATCCATCTGTGCGCTGAAGAAGGTCGAGTCGTCGAACATCGGGATCAGATCCGCGCCCGGGACATTGAGCACGGCGCGCGCGATGTCCGGATCCGTCCCGAGGAACACCGCGCCCATGATCCCGCCGAGGGATTGCCCCGCGTAGTAGATCTTCGACGTGTCGACGGGGCGCCCGAGGAGCGCCGACCAGGTGCCCTCGCGCAGCGAGCGGTCGAGGGCGCCGAGATCCACGAGGGCCTGCTGGAAGTGATCCTTGCTGTTCGCGATGTGCTCGATCTCGAGGAACACCGCGCCCGACGCGACGGGGAGGTCGATCACGCCGAACGTCGCGAGGTGGTTGCCGTTGCCCTGCGCGTCGACGCACTTGCCGACGTCGTTGCACGAGGTCCCCGACTGACAGGGCTCGAGGGACGCGAGGCTGCCGTCGAGCGGATCGACGACCGACACCGGTCCGCCCTTCGCGCAGTACGTGCGACTGCCGTGGTACGGGAAGTCGATCGAGATCGCCGCGTAGCCCTTCGCCGCGAGCGCATCGCCGACCGCGAGGACGAACCGGCGCTCGGTGACGAGGCCGTGGCCGAAGATCACGACCGGCATCGGGCCGGGCCGCGGGTCCTTCGGCACCGTCAGGGTGAACTGGATGTCCTCGACGACGTGGACGCCGTCGCCGCGCCACGCCCGGGTGACCGGATCGAGGAACCCGGGCGACTTGATCGTGCCGTGATAGACGTCGCCGACGTTGAGGATCGAGCCGATGCCGAACGGGAAGTCGAGCAGTGCCTGGCCGGGAGTCATGTGGGTGACGTTGCCGGGCTCGGGCGACACCGCGAGCGTGCCGGCCGTCTTGCGCAGGGCGGCGAGCGGCGCCGCGACGCTCATCGTCGTGAACGGCCACGCCGCGAGGATGCGGTCGCGCCCGAGCGCGTCGAGCGTCGCCGCGAGTCGCGTCCGCGAGCGCTCGAGCTTCTCGGCGTCGTGCGCGTCGATCGCGCGGATCTGGCTCGCCCCGTCGACGAGGACCGGCGTCTTCGCCTTGAGAAAGTGGCCGACCGGCATGATCACCGGCGGCTTGCCGGCGGCATCGCGGACGTCGGTCGACGCGATCAGCGCGTAGCTGGTGCGCTCGGCGAGCCGGCCCGACTTCGGCGTCACGACGATGTGCTGCTTGTCTGCGAGCAGCTCGATCGTCGCGGGGACGTGGACCGGGGTGGCGGTGATGTCGTAGAGCTTGATCGTGCTCTCGCTGATCGTGGTCGGGTTCATCGGCCCGGTGAGCTCGAACAGCTGGCTCGACGACAGCCCGAAGCCGTCGAACACGCCGAGCCGGTGCTTGGCCTCCGCCTCGACCTCGGTGTCCCACGGCGCGGTCGGCGCATCGACCTTGCCGGTGGTCGGGTCGATCATCAGATCGATCGGCAGCGGCATCCGCTGCGATGGCTGATCCATCGCGAGCTCGGTGCGCGTCGTCACGGTGAACGCCCACAGCGCGGCGACCTCGGCGCGCGGGATGTCGGCACCGACGAAGAACTCGAAGGCGGGGGCGAGGTCGAGCCTGATCTCCTCGAGTCGGCGCGCGTTGTCGCGGCGCTCCTCGGCGGTCTGGCCCGGGAACGCGCGCTCGTGCGCGGGGGTGTCGAGCGCCGTGGTCTGGCGGAGGAAGTAGAACGCGGCGTCGCACTCGACCCGCTCGCCGGCGAGGCCGGTGACGCCGTGGGCGCCACCGCGGAGCAGGGCGACGTAGCGATCGCCGCGCTTCCAGCCGGAGCGCGGCGGATCGATCGTGATCTTCTTGCCGTCGGCGGCGACCGAGATCCGCACGTCGGTGACCTGCTGGGGGACCAGTCCCCCCGCTAAAGGGGGCCCCTCGGACCAGGGTTGTTCTGCTCCTTGGCCTTTGGCCTGCGGAGCAGAACGCGTCTGTTGTCCTCGGGGCCAGTGCCAGACCTGGACGGTGCCGTCGGTGACGGAGCGCGGATCGATCGCGCCGGTGAGCTCGACGGTCGCCGACATCAGGCTCGACCAGCCGTCGAGGGTCTCGAGGTAGTCGTAGAACTCGGCCTCGGCCGCGTTGAGCTTCGCCCGGTCCGCGAGGGTGTCGTTCGGCAGGTCGAGGCGGCCGATGGCCGGATCCCGGAGGACGTCGGTCGGCATCGGGATCACGCTCGCGTCGGGATCGAACCGCGCGTGGATCAGCGCCGGCGCGGGATCGAGCCCGAGCTCCGAACAGCCTCCTTCTCCGATGACCCCGACGACGACGAGCGCGAGCGCGATGTTCCGCACAGTGTTCCCCCTGGGAAGACGCGGCAGTCATCGTCGATCTCGACGCGCTCCGTCAAGACCTTATTGAGAATCGTTCAATGAGCGAATGTAGTGGATGTCAGCGCGAATACACTGCACCCGCATAGATGGAGGCGCGGCGGAACGACGTCTCCATCTCGCCGCCGAGGTTGCGCCAGATCGCGGCGCGCCCCTCGATCGACCACGCCGTCGAGACCTCGCGGCCGATCCGGATCTGGAGACTGCTGCGGTTCTCGTCGTCGAGGCTCGTGAACTCCGAGCGCTGGGTATCGGTCTTGAGCACGAGGCCGTCGGGGTACTGATCGATCTGGAGCGTCGCGAGCGCGGTGCCATAGAGGCCGAGCGGAAGCGAGCGCGTCGCCGAGATCGTCGCCTTGTGGCGGAGCAGGGACTGGCCGTAGCTGTTGGAGTCGATCACGGTGAGCTGGTAGCCGGCGGCGGCGACGACCGAGCCGGTCCACGTGACCTCGACGCCGATGCGCTGCACTCGATCGCGCCGCGGCAGCGACGTCCCGGCCGAGCAGCTGTCGCTGGGCGGCGCACCCGGCGGGCACGCGTTCGCCAGCGCGGTCGAGGCGTAGGAGCGGCTCTCGAACGCGGCGTACGACGCGAGCTCGAGGCTCCGGGTGCCGCCCGACGGCTGCCACAGCGTGAGGTCGAGGCGCGCGGTCGCGACCGGTCCGATCCAGTCGAAGTCGCGGTTCTCCTTGTACGTGAAGTCACGGATCCCGAAGCCGAGCGTCAGGTGCTTGGTCTTCTCGGCGCCCGGGCCGCCGTCGAGGACGAGCAGGCCATCGGCGCCGAGGTTCCTGAAGGTGCGCGCGCCGACCTCCTCGGTGATCGGCTGCGCGTCCGCGCCGATCAGGCCGACGCCGAGCGAGACCGCGCGCTCCTCGATCGGTCGCAGGTAGCGGAGCTCACCGGTGAACAGCGTGACGTTCTCGGTCGACGCTTCGGGGTTGCTGACGAGCCGGCTCAGCGCTCCGGCGACGAACGCGTAGGCGCCCCCGAGCGCCTTCGCGCGGCGGTCGAGCTTCGCCCCGAGCCGGACCACACCCGCGGCGATCCGGTGGGTCGTCAGCCCGGGCCCGGTCTCGACGCGCTGGACGTTGGTGTCCGCCTCGCCGCCGCCCTCGACGGTGACCGTCCACGGCCCCGCGTGCGCGACCCCGACCAGGGCCACGATCACGAGGCTGCACGCCGCGCGACGCATGGCCGCAGCGTATCGCATCGCGGGCCATGGTACGCACCCCCCATGCGCCACCTCCTCGTCGTCCTCGTTCTCTTCGTGCTGGGCAGCGGCCTCGCCGCCTGCAAGGGCGACCGGAACAAGTGCGAGCAGGCGTGCCGCAACTACGGGACGCTCGTCTACTGGAAGAAGATCGACGCCGAGCTCGCGGCGCTCCCCGAGAAGGACCGCGACGCGCACCGCCGCAAGCGGCTCGGCGAGTTCTCGAGCCTGCTCGAGAACGGGGTCGACCACTGCATCAACCAGTGCACGTCGGCGAACAACGACGAGCAGACCGACTGCATGATCAACGCGAAGACCGCCGACGTCGCCGAGAAGTGCGTCAAGTAAGCCCGCGCGAGCGGGTCACTGGATCGGCGGCGGCAGGGCCCAGTACGCGCTCATGTTCTGGGTCGCGACGTCCTGATCGGGGACCCAGTACGGCACCGAGCTCGGATCGCCAGCCGCGAGCTTGGTCTTGTCGATCGCGGTGATCCACATCTGCCGGCGCTGCGTGCCCTTGGTCCCGGCGAGCGTGTTGCCGAAGTCGCGGAAGCTGTAGAACACGAGCCAGAAGTAGCCGCCCGCATCGTAGGGGCTGAAGTTCGGCAGGTAGCAGTCGCGCGCCGCGCCGCACGCGATGTCGAGACGCTGCGTGGTGCCGCCCGCCTTGTTGATGAGGAACAGCGCGCCCGGGTAGGTCGCCGGGATGCCGTCGTTGCGGCCGCGCGAGTTGACGCCGGCGCCGTACGCGATCCACGTGGAGTCCGGAGAGAACGTCGGCCACGACGGCGCGGCGAAGGCAGCACCGGCCGCCGCGGAGGTCACCAGCGTCGTCGGCGGGCCGAACGTGTCGCCGGCGCTCGCCGGGATCACCGCGAGATCACCGGCGGTGTAGTCGACGGCCCAGGTTCCGTTGGTGTTGTTCACGAAGGCGATCGTGGTGCCGTCGGGAGACCACGAGGGGTGCGCGGCGTTCGCCGCCGGAAGCGGCGTGCCGCTGGTCGGCACCGTCGCGCCATTGCGCGGATCGATCAGCGAGAGCGAGGTCCCGTTGTTGACCATCAGTCGCGTCGCGTCGGCGTTGAACGTCGAGAACAGCTGCGTGTACGTCGAGAGGCTGAGCGGCGCCAGCGTCGGCGCGGGATCGAGCGTGAGCACCTGTGGATCGCTCATGTCGAACACGGCGCCCTGCTCGCCGCCGCCCCACAGCGAGCCCGACAGGTAACGGCCATCCTTGCTGACCGTGTGACACGCGATGCAGCGCGCGCCGGTTCCGGGCTTCGCCGGCGGGTTCGTGATCGCGAGCGCGCGGCCCGCCGCGTCGATCCGCTCCATGCGGCCGGCGCCGAGGTTCCAGTAGTAGATCGCGCCGGTGATGTCGGCGCGGACCATCTTGACCGCGACCGGTGCGCCGCCCTGCGCGCCATTGGCCGGATCCCAGTGATCGACGGAGACGGCGATCTCGCCGCCCGCGGCGCTGTCGACGAGGGTCTGCCAGTCCACGGCCGACAGCTGCGAGCTCATGGTGAACCCGGGTGCGTCGGCGAGGATCGTGTCGATCGTCGCGAACCCGGCGGCGAGTCGCACGCGATAGAGATCACCGCCGGCGGCGGTGCCCTCCCACTGGACGTTCGGCGACTTCACGCTCGCGGGCATCACCGCGTTGTCGAGCGGGTAGACGACCGTCGGCGACTGGGTGCCGGGCGGCGAGACATCGGGGAACTTGTCGGCGCCGTCGGCCGGCACGCCCGGGCCGATGCGCACGGGATGGACGACGACGATCACCGACGTCGAGCCGACGACCGAGCCCGACGCGGCGAGCACGCCGCCCTTGCCGGCGGCCTGGCCGCTGACGGCGAACTCGGCCGACGCGAACGCGCCGAGCTTGGTTCCATCCTGGTCGAGGCTGAAGGTCACGTCGGACAGCTCGGCGGTGCTGCCGTCCTCGAACGTGCCGATCGCGGTGTAGGCCTGCGACAGCGGTGCGCCGGTCCAGGTCAACGTCGCGTTCGGCGGCGAGACCTCGATCGAGAGCAGCTCGCCCTCGGGGTTCTTGGACGTCGGCCCGCAGCCGAAGCCCGCCCCGAGGATCGTGATCGACGCCGCAATCGCAAAGCTCAGCCTCATCCGGGCCGATGCTACCACCCGGCGGCGCGTCGTCGGGGACGAACTCGCTAGCGCCGGCGGTGGTCGCGGACGTTGCCGCTGCGGTCGTCCTTGTCGTCGTCCTTCTTGTCGTCGTCCTTCCTGTCGTCCCGGTGGTCGCGGATCGTCGACTTCGGCATCTCTTCCCGAGCGTTATTGCGGTGATCGCGGACGATCGGCTCGGGCTTGCTGCTGCCGCTGCTGCCGCTGCTGCTGCTCGGGGACTCGCGGTCGCGGTGGTCGCGAATCGTCGCGTCGCCGTCGTCCTGTCCGTTGCGGTGATCACGAACCTTCGGGCCGGTCCGGTGGTCGACGATCTGTGGGCGCCCGGTCGAGGTCCCGCCGAGGTCGACGTCGAGGCCGGTCTCGACGCCGACCATCAGGTCGCCGCCCGCGTCGCCGAACACGTCGGGATCGCTCCAGTAGCCCGCGCGCCAGGTCCACCTGCCGTTGACCCACTCCCACGTGCCGGGCGTCCACCGGGCGCCGGGGAACGGCGGCTCGCCCGCCTCCTCGGCGAGCAGCGCCGGCATCGGCGGTCGCGGGATCGCGCCCCACGCGACCCACCGGCGGCGGAGGTCGTCCCGGGCGCGCTGCGCGAGATCGAGGCGGCGCTGCTGGAGATCGACGGTGACCCGCACCTGCGCGTCGAGCTCGGCGTGCTGCTGCGCACGCTGCGTGGTGATGCCCGCCTCGGCCGCCGCGAGCATCCGCGCCCGCTTCTCGGGGTCCGCGCCGTTGCCGACGCAACGGCCGCGCAGGGCCCGCCGCGCCTCGAACGCGATCTCGCGATGCTGGAGCTCGAGCTGGGCCTGCGCGCGCAGCCGCGCCTCGGCCTCGAGCTGCGCGCGCACACGCGCCTCGGTCTCGAGCTGGAGGCGCGCCTCGGCCTGCGCGCGCTCGGCGAACCGGGTGCGCGCGGTCAGCTCGGGATCCGCGCCGTGGCCGACGAGCCGCGCCTGCATGCGGCCGCGGACCTCGATCGCTGCGTCGCGCTGCGCGGCCTCTCTCGCGCGCGCCTCGAGGTGGAGATCGCGGATCCGCGTCACCTGGTAGGTCCCGAGCACGGTCGCATCGTCGGCGGTCGCGGTGACCGCGCACACGCCAGCGGTTCCGGTCAGCACGCGCACGGTGCTCGCGAGCCGGCCGGCGCCGACATCGCCTGGCGGCAGGTCGATCACGTCGCCGATCACGGCATCGGAGATCGCGTCCCCGCGGACGGCGACGGCGCCGACCGGGGTCGCGACGCCGGCGACCAGCGTGCTGGTCAGCGACGCAACGCGATCACGATCACGCTGACGCTCCGCACGCAGCTCCTCCAGCCGGCGCGCGCGATACTGCGCGAACGACTCCCCGGCAACGCCCGTTAGCTCGACGCCCGGGCACGTCACGGTCCAGTCGACGACCTGCGCGCGCGGGACGTCGAACCACAGGGCGAGCTCGTACGAACCCTGCGCGAGCTGCATGCCTCCGCCGACCGCCCATGGCGCATGCGCCGGTGCGGCGGTGGGACCGGCGTCGGCGGAGCGGGGTTGCACGAACGCGGTGCCTTGCCCGACAAGCTCGGTCTTGTAGCGACCTGCGCACGCCGACACCGACATCAGCGCGCAGGCGAACAGGAATCGTGAAGACCGCATCGCACGACCAGGTTGCAAGCGACCGGCCACCGAGGTGGCCCCGCGCTTGCGATAGCAGCTCTTCATGATCCGAAGCACGACACGTGGCGACGCGTACTTGCGGGCGTTGCTGCACGGGAAGGACGTGATCGCGGGCGCCGTGCGTGAACGCCGTACCACGCCTGGGCGGACCACCGTGGTCACAACGTTACGGTGGTGGATCGCGCTGACCGTTGCCGCGCTGGCGCTGGCAGGGTGTGGCGGAGGTCGCAAGACCGACACCTATGCGCGCGGGACGCAGGTCCAGGAGGCGTGTTGCGAGCACCTCAAAGGGCCCGACCGCGACAGGTGCCTCGGCGAGGTGATCCGGGTCGGCGATCCCGCGGCTGCCCACACCGCGACCAACCAGCAGACGTTCGCGTGCGTGGTCGAGCACTTCGTGTGCGACCCGCAGACCGGTCGCGAGACCCAGGCGAGCGCGCAAGCGCAGCACGACTGCACCGACGATCTGCAGTGATAGAGTAGGGGGGTGCAGCGCGTCGATCCCGAGACGACCGACGCGTCCCGCCTCCGCCGGCTGACCGCCCGGGTCCGCTGGTTCGAGCGCTATCGCCGGTGGGTCGCGATCGCGATCTCCGTGGGGATCGCGCCGATCTTGATCGCGCAGCTCGGTGACGTGCTCGGCACGAACTGGCCGCTGTTCCACAGCGCGACCATGGCGGTGATGGTCGGGGTCGCGGTGTGGTGGGTCGCGGAGGCGGTCTTGGCGTGGCTGATGGCGCTGTGGGAGACCGAGTGCGACGACCTCTCGCGCAGCCGCGGGCTGCCCCGCGCCGAGCTGCTCCAGCGCCGAAAATAGAACCGGCGCCACGAAGGCGCCGGTCCCGAAGCGAGCTGGTGGGTGGACTAGAAGTCCATGCCGCCCATGCCGCCCATGCCGCCCATGCCGCCCATGCCGCCCATGCCGCCGCCGCCGCCGCCGCCGCCCGGAGACGCCGACTCCTTCTTCGGACGCTCGGCGATCATCGCCTCGGTCGTCAGGAGGAGCGACGCGACCGACGCCGCGTTCTGCAGCGCCATGCGGACGACCTTGGTCGGGTCGATCACGCCGGCCTTGACGAGGTCGCCGTACTCGAGCGTCGCGGCGTTGAAGCCGAACGAGCCCGTGCCTTCCTTGACCTTGCTGATGACGATCGAGCCGTCGACGCCCGCGTTCTGCGAGATCTGGCGGAGCGGCTCCTCGATCGCGCGACGCACGATCTGGACACCGAACGCCTGCTCCTCGGAGAGCTTGAGGCTGTCGAGAGCGCTCTGGGCGCGGATCAGCGCCACACCGCCGCCGGGGACAACGCCCTCTTCGACGGCCGCGCGGGTCGCGTGGAGCGCGTCCTCGACGCGCGCCTTCTTCTCCTTCATCTCGACCTCGGTCGCAGCGCCGACCTTGATCACGGCGACACCGCCGACGAGCTTCGCGAGGCGCTCCTGGAGCTTCTCGCGGTCGTAGTCGGAGGTCGTCTCCTCGATCGAGTTGCGGATCTGCTTCACGCGCGCATCGATGTCGGCCTTCTTGCCGGCGCCATCGACGATCAGCGTGTTGTCCTTGTCGACCGTGATGCGCTTCGCCGTGCCGAGGTCGTTCAGCGTGACGTTCTCGAGCTTGAGGCCGAGATCGTCCGTGATCGCCTGGCCGCCGGTGAGCGTCGCGATGTCCTTGAGCATCTCCTTGCGGCGATCGCCGAAGCCCGGCGCCTTGACGGCGCAGATCTGCAGCGTGCCACGGAGCTTGTTGACGACGAGGGTCGCGAGAGCCTCACCGTCGACCTCCTCGGCGATGATCAGGAGCGGCTTGCCCTGCTTGGCAACCTGCTCGAGCACCGGGAGGAGCTCCTTCATGTTCGAGATCTTCTTCTCGTGCGTCAGGATGTACGCGTCGTTGAAGACGGTCACCATGCGCTCGGTGTCGGTCACGAAGTACGCCGAGAGGTAGCCGCGATCGAACTGCATGCCCTCGACGACGTCGAGCTCGGAGGTCATGGTCTTGGCCTCCTCGACCGTGATCACGCCTTCCTTGCCGACCTTCTTCATCGCCTCGGCGATCATGTTGCCGATCTCGGCATCGCCGTTCGCGCTGATCGTG
>Ga0102851_10001652_pt1 | contig 12947 bp, 10 predicted proteins | sample Mud3Dept3metaG_FD_79558 | JGI IMG/M metagenome (GOLD analysis project Ga0102851, IMG submission 79558) | Freshwater wetland microbial communities from Ohio, USA, analyzing the effect of biotic and abiotic controls - Mud 3 Core 4 Depth 3... | ecosystem: Environmental > Aquatic > Freshwater >... | reverse complement strand
CCCGAAACCTGGCGTTGAGCTTCGATGAATTGCTTTAATTCCAGGTACTGGGGATTGTCCGGGATATGGATCCGCGACATTTCCATGAAGGCCTCCTTTTTTCAAAAGGGTTCTCGGACTCGCTAAACGTCGAATCCAAGAACCCCCTCCGTTGGCATTGTTTTCCGTGCGCCCCACTTTTTCGACCACGCGTTTCAAATTGGGCGTCTTTTCGAAGGTTTGAACCTCTTGTATTCATATCAGGAAAATTAAAAGGGATCAATAGGGTTATGGAAAAATTTCACCACTCGGCGCCCTTCCTGATTTCCAAAAGCCAAATGGAATTCAGCCAGCGTCGGTTCCGCCATCAGGAAAATGGTGCGTCCGCTTCCGATCTCCTCCAGCCGGTGGGCGTCGGAGGAGGCAATCAGGGGAAGGGTCCGTGATCCTTCCCGCCAAACGCTTTCCGGAAAAGGATTCCGGCTTCGGTTCACTTCCAGGGCTTCCAAAGGCATATTCGGGGGGATGAATCCTAACTGGCTGATGAGACTGAAGGAACCCCGATCGAAATGAGAAGGGATAGTCAACCCCCCTTTTCCAGCCACGAGGCGGATGATCTCTTCCGCCGACAGGCTGAGAGAGTTTAACAGGAGCCGCGGTTCAAAGTCGAGGATGTTGCCATCCTCGTCGACAATCGGCTGATCGCCGAAAACCAGCGGGTCATTTTCCATTTTCGGAAGGCTCCGGAAAACCTCTTCGGCCCAGGTTTCCGTTGCGGGCCAGTCCGCAAAAAGAGTGAGGAGATGAATTTCTTCCCGGCTTTGCACTTCCATACCCGGAATGACCTTGATCCCTCCTTTTTCGCCCAGGCGCATGACCACCTGGACGTTTTTGGCGGTGTTGTGGTCCGTAATGGCGATAACATCCAAACCCTGGAATTTTGCCCGCGCGACAATATTCCGGGGCGAAAGGTCCAAGCTGGCGCAGGGGGACAGGCAAGTGTGAATGTGCAGATCGGCGTGAAATTCCCGCAAATGTATCATTCGCTTGCCGGCTTTTCTTTTTCGGGTCTCTTGGGGAGGGGAGCCCATTTCGTTCCCGCCTGCAAGAGCGCCCCAAAGTTAGCACAAGTCGAATATTTCTGTCAAATTATTCCGCAATAATATAATTCGTTATCGGAATATTTTTTCGAAACATACTTTTATAAGTAGAATTATAAAGTTACATCTTATCAGAGGAGCGCCAGAATCGATTTCCGGGCCACTTCGAGATAGGCGGCGGGGGTTATTCCCATCTGCAGAGTCCCGAAGACGGCCACGAAAAGGGAGATTGCCAGGGCCGGGGACCAGGCGATGGGAGGCAGGTCTTTTTCGGGAGCGCGCATGTACATCATGACCGTTACCCGCAGGTAGAAGTAGACCGAGAGGGCGCTGTTGAGAACGCCGATGACCGCCAGACCGATATAGCCGGCTTTGACCGCGGCGCTGAAGATGTAGAATTTGCCCACAAACCCCGCGGTGGGGGGGATGCCGGCCAGGGAGAACATGAACACCGCCATGAGGGCCGCCAGGAGGGGATATTTTGAGCCCATCCCGCTGTAGTCGGTAAGGAGCAGGTTTTCCTCTCCCCTGCGCCCGTAAAGAATGATTACGGCGAAGGCGCCCAGGTTCATAAAGGCGTAGGCCAGGAGGTAGTAAAGGATGCCGGCCGTGCCGAGCTCGTTGGCCGCGACCATGGCCACGAGGATGTATCCGGCGTGGGCGATGCTCGAATACGCCAGCATACGCTTGATGTTTTTCTGGGCGATGGCCACGATATTCCCGAGGGTCATGGTCAGGACCGCCAGGACCCAGAGAATCCAGATCCATTCCGCCTGGAGGGAAGAGAGGGAGTAAACGAAGACCCGCAGGAAGGCCGCGAATCCGGCGGCCTTAGGCCCCACGGACATAAAGGCGGTGATGGAGGTCGGGGCCCCTTCGTACACGTCCGGCGTCCACATGTGAAAGGGGACCGAAGCCACTTTGAACCCGAAGCCCACGATCAGGAGCCCCATGGCGAACAGGAGGAGGGGATCCTGCAGCAACTGGGCCCGGCGAAAGAATTCGAAGATCCCCTTTAAATTTGTCGTCCCCGTGGCGCCGTAGATCAGGGCGATCCCATAAACCAGGAACCCGGTGGAGAAGGAGCCGAGGAGGAAATATTTCAAGGCCGATTCGTTGGATTTCGCCTGGGTGCGGAAGAAGCCGGCCAGCACGTAGATGGAAAGCGAAAAGGTCTCCAGGCCGAGAAAGACGATGATCAGATCGGCGGCGGAAGCCATGAACATCATGCCCACGGCCGCAAAGAGAAGGAGGATGTAGTACTCCCCGTGCTCGAATCCCTCCTGCTGCAGGTAGCGGATTGACATGAGAATGGTCAGGGCCGTGGTCACCAGGAAGACGATCTTGAAGAAAAGAGAATAGTTGTCCAAAACGATCATGCCCTGGAAGGCATATTCCGCCCGGCCCCAGAGGGACACGGAAAACCCCAGGGCCAGGAGGACTCCGATCAGGCTCAGGGGCGGAAGGAGGCTTCTGCTTTCCTTTTTTAGGAATACGCTGAAAAGGAGAAGGACCATGGCTGTCACCGTAAGGATCAGTTCCGGGCCGATGGCGCTCCATTTGATGACGGGAATCACGACGTTCATGAAAAAGCCTCCGCAAAAATCAAAAAAATCAATTCACCACAGAGCACACAGAGAACACAGAGGAAAATATGGCAAAAGACAACCTGAAGGTGAAATCCGCTCCCCTCGAAAAATTCAGCCGTTTTGGCCCTCGCCTATTGCTGAAACTCTGCAAAATCAAATCGTTCAATTAACAGATGCAGCTGTAAGCCTAAGTTTAGGGGGTTCTTCCCCCGCATTTCGGTTTATTTTTGAGCCATAATCCTGCTCTGCGCGCTCTGCGGTGAAATTTCGCCACCGGCCAGGACTTTCTGCTCGGTCTGGTACTTGGCGTTGACCTGGGTTAAATATCCTTTCACCGTGGGTTCCATCCGGCTGAGAAAGGTCTGCGGGTAGATCCCGATCCAGAAAATAAAGAGCGTGACCGAGGAGAGCACTAAAATCTCCCGACCGGACAGGTCCTTCAGAACCTTGTTTTCCGGCTTGGTTAATTCCCCGAACATGACCCGCTGGTACATCCAGAGCATGTAGGCGGCGGCCAGGATGACCCCGGTGGCGGCGATGACGGCGTAGATTTTGACAGCTTTAAAAGTGCCCACCAAAATCAGGAACTCGCCCACGAACCCGTTGAGGCCCGGCAGGCCGATGGAAGAGAGAGTGACGACCATGAAAAAGGCGGCGAAGATCGGCATCTGCTTCCAGAGGCCGCCGAATTCCTCGATCATCCGGGTATGGCGGCGCTCGTAGATCATGCCTACCAAAAGAAAGAGGGCCCCCGTGGAGAAACCGTGGTTCAGCATCTGCAGGATTCCGCCTTCGATCCCTTGCAGGTTCAGGGCGAAGAGGCCGAGCATCACGAAGCCCAGATGGGAGACGGAAGAAAAGGCGATCAGGCGCTTCAGATCCTTCTGCACCAGGCAGACCAGGGCTCCGTATACGATTCCGATGATCGCCAGGATGGAAATGAGCGGGATAAGCTGATACGAGGCGTGAGGGAAAAGAGGGATACTGAAGCGGAGAAACCCGTAGGTCCCCATTTTCAGGAGAACGGCGGCCAGGAGAACCGACCCGACCGTGGGCGCCTCGGTGTGGGCGTCAGGCAGCCAGGTGTGGAAAGGGAACATGGGGACCTTGATGGCAAAGGCCAGGCCGAAGGCGAGGAAGAGCCAGACCTGCAGGTTCAAGGGGAGCGAAAACTTGTACAGCTCCAGAAGGTCAAAGGTATATTTTCCGGTCTGGGCCGCATGCTGGAAATAGAGGATCAGGATGGCGGCCAGCATGAGGACGCTGCCGACCATGGTGTAGAGGAAAAATTTCACGGCGGCGTAGATGCGTCGCTTCGGGTTGCCCCAGACCCCGATCAGCAGGTACATGGGAATCAGCATCACTTCCCAGAAGACGTAAAAGAGGAAAAGATCAAGGGAAACGAAAACCCCGACCATGCCCGTTTCCAGGAAGAGGAGGCAGATCATGAACTCCTTGACTTTATCCTGGATGTCCTGCCAGCAGGCGAGGACCGAGACCACGGTGAGAAAGGTGGTGAGCAGAACCAGGAAAAGGCTGATGCCGTCGAGGCCCAGGAAATAGAAGATCCCATATTCGGGAATCCAGGGGACTTTTTCCACGAACTGCATGGCCGCCGTATCGAGCCGGAATTGGAAGAAGAGGGGCAGGGAGAATAGAAACTCCAGGATCGTCACGATCAGGGCGACCCAGCGGATGGTTTCTTTCCTCTCCCGGTCGAGAAAAATCAGCAGACCGACCCCGAGGAGGGGAAAGAAGGTGATCAGGCTTAACAGGGGAAATGCCGAAGGGTTCATCCGAAACTCCTTGAGAAAAGCAGCGGTCGGCTTTCAGCCGGCCTCAAAAAGAGAATTTGTAACTGAGCGCTTTTTTTAATCAGGGCTGAATCAAAAAATATCCGAAGATCAAAACGATCCCGATCAAAATCGAAAGCGCATAACTCTGCACATTTCCGGTCTGCAGGCGTTTGAACACCTCGCTCCCGCCGCGGAAAAGGGCCGCCACCCCGTTGACGATCCCGTCTACGACCAGGTCATCGCAGAAACGCCAGAGAAAGACGGAAAGGCGAACCAAAGGGCCCACAAAGAACCAATGATAAATCTCGTCTACCCAGTATTTATTCAGCAGCGCTTGGTACGGGGCTTTATACCGTTCGGCCAGGCGGTCCGGGAGGGCCGGGTTTTTGATATACATCCGATAGGCAAGGAAAATTCCCAAGCCGGCAATGAGCAGGGAAACGAGCATCATCGCCACTTCGAAACTCACGGCGTGATGGAGGGCCTCGCCCGGCTTGGGAAACCCCGCGGGAGGAGCAAATACCGGGGCAAGAAACTCGGCAAACTTGTTTCCGCCTTCGATCACCGGGAATCCGATGAACCCGCCGATAACGGAAAGAATCGCCAGGATGATCAGCGGGCCGGTCATTATTCCCGGGGATTCATGGAGGTGATGGGCGGCTCCATGATCCACCCGCGATTTTCCATGAAAGGTCATAAAGACGGCCCGGAACATGTAAGTGGCGGTCATAAAGGCGGCGCCGGCGCCTAAAATCCAGAGGATTACCCCGCCCTGGTTCAAAGTCTGCCAGAGGATCTCATCCTTGGAGAAAAAGCCGGCAAAGGGAAAGATCCCGGCGAGAGCCAGGGTGCCGATCAGAAACGTCCAGTAGGTGCGGGGCAGATGGGGTTTGAGGGCGCCCATTTTGCGCATGTCCAGTTCGCCGGCCATGGCATGCATCACACTTCCCGCGCCAAGGAAAAGCAGGGCTTTGAAAAACGCATGGGTCATCAGGTGGAAGATCCCGGCGGTGAAAGCGCCAACTCCGCAGGCCAGGAACATGTATCCAAGCTGACTGATCGTGGAGTAAGCCAGAACCCGTTTGATGTCGTTCTGGGCCAGGCCGATGGAGGCCGCAAAGACGGCGGTGGCCGCGCCAATGACCGCCACGACCAGCAGGGCCGTGGGGGCCATGAGAAAGAGGAGGTTGCATCTGGCCACCATGTAAACGCCGGCGGTCACCATGGTGGCGGCGTGGATCAGGGCGCTGACCGGAGTGGGGCCTTCCATGGCGTCGGGCAGCCAGGTGTAAAGAGGGATCTGCGCCGATTTTCCCGTCGCCCCCATGAAGAGCAGCAGAGCGATCAGGGTGACCAGGCCGTCGCCCATGGCCAGTTTTCCGGGCGCGGCGGCAAAGACGGCTTTGAAGTCGATGGTCCCGAAAGTCACGAAGATCAGGAAGATCGCCAGGAGGAACCCGTAGTCCCCGATGCGGTTGACGATGAAGGCTTTCTTGCCGGCGTCGGCAGCCGACTTCTTCTCATACCAGAAGCCGATCAGGAAATAGGAGCAGAGCCCCACCCCTTCCCACCCCACAAAGAGAAGGAGAAAATTATTGGCCGAGACGAGAACCAGCATGAAAAAAACGAAAAGGTTCAAATAAGTGAAATAGCGGGGATAGTCGGGGTCGTCGTGCATGTACCCATGAGAGTAAATGTGGATGACGAAGGAGACCCCGGAAACCACCATCATCATAACCATGGAGAGGGGATCGATCAGGAAACCCACCTTCGCCTGGAATTCGCCGGAAAGGATCCAGGTGTAGAGGATTTTTTCCACGGAACGGTTGGCCGGGGGCAGGTTGAGAAGCTCGACGAACACAAGAAGCGAAACGAGGAAGGATAAGCCGATGGCCCCGCAGGCAATCGTCCCCACCGTCCCCTTGCCCAGGCGCCGGCCGAAGAAGAGGTTGAGGACGAACCCGACGGCCGGGAATAAGGGAATGAGGCCCACATAGTCAAGCATGCTGCAATCTCCTTAGACTGTAAGGGCAGGCGGCCGCGTGCCCCTACCGGTTCACCACTTCAGCAAATTGATCTCGTCGGCATTCACGGTTTCTTTCGTCCGGAAAACGGCGAGAATGATGGCCAGGCCGACAGCCGCCTCAGCGGCGGCCACGGTCATGACAAAAAAGACGAAGATCTGCCCGTCCATAGAGTTCAGGTACCGCGAAAAAGCTACGAAGGCCAAATTGGCGGCGTTGAGCATGAGTTCGATGGACATGAACATGACGATCAGGTTGCGCCGGACCAGAAAACCGATGACCCCGATGGAAAAGAGGATGCCGCTCAGAACTAAATAGGCAGACAGAGGAACCATGTTGACTCCTTAAATTTCCCTCTTGGCCAAAATAATTGCCCCGATGATGGCCACGAGGAGAAGAACCGAGGTGATCTCAAAAGGCAGCAGAAAGTCGGTGAAGAGGAGCCGGGCAATCACCTCCGTATTGCCCAGGGCGGCCACCTTGTCGGGGGGAAAGGCCCCCTTTTCTCCCGTCAGGAAAAGGGAGTGAAAAACCGATCCAATCTGAATCAGCAGCACGAGGCCGAGAAAAACCCCGAAGACTTTCTGCAGGCGGTGCCGGGTGATGATTTTCCGTTCCCTTTCCAGGTTGAGGAGCATGATCACGAAGAGGAACAGGACCATGATCGCCCCGGCGTAAACGAGAATCTGGATGGCCGCCAGGAACGGGGCGTTCAAGAGCAGATAAATCCCGGCCAGGCAGAAGAAGGTCAGAATCAAGAAAATGGCGCTGACCATAGGGTTGCGCTGAAGGATCACCAGGAGGGCCGTGACGACGGCCGCGGCGGCCAGGATCGTAAAAAGTATGGCTTCCAACATGAAACCGAGCCTCCCTGTTGCCGGATCCGCAATTTCTGATAGTTGCGTAAAAGTCCATCTCCCGAGTTTCGCGGGATTGCGCTTCAACCTCGTCGCTGCGGCACACCGATGGGTGCGCCGCACTCTCAGTCCCGCGCGGAGCGGGATTGGGCGCCTTATCCCGCCTATGGCGGGAGAGCTTTTTACGAAACTATGGTTTTAGCGGCTCCTTTCAAGTTCATCATTTTTGATAGGCGTGAAAGAGCTGATCGCGGTCGTAAAGCAAGTCTTTCCGGGTGTAGTTTGCGGTTTCGTAGTTTTCCCGGAGGATGACGGCCCCATAGGGGCAGGCTTCCTGGCAGAAGCCGCAAAAAATGCAGCGGAGAAGGTCGATTTCGTAAACCTTGGGAAAACGTTTATGCGTCGGCCCTTCGGCTGGCTCTACCCGGATGCACTGGGCCGGGCAGACGGCCGCGCAAAGCTCGCAGGCCACGCAAAGAATTTTCCCCTCCGAGTCCCGGGTCAACTCGTGGAGACCCCGGAAGCGGGGGAACATGGGCATCTTCTGCTCCGGGTACTGGACCGTGATCGGCCGGGTGAAAAAAGTTCGAAAGGTTAAAGCCAGACCTTTCAGAAGCGGTTTGATCATGGATCTGTCCTCATCATGCGTTCATTCTCCAAAAAACCCGTATGGCCTGGGGCAAACGGCTCCGGGGCCGGGGGGCGGACCGGCCCGCTTGGAATCATTAGCCGCTGACTTCTTCCCTTCTTTTCCCTCCGCCCCCATCAATCCACGAAGACCAGGACGGCGGCCGTGACCAGGATGTTCAAAAGGGACAGGGGAAAGAGGACTTTCCAGCCGAGCTTCATCAACTGGTCGTAACGCAGCCGGGGGTAAGTGGCCCGGACCCAGATAAAAAAGAAAACGAAGCAAAAGGTCTTAATAAGAAACCAGAGAACGGGCGGTAGAAAAGGCCCCTGCCAGCCCCCGAAGAAGAGGGTTACGGCCAGGCAGGAGACAACCAGCATGTGGGTATACTCGCCCAGGTAGTAGAATCCGAATTTCATGGAGCTGTATTCGGTCTGATACCCGGCGACCAGTTCGTTTTCACACTCGGTCAAATCGAACGGCGTGCGGCTGCATTCGGCGAAGGCGGAGATCAGGTAGATGATGAAGCCGAGCGGCTGATAAACAATGAACCACAAGGGGGACTGGGCTTCCACGATCTTCACGGTGGAAAGAGACCCGGCGACCATGATGACCCCGATGACCGAGAGGCCGAGGGAGAGTTCGTAGCTGATCATCTGGGCCGAAGAGCGGATGGCCCCGAGCAGGGAGTACTTGTTGTTGGAGGCCCAGCCGCCCATGGCGACCCCGTAAACGCCGAGGGAGGAGATGGCGAAGAGGTAAAGAAGGCCCACGTTTATATCGGCGATGACCAGGTCGAATTCATAGCCGAAAAGGGTGATGCGGTTTCCGTAAGGAATGACGGCGAAGCACAAAAGGGCCGTGATGACGATGACCGTCGGGGCGAAGATATAGATGTACTTGTTGGCATGAGGGACAACGATATCTTCCTTGAAAATCAATTTGATCCCGTCGGCAATCGGCTGGAAGATCCCGAAAGGTCCGACCCGGTTCGGGCCGAAGCGGACCTGGATGTGCCCCAGGACCTTTCTCTCCATGAGGGTCATATAGGCCACCATCGTCAGAACGGCTGTGAAGACGATGAGTATTTCCACGATGGTAAAGATCAAAAAAGCGAGCATAATTTCTCCGCCCCAAAAGGATAAAAAAATGTCAGCGGTCGGCTTTCAGCCGGATCTCCTCATTCTTACCCGCGTTTTTCCCAGATTCCAGCCCGTCAACTGCTGTCCTCCCTTGGCGCCGAAGGCGCAGGGAAGAAAGATCACTCCCGGAGCCGCTTTCCGGGAAATTTGCACGGCCACTTCCATTTTGCCCTGTTTGGATTCGAGGACCGCTCCTTCTCCGTCGCTCAGGTCGAATTGGGCGGCGTCTTCGGGGTGAATCTCCGCCGCATTCTCTCCCCGCACCTTGAGAAGGCCGGGGCTATGGACCGATAGCGATCCAGAATGAAAGAGAACGGGGCCGGTCAAAAGGGTCAGGGGGTACTCGGGATCATTCTCCCCGTCAGAATCGTCCAGGGGAGGCAGGAAACGGGCTTTTCCTCTCGGAAAGCCGTCGGCACAGAGAACCCCCGTCCCGGCGTGATCCGGAGACGGGCAGGGCCACTGCAGCCCCTTCGGACCATCCAGGCGGGTGAAATCCATGCCCCCGTAAATTTTCACGAGCCCGCGGATCTCCTCCAGGACTTCCCCCGGAGAAGCAGGATTCCAGGCGGCGCCCAGGCGCCGGGCCAGTTCCTGGAAGATCCAGAGGTCCGGGCGCGCCTCCTCCAGGGGTTTTAAAGCCGGACGCACGCGCTGCACGCGGCGCTCGCTATTCGTGTAGGTGCCTTCCTTTTCCGCGAACGTAACCGCCGGCAGGACGACGTGGGCCAGGGAAGCGGTTTCGGAGAGAAAACAATCCTGGACGACGACAAAATCGAGGCCGGCCAGCGCCTTTTGGACCCGGCCGAGGTCGGGGTAGTTCCCCGCCGGGTTTTCACCGGCGATATAGAGCCCCTTTAGGCTCCCTTTTTCCGCCGCCTCGAGGATCTCGAGGGCCTTCATCCCGGAGTCTGCCGGGATGGGCATCTTCCAGGCTTGTTCGAACCGGCTGCGCTCGGCCGGGTCGCCGATATCCGCGTAGCCGGGCAGAAGGCCGGGGATCACCCCCATGTCCAGGGCGCCTTGGGAGTTATTCTTTTCTCCCAGGAGAAAAATCCCCGCCCCCTCTCTTCCCGCCTGCCCCGTCAGGAGGGCCAGATTGGCGGCGGCTCTCGCGAGCGCCGGGTCGCGCCGGTCCGAGGCCTGGCCGGTGGAGATCAAAATCGCGGCTTTTTTCGCGCCGGCAAAAGTCCGGGCGGCCTCCCGGATGCAGGCTGCGGCGACGCCGGTCCGGGAGAAAACGGCTTCCGGGGAAGAACCCTGAAGGAGCGGCCGCAAGGCTTCGAACCCTTCGGTTTGAGCCCCGATGAAGTCCTGTTTGGCCAGCTTTTCTTCGAGGATCGTCTGCAGCATCCCGTTGACCAGCTCGGCTTCCGCCCCGGGTTTGACGACCAGGTTGAAGGCGGAAAACTTGTTGAGGTAAATGTCGCGGCTGTTGACCACGATCAGCTTGGCTTTTCGACGCTTGACGGCCATGACGACTTCGGATTTGACCACCGGATGGGTTTCCGAAAGGTCGCATCGCAGCGCCAGGATTACGTCCGCGTTCCGGATCTCGTTGAGGGAGTTCGTCGAGGCGGCGAATCCCAGGGAATCCCGCAGCGCCAAATGGGCCGCGTAACTGTACCCCCCCGCATGGTCGAAATGGTTGGTGCCGATCACCCCGCGCATGAATTTTTGAAAGACATAGAGCTCCTCGTTGGTCAGACGGGGCGAGCACAGGCCCGCCAGGGTCCGGTCGCTTTTCAACTCCTGAAACCGCCTGGTCGTCAAGCTGAGGGCTTCTTCCCAGGTCGCCTTGACGAGGGCGCCGTTTTTGCGGATGAGCGGGGCGGTCAGGCGCTCGCGGCTGTGCACGTATTCCCAGCCGTACCGGCCCTTGACGCAGAGGCTGCCCTGGTTGGTCCCGATCCCCTCTTCGGCCCGGATGCGCAGGATGCGGCCGTCGCGGGTTCCCACGGTCAGGGAGCAGCCGACGCCGCAGTAGGCGCAGGTCGTCCGCGTTTCCTTCAAATCCCAGATCCGGGCCTTGTGCAGGAAGATGCGGTCGTTGAGCGCCCCCACAGGGCAGACGGAGACGCACTGGCCGCAGAACTCGCAGTTCAGCGGGCGGTCGAAATCCGTACCGATCTTCGTCTTCCGTCCCCGGCCGATGAAGGAGAGCTCGTTAGCCCCGACAACTTCGTCGTCGATGCGTACGCACATCCCGCAAAGGATGCAGCGGTTCAGATTCCGTTCGATGAACGGGGACACGTGATCAACCGGCCAGTTGGCCTTCGGCCCCTTGAAGGGATTATCCGCCACGCCATATTCGTAGACCAGGTTCTGGAGCTGGCACTGCCCCCCGGCGTCGCAGATCGGGCATTCGACGGCGTGCTCGATCAGGATAAGCTGCAGCTGGGTGCGGCGCGCCTGGATGACATCGGGCGTGTTCGTGAGGATTTCCATCCCGTTGCGGACCGGATTGAAGCAGGCCGGGATGAGACCGCGGCGTCCCTTCTGCTGGACGACGCAAACGCGGCAGGCTCCAAAAGGGATCAAGCGCTTATTGTGGCAAAGCGTCGGGATCTTGATTCCGGCTTTGGCGGCGGCCTCCAGAATCATCGTGCCGGGAGGGACGGTCACCTCGATGCCGTCTATTTTCAATGTAACCATAGCTTCCTCAAGGGCGTTTTCACCACAGAGGGCACAGAGAACGCAGAGATAATTTTTTCAAAAAGCCAAACGAAAATAATGCAAATTATTCTGTAAAGAATTCAATCCTCTGTGCGCTCTGTGTTCTCGGTGGTGGAATTTTGACACTCAATCGCCCAGAATTTGCACGCCTTGATGCAGGACTTGCATTTTGTGCACTTGTTCAGATCGATCCGCGCCGGCTGCTTCTTCTCCCAGGCGATCGCGCCCGCAGGGCAGGCTTTGTAGCAGAGACCGCACTGCTTGCACTTCTCCTCGATGACCCGGAAGCGGATCAGGGCCGCACACTGCAGGGAGCGGCAGTGCTTGTCCCGGATGTGCTCCTCAAACTCCTCCCGGAAATGGCGGATCGTCGAAAGGACCGGGTTGGGGGCGGACTGGCCCAGGCCGCAATGGGACGATTTGACGATATGCTCCCCCAGGTTTTTGAGGAATTCAATGTCGCCTTCTTCGCCTTTGCCTTCCACCAGGTCTTCGAGTTTCTTGAGCAGCACTTGAAGGCCTACCCGGCAGGGCACGCATTTCCCGCACGATTCCTCCACGCAGAAATTCGTGAAGAATTTCGCCGCGTCAACCATGCAGGTGGACTGGTCGCAGATCACGACCCCCCCCGATCCCATGATCGCTCCGGTTGCTTCCAGGGACTCATAATCGACCGGCGTATCCAGCAGGGATTCGGGGACGAATCCTCCCGAAGGGCCGCCTAACTGCGCCGCCTTGAATTTCCTCCCGCCCTTGATGCCTCCGGCGATATCGAAGACGATCGAACGCAGGGAGATCCCCATAGGCACTTCCACAAGGCCGATATTGTTGATCGCTCCGGCCAGGGAGAAAACCTTGGTCCCTTTGCTCTTTTCGGTTCCCAGGCTGCTGTACCAGCGGCCGCCCTTGAGAATGATCTGGGGGATGTTGGCGAACGTCTCCACATTGTTCAAGACGGTGGGCTGTCCCCAAAGCCCGGCCTCGACCGAACGGGGGGGCTTGATGCGGGGCATGCCCCGTTTGCCTTCCAGGGAATACATCAAAGCGGTGGACTCGCCGCAGACGAAAGCCCCGGCCCCGGGGTAGACCCAGAGGTCGAAATCGAACCCGGTTCCGAAGATGTTTTTGCCGAGAACCCCCAATTTTTTCCCCTGTT